>Ga0315331_10004145_pt1 | contig 10957 bp, 8 predicted proteins | sample M160m34915metaG_FD_203456 | JGI IMG/M metagenome (GOLD analysis project Ga0315331, IMG submission 203456) | Ammonia-oxidizing marine archaeal communities from Monterey Bay, California, United States - M1 60m 34915 | ecosystem: Environmental > Aquatic > Marine > Intertidal zone | place: USA... | reverse complement strand
TGACCGATATCGCCGGTGAATTCACAATGATGATGGCAAATCACCAGTTGGCACCAGATATTGAAACGGTATTTTTGATGGCTGCCGAACGATACGCCCACGTCAGTAGCTCACTGCTGAAGCAAATTGCAGCACTGAGTGATGATGACGAGCAACTGGCCAAGTTTGTGCCGCAAGAAATCATTCAGCCATTGCGAGAACACCTGCGGTCACAGGCCTGAAATCCAAACGTTTTCTGTCCCGACTGACGCCCCCAGCCAATGCTAGAGCCGAGGCTCCTCGCTAGCATTACGTCCTTCCCACGCGTTTTACGTTGCCCGCTGGCATCGACGCGGAGCTATTGAACTTGCTAGATCTCGGATTCCAAGACGATTTCGTCAAGCAGCCCGAGACATCAAATGATGATAGTGACAGCCAGAGTCCAAAATCACACGCTCATGATCGCGTTGTGCTGCATTCTGCTAGCCGGATGCTCTCAAGACGAGCAAGCGGGCACGCCAGCACGAGAATCGACAGCCACCTCGCCCCTGGGCAGTGGCGGTCAAGCATCGATCGTGCCGCAAGACCCTGCACCGGTACCGTCAAGGCCTAGTGTCCTGCGAGATCCGATTCACCCGAAGGACGGCACTGAGGGGTTCGCACTGCCAACGAATATCGCTAGGAGTGTAAACACCGATCCGCCCCGAGTCCCCAACATGTCGATGCTGGATCTGCCGGACTCAGAATCGGAAACAACAGCCGAAGCAAGCATCTCCTCACTCTCCCACACAACTCGGCCACCGCAGGCAGGTTCCACCCCAGCCTTTCCTTTACCGCCTGGGGTCAACGAGCGTCATGAACCGTTGCGGCACGCCAACAACGCGTCGATACCTCCCACACTCAACTCGGCACACCTGTCACGTGCATTGCCATCGGCCAGCATTTCCTCAGCACCTCATACGCCATTTTCAATCGCTGCACCGGTTGCACCACTGCGTTCAGATTCACTGCGTTCAAACGCGGTACCGCAAAGCCTGATCTCACCGACCATCTCACCAAGTGCGGCAGTCAGAAATAATCCTGACGTGAAACGACGCATGCAACCGATGGAGTCGCGTGCGGCGAGCGAACCGAATTCCCAACCGAATTCCGAACGTCGGAAATTTGAGATGAATCCTGATATTTCCGCAGCAACCCCAGCGTTATCGACCAAGGATGCCAAAAACGCCCGAGCGACCTCGAAAGCCGTGCTTGGAATGCCGGCGGGAACACTGGCAACTGATTCAGGCTACTCGAAGGTTCAGGTCTATTACGCGACAGACCGTCAACGTAGTCATGTCTCTCTTGCTGCCTACGAGCTGTCAGGTCAAAAAACGACCTTCATGGCACTAAGTTTCCTTTCGCTCCTATCGATCGCGTATGCAGGTTTGTCGACCTTGCGTAGCCGAACAAAGGCCGCAGGTATCAGCGCGATGCTAGGCTGCTTGACGGGTTGCATGGCAGGCGGCCTGATTTTTCTCGGACAAACCACCATTGAAAAACACGGAGTGAATTACACGGGTGAACGAGGTCAATTTACCCATGGGATTGCTGAGGTCTCAGTTCCCGACCTGCATGAACGCGGGGTAGTAGAAAGACCCAGCCTGCTGAAATTCGAAGTACGTGAGGATCAAACCAAACACATTGTCTTAACGGAAGCCGTTGAGTTGCTTGACGATGACTTCAATCTCAAAATTTCAAATGCGGTTGCAACAGCCCCAGCTCACGACCTGCTGGTCTTTATTCATGGTTACAACGTAAGTTTTGAGGCCGCTGTGCTACGGACCGCTCAATTGGCAGTCGACCTGCCGTTCGAAGGCGTGCCTGTTTGCTACAGCTGGCCGAGCCAAGCAACGCTGACTGGTTACCCGATTGATGCTAACAACGCAGACTGGACCGTTCCGCACCTCAAGGATTTCCTGCTTGAACTCGCGACAGAGACAGGAGCTGACTCGATCAATGTGATCGCCCACAGTATGGGGAACCGAGCGATGACGGCTGCGATTCGCCAAATCAGTGAGCAGCAAGAATCAGTCGATCTCCCACTATTTGATCGTATCGTCTTGGCAGCTCCTGATATTGATGCAGACTACTTCCGACGTGATGCAGCGCCCGCCCTCGTGCAGGCTGCTAACCATGTGACACTCTATGCCTCCTCGGAGGACCAGGCACTCATTGCTTCGAGAAAGGTAAACGGTTACCCCAGAGCCGGGGACAGTGGTGCCGACATTGTCATCGTTCCTGGTATCGAAACAATCGATGTCAGCGGAACGGACCTGAGCCTGCTTGGGCACAGCTATTACGGTGATAATGAGATCATGCTTCGTGACCTTTATGACGTCGTCCGGGCCCGTTTACCTGCGCCCCAACGCACTTCGCTTATCCAAAGAGCAGTCGGTCCCATGACCTATTGGCAACTTGCCCAGCGGGCAACCGCTGTCACTCGTTGATTCCTGCCCGCTCGCTGACGGAGTCACTGCTTTGAACCAGAACGCATTTCCAACGCCAACCACAGCGTTCGCTACTCAGCTTGGCTTTCCAGTTCTTTGATGCCGCGACGATAGTTCGAGACATCCACTGCGGGGTGATTTGACTTTCAGCGCGTCACACCGATGATACCAACGAAGCAGGTCGCACGCGCATTGAATGCATTGCGTCTGAAATCCGTTGTCGTTCGCGCGCCTAGGAAATCACTTTTTCATGCCGCCACTTTCCAATATCTTCGAAACAACCAAAGATTGGGCCTCACAGGACTTCATCTGGGTGCTGGCAGCATCTGTCCTTGTGTTCTTCGGCAGCCTCGTGATCGCGTGGCTTTTGATTTTACGTCTTCCCGAAGATCACCTGTGCCGCCCAACCCCCACCAACTGTCGTAAAACGCCGCAGTCGCCGCTCTCTTATTTTGTTCGAAAAACCGTACTCAACTCGCTTGGATTCATTCTCTTGATGACAGGCATCATCATGCTATTCACGCCCGGCCAAGGCGTCTTGTTTATCCTGCTCGGGGTCACCCTGATGGACCTCCCCTACAAACACGAAATGACGCGCCGCCTCGCACGACGCAAAGGCATCCTGAGAATCATCAACCGCATCCGAAGAAGAAGTGGCAAACCAGCATTGACGACAGACCATTCAGCCTGAATGCCATGAAACTTCCCAACATAGTCTTCAACTTGAATGAGACAGGCAGCGTCGTGCTTCACGTCAGCACTTGCCCCAGCGAGCAATGAACCGCCGCTAGCATGCCGAACACGGCGCGGGCGTGCGGTTTGAACGTGCGCTGAATAAGTTCACGGAGAATTCGACACCCCGAGATTCAACGACGTTAATCAGTAGCCGACAACCGGTGCAAACGGCGTTGGATAGACAGGCGGGTAATAGCTATTGATCACCGCTGGCCGCGTGACGACCACGGGCCGATTGACGACCGTTGGTGCCAGCATGGGTCGCCCCACAACCACGGGCGCAGACCCCATGATGACTGGCGCAGGCCCCATGATGACTGGTGCAGTTCCCATGATCACTGGTGATTGGGCGTTGACGACCGGCCTGCCCATGACCACAGGTCCGCTGGTGACAACACGTTGCGACACGACCACAGGTGCTGCGGCTAGTGGAGACTGATAGACAGCGGTTGGTTGCAGTACTGGTCTCGCCGCAGTGATAGGAACAGGTGCAAACGCGGTCGCTTGAGTGATTGTTTCAACGGGAGCAACCACGGCGATGGGCTGTGCAACGGAAGGGCCGAGAACGGGGCGATACACCGTACGACGCCCAAACAAACCACGACGTTCGGCGGTGTAGCCCACTACAGCTGGTGCATAAGCCTGCACGGGTGCGACATAACTCGCACCACCATTAATGGTGTAGGGATATTGTGCCTCAGCGTCACGCTGGTCAGCGAGCATCACACCAACGGCCAGCAAGCCAACACCAAAATAAGTTGATATCGAACGCATACGTCTCTCCTGAACAAACTTAATTCAAGCAAATACCTGAGTCATCACACTAATTGCTAGTGGAACAGGATGGGGCCAGAACCGGAAGTAGCTGGCTGATTTTCGCAAGGGTTTCCGGAAAGCTTTGTCACATCCCTCTTAAACGGTAACGTCTGGCCAATGCGGGGCAAGTCCTTGGTCCATTTCAGGAACCGGAAATTCGGCTTTACTGAGATAATCCGCATGGGCCTCACATCACCACCCCCGAAACAATGCGAATTTAGCTGGCTAGGGCGTCGATCACCTCCCCCCTCACCCCCCAACAGCCGGATGCGTAAGCGGCCGCAGGGCCTCCTGCGGAAAGGTTTCGCTCACCCATCACAAAGTCCGAGTGCATGAGGTCCGCAGACGCCCCATTTCCGATTCGGTCTGTCTCAAGCGATCTCGCTCAATGAACCTGAGGATGACTAAAATCTGATACAAACGTGTTAGAGACTGCGAACACGGAGAGCAGCCTTCCTTTCTTCGATTGCTTGGGAATTCACCGATGTCAGATACAAGAAAAAAGCTGGACGATCTTGTCAGCACTGTCAGGAAAGAACGGGACGAACTGAAATTGCAGATTCACCTCGCTAGCCTCGACGCAAAAGACGAATACGAACGGCTTTCCCAAAAATGCGATCAACTTGCAGACGAATATCAACCGGTCACAGAAGCAGTCGAAAAGACGGCTGACAACGTCGTCTCAGCCTTGGGGATGGTTGCCGACGAATTGAAAGTTGGTTTTCAGCGGGTACGTCAGGCAATTCGCGACACAGAAGATTGAGTGTATTTTCATTGACGTACCGGCATCGCCAACAGCAGCCCAATCCCACGAACGCCTGAGCCCCACAGTGGAAGTCACCGACCTACCGCGTCTCGTCCGTAACACTGCTCGGTTCCACGAAGTTGTATCCGTCGCGATGAAATACGGAATTGCTCCGTGGCTAAGCGGCATCCGCACCGAATGGGTGCAACGTCACCTGCGTACAACTGATGGGCAACAGATCAGTGACCTGCCAGAAGCAGTGCGTGTACGCATGGCCCTCACAGACTTGGGCACGACGTTCATCAAGCTTGGGCAGATTTTAAGCACGCGTTCAGACTTGATTGGCCCTGATCTGGCGGAAGAATTATCCAAGCTGCAATCGAGCACGCCACCCGATCCAGCCGAACAAGTCATCGGTTTGATCACCGAGGAACTGGGATCCGCACCGGACCAAGTCTTTCGCGAATTCGACCCGGTTCCGTTTGCATCAGCCTCAATTGGGCAAGTTCATCATGCCGTGCTGAAGGACGGAAAATCGGTGGTGGTGAAAGTCCAACACACAGGTATCGAAGAACGAGTGCGCAATGATCTCGAAATCTTGATCCAACTTGCTGAACTGGCAGAACATTACTCGCAGGACATTGCTCGTTACCGGCCTCTGGCCACGGCAAGAGAATTTGCCCGTACCCTTCGCGATGAACTCGACTTCACCCGCGAACAAAGCAATTTAATGCGTTTCACACGCAATTTCGGGGATGATCCCATGATTGCGATTCCGGCTTCCTACCCCCAATGCTGTTCCCGTCGAGTCCTCACGATGGACTGCCTCAATGGAATTGAACTAACAGATCGCATAGCATTGCAGGAGTCGGATTTCAATTTATCCGAGATTGCAAAACGCGGAGCTAACATGTTCCTGCAAATGATATTTCGCGATGGTTTTTACCACGCGGATCCTCATCCGGGAAACCTGATGGTACTTCCCAACTCCGTGATCGGCTTACTGGATTGCGGAATGGTTGGCCGAGTCGATGAAGAACTCAGAGAACAGATCGAAGACCTGCTGATGGCCGCGATCGATCGTGACAGCAAGCGTCTGCAGGAATGCGTCGTCGAACTCGGCGAAGTCCCGACAGACTTTGACCGAACTATGCTACAAAGCGACCTTGTCAACTTCGTGGATGATTACGGTGGTCAGTCAATTGATGAGTTCGACCTCAGCGGATCACTCAATGGCATGATCGAGATCATCCGAAAACACCACATTTTACTTCCGTCGAAAGTCAGCCTTTTGATCAAGATGCTGGTCATGCTGGAAGGCACGGCCCATCAACTGTCGCCTGACTTCAACCTCATTGAATTGCTAGAACCCTACCGCGTCGAGTCCATCAAGCGGCGACTTTCGCCTCAGCGTGCATGGCGAAAACTGCAGTCGGCACAACGCGACTGGACGCGACTCGCCGAAACATTTCCTTCCGATGTCGCTGACATCATGAATCGAATCAGGCGTGGCAGTTTCAATATCAACCTTGAGCACAGGAAGCTCGACAGCATCACCAACCGTCTCGTTCTTGGCATTCTTACCGCTGCATTGTTTGTCGGATCTGCGTCGCTGTGGAGCAACGATGTGCCCCCCAAACTTGGCTCTGTTTCGCTGCCGGGGTCAATCGGCTGCGCGGTGGCTGTCTACTTGGGATTCACGCTCGTCCGAGCAATCAAAAAATCGGGAAACTTGCGTTAAGCCTGCGTTGTTCGGCCGCCCGCCTTGAACAGCGAACCTGTGCATCGATGCAGCAGGGCTGCTCCGGAGCGATACTTAAAAGGAACCTAGATCACGGATTCCAAGGCGAGGCCTAAATTAGGGTGCCGCAGTGCGATGCAGCCTCACTTCAAAACTACGCCTGACCACCGCGGCACCTTTTGACTATCCACACCTGTCAATCCCAACTGCGTAAATCCCTACTTTTCCATGGTTTCAGTTCAATCCACGGTATTGTGACAGCACAAAAAACGAACTTCGTCCGGCAGAAATCGGAACGACAAGCAACCAAATCCATCAGGCATTTATTGCCAGTATTCCTACGGACCGAGGCAATGCCTGCTTTCGCACGGCTGCGTTGGCTTTGTCCCCGCCCAGCAGGCATCGGTAACTCACGGTCGAGAAGTCGCACGATGAGGAAGCCAGAGAGAATCACGCCATCAGGACCAGTGCCCCCCCAGTCAGAGTGCTCGGTTCACCGCCCAAGACTTCCCTACACAACCAGGCTGCCCTCTTGCAACACAGCGGTATGCCAACACAGTGCCGTTGCAAAACAGTGCCGTTGCAAAACAGTGCCGTTGCAAAACAGTGCCGTGCAACACAGTGCCGTTGCAACACAGTGCTATCTCGATACGGTGCCATGACTAGACTTTGGTAACGGCTCCGCTATCCGGCTTGCTGTCGATTCCGGCATGCAAGTCATCCCGTGGGTGAGGACGCATCGACTCCAGCATTCGGGCAAGCACGACGGTAATGTTGTCACGCCCACCTGCTAACAAGGCAGCGGAAACCAGAGTTTCACAAGCATCAGCGGTGGACTTCGATTCTGCGATAACCGCCGCGATGTCTGCATCGATGACGAGATCAGACAACCCATCGGAACACAACAGAATCCGATCATCCACATTGAGCTTGACGTGGAAAACGTCAACGGGAACCGGATCACCATCAGTGCCAAAACATCGAGTGAGCACATTTCCGTAAGCACGCGTCGATTCAGCCGGCACACCTGCGTCCAGCAGATCCTGCGCGACCGTATGATCCCGTGTGATTTGTCGAAGTCCGTCAGATCCGACGAGGTAAGACCGTGAGTCACCCACATTGACGACAACTGCAGAATCACCATAGATGTAAGCTGCAGTAAGGGTTGTCGCCATACCATCAAGCTCGGTATTCTCACTTGCCTTGTCTCGCAAATCTCGCTTGATCGCCTGTGAGTACAGCGCCACACGTTTCTGAATGTCGAGTTCAAGATTCTCGGCGGGCTGCATGATCCAACTGCTCATTTCACTGGCGAAGTCCAGCATGGCTTTCACCGCAGTCGCGCTAGCCACCTCTCCAGACACCTCTCCCCCCAATCCGTCTGCCACGCAAATCAACCACGCAGTTCGGTCCTGATGCGTCAACTCACTGATCGGCAGACTACTCGCCAACACCACCCCGGACCGGGTTCGTCTCACCACGGCATACTGGTCTTCATTGTTATTTCGCACCCGCCCACGGTGGGTGACTGCGCTAATTTCAACGGCATCTTCCATGACAGACTCAACATCGACAGGATCATTGGCACTCATCGCCAACAGATCGTCAACGGTATCTTCTTCATCCAAGCTCATCAAACCACTCCGACTCGCCTCGTTCCTTGCTGACCAACCAACGCACTTGTGTCTGCAAATGAAAATGAAAAGAGAACATTGCCCTCAAGCCGAGCAAAGTCCCAAAGGTGACACGCATCGTTTTCTTTACGACGGATCCTTCGCCCTGCACGTGCCACACATCACACTCTGGTGTTGCACGGGCCTACCGATCACAGCACTTCATGTCGCTCACCGATGTGAACACGCCCAGTGAGCCGCGACGACTGGATGCAAAGCAGCCACCGCAATTCGATGGGCAAGACCGGGCCACGACGATCACTTTCGTCAACGAGGAAAGCATATTTGCAGCAACTCGGTCGAAACAGACAGGTGCAAGTGCCACACCAACCTACTGACTATCATACGTTCTGGCCCCCGTGATTGCCCCCCCTGATCCACAAGATTTGCCTGACAGCGCACCACAAACCATCTGCAGACGGATGACTCGGCTCATACCGAATACGGTTTCACAGGCACCAGAGGAAGCAGTCGGCCGCTGTGCTGCGACAGTTCGATCACCAAGCCCAACCATTTCATGAACGCTTCTCTTAAGAAAAAAAGGGTAACGGGAAACTCAAGCCGACTAAAATCCGCCTCCCCTGCTGGACACTTGTTGGTTATCCTCACTGCAAGTGGTGCTGGGAAATGTGTCAGGACTGAAATTACACGTGCCGTTCCCGTTTCCACTCGCCACCGAAATGCCGCACCGACAGGAACATCATGCGTCTGGAAGATGATCCCCAAATACGTATCCAAACTGCCTGCCTGCTGGTACTCGTCGCAGTTTGCATCACTTTTTCCGTTTACTGGTTGCGGCCAGTACTTGTGCCGCTGGTGGTCGCATTTTTTGTCGTGAGCGGCATAAGCCCTGTCTTGAGCGTCTTGGAAAAACGGCTGGGAGTGACACGAATTGTTGCAGCTGGCCTGACTTTCCTTGCTGGCGTGATTGTGCTCATCACTTTCGGATGCTCAATCTGGGTTTCCATGATTGACTTGTCCACTAACGCGCAAGCGTATCGCAATCGCGTCAGGACGATCGTCAACCGAGTCGAGTCCTACTTACCTCAGCGACTTTCGTTCAGAGACTCGATCACGCCGGTGACCAGCGGTGCCCCGGCCCCCACTGAATCATCACAGCAGAGCGCATCATCACAGCAGCCGGAATCAACACCCGCTTCTTCACAATATCCTAGATCTGACTCGGGCAATTCAGAGACGCCAAGCGATACCGGAGAAGTTTCGACCAAGAAAACGAAGTCAGGACAAGCTTCTGTCCCTAGCACGAACCTTAGCGAAATGGATGCAGCCATCGCTGACACGGCAACGAATCAACAAGCGACACCCAGATCGGAAAAAGCAAGTAAATTTGTCGATCAAATGGTGACCTATGGAATCACGACATTATCTCAGGCGTTTGTGAGCTTGGTCTCGACCAGTGTGGTCGTGCTGATCTACGTCTTCTTTTTACTGATTGGCACTCCATCCATTAGCCACTCGCCGACACTCAGCGAAGTCGATCAGCAGATCAGATCGTACCTGTCTCTAAAGACAGTGATTTCGATTTTCACCGGCCTCGTGTTCGGGCTCGCTTTACGCATGTTCGGGGTACCCATGGCTTTCACGTTTGGAGTCTTGGCATTCTTGCTCAACTTTGTTCCCAATGTGGGCCCGATTGTTGCCAGCCTTCTGCCGATCCCACTGATCATTCTGGATCCCGAAGGTTCGGTGGGTTGGATGGCGGCAACGATTACAGTGATCTGTACCATCCAGCTCATTAGCGGGAATGTCGTTGAACCCAAGATCATGGGTAATTCCTCGGACCTGCACCCAGTCACCATCCTTGTGGGTTTGATGTTTTGGGGCATGATGTGGGGAATCATTGGGATGTTCCTGGCGACCCCCATCATGGCCGCACTAAAAATAATTCTGGGTCGAATTCAGGGAACAAAATCAATTGCAGATCTGATGGCAGGCCGCTGGACGTTCGACTCATCAAAACAGCAAGTGGACTCCCCAACCCAGACAACAGGCTGATGCCAGCATCGGCTTTTTTCATTATGTTGCGGCTATATTGCTACGGCTGACCTCCTAATCGGATGCCAACAGGTCTAAACTGATCGGTAGCGCAGCATGGAGCGTGAATAGACATTGCCCAGTGGGTGATGCCCCGATCTTTTGGATACCTCTCTCTTCGAGTTGACTGGATGAACACAATCAAGCTTTTTCTGACCGCAAGCGCTCTCGTTCTTCTGGGCTTGGTCTCCTGCCTGACAGGCTGCACGCGTCAGGAAAACAAATATGATCCGCCGCCACCACCTGCAGTAACCACTGCCTTGCCTGTACGAAGTAAGATCACGCCGTTCCTGGAGCAAACAGGACGCACAGAGGCTTCGGAGGAAGCAGATGTCCGAGCAAGAGTCCGCGGGTTCATCCAAAGCATTGGCTTTGAGCCAGGCGGAAAGGTTGAAAAAAACAAGACTCTCTACGAAATCGAACCTGACCAATACGCCGCAGTACTGAAATCAGCGGTTGCCAAGGTTGCAGCGGCCAATGCAGACATCAAGGTCAAGAAGGCCCGTATCAACACCCTGCAAGCCGAAGTAGATCGGGCAAACGATCAGCTCGACCGCGAGACAAAGCTGCAAGCTCAGAACGCCAGCTCCGAATCGAACTACCAAAATGCTCTTGCAGCATCCAGAGCAGCAGAAGCAAATTTCAAATCCGGCGAGGCCGACGTCGCTGTCGCGGAAGCGAAACTTGGCAGTGCAGAAGCAGAAAAAGATCAAGCCCAGCTGGA
>Ga0315331_10004143_pt1 | contig 10959 bp, 13 predicted proteins | sample M160m34915metaG_FD_203456 | JGI IMG/M metagenome (GOLD analysis project Ga0315331, IMG submission 203456) | Ammonia-oxidizing marine archaeal communities from Monterey Bay, California, United States - M1 60m 34915 | ecosystem: Environmental > Aquatic > Marine > Intertidal zone | place: USA... | reverse complement strand
CGGATATGTTAATAATCCATATTTTAAATGGAACTTAACTAGAAGTAGTATAGATCAGCCATTATATCCTAGAAATGGTTCTTCATTGTCATTAACTGTTAAAACAAGCGTTTATCCTTACTCTAGAGTAAATGGATTTGATGATCATAGTGATTTAACTGATCAGGAGAAATATAAATTCCTTCAATACAATAAAATAAAATTCACAACTTCTTGGTTTACTCCTCTTTCTAAAGATAAAAAGCTGGTTTTCAATGCACGAATGGGATTTGGTTTATTAAATGGCTGGAACCGTAATTTAGGCGCTCCACCATTTGAAAGATTTTATCTTGGAGGAAGTGGACTCTCAGGTTTTAGTTTAGACGGAAGAGAAATTATAGCATTAAGAGGTTACGATGATCAATCGTTATCTACTTCTACTGGAGACCGTTTAATTAGTAAATATACTATGGAACTGCGTTATCCTTTAAGTCTTAACCCATCAGCTACTATTTATATGCTTGGATTTGCAGAAGCTGGAAACACCTGGAATGATTATAAAAAATATAATCCTTTTAAAGTAAAACGATCTGCTGGTTTAGGAGTTAGAATATTTCTTCCCATGTTTGGTTTACTTGGTTTAGATTATGGATTTGGTTTTGATCCTGTAAATCCTGGTGCTGCTGGTGAAGTGATTCACAACAGTGAAATTCAGACAAAAGGGTATCATGGACAATTTCATTTTACAATTGGTATGAATATTGGAGAGTTATAATTCAAAAAATATAATTATGAAAAAATATTTTCTTTTACTTACCCTTTTGGGATTTATTTCGATGAGTTCTTTTTCACAGAAGTATGCTTTTATTGATACTAAATATATTTTAAGTCAAATGCCTGAGTATACAGATGCTCAAAAAGAAATTGATGATTTAGCTGAAAAATGGCAAAAAGACATAGAAAAAAAGTACAACGAAATAGAAAGTAAATACAAAGCTTTTCAGGAAGAAGAAATTCTTTTGCCTGAAGAAACAAAGAAAATTAGAATGGATGAGATAATTGATCTTGAGAAGAAGGCAAAAGAATTACAAAAGAAAAGATTTGGAGTTCAGGGAGATTTATTTAAAAAAAGAAAGGAATTAATTGATCCCATTCAAGATGAAATATATAAAGCAGTAAAGCAATTGTCAAAAGATAACAGCTATAGCTTTATTTTAGATAAGAGTAAGAATTCAAATATAATTTATGCAGATCCTAAATATGATAAGAGTGATGCAGTACTAAGAAAAATCAACAATTAAAAAATAAAAAATGAAAAAAATAATTACAGTTTTAGCCATTGCTTTAATATCTTCAACAGGGATTTCTCAAAAGCTAGGGCATTTAAATTCTCAAACAATCATGGTTGAAATGCCAGATTATGAATCAGCAAAAAAGGAATTAGAGTTGTATAGAACTGAAAAAACTAAAGAATTGGAGATGTACCAAAAGCTTTTTCAAGAATCTTTACAAAATTATGAGCAAGAGAAAGGAACTTTAACTGCAGATGCAATACAAAGAAAAGAAACTCAGCTAATGGAAAAGCAACAAAAGATTGAGAAAATTGCATATGATGCAGAAAATGAAATGCAACAGAAAGAACAAGTGTTGCTACAACAGATTATGAAAAAAGTTTCGGAAGCTGTCAAAATAGTTGCCGATAAAAACAACTACGATTATATTTTCGATTTATCATCTGTACTTTATGCAGGAGGTGAAAATATTGAAGATTTGGTTAGGAAACAATTAGGTTTAACAACTGAAAAATAATTTTAAAAGCCCTTTATAGGGCTTTTTTTATGATGATAAATAAAGGCGCAATAGGAGTATTTGATTCTGGTTATGGTGGACTAACTGTATTGGAGAGTTTACAGGCTGAATTACCTAGTTATGATTTTATTTACTTAGGAGATAATGCAAGAACACCATATGGTTCTCGTTCGTTTGATGTAATTTATCAATACACTTTAGAAGCCGTAAAGTTTTTATTTAAGCAAGGTTGTCCTTTAGTCATACTGGCTTGTAACACGGCTTCTGCTAAAGCGTTAAGAACTATCCAACAAAACGATTTGGCTTCTTTAGCACCAACTAATCGAGTTTTGGGTGTTTTAAGACCAACTACAGAAGAAATAGGGAATTTGACAAGTTCTGGTCATGTAGGTATTTTAGGAACAAATGGAACAATTAACTCTAATAGCTATGCTATTGAAATTAAAAATTTTTATCCAGATTTAACAGTTGTTCAAAAGAGTTGTCCTATGTGGGTACCTTTAGTTGAAAATAATGAGTTTGACAATGTTGGTGGTGAATTTTACATCAAAAAATATATTGATGAAATTTTGCAACAGGATGATGAGATTGACACTCTTGTTTTAGCATGTACTCATTATCCTATTTTGGAAGAAAAAATTAAAAAAAACCTTCCTAAACATATTCGATTAGTTTCTCAAGGTAATTTAGTTGCTTCTAAACTAAAAAGTTATTTAAATAGACACCCTGAGATCAATGATAGGTTGACGAAAAAAAACGAACTAAATGTACTTACTACTGAAAACAATAAATCATTTGATTTAGTAGCTTCGAAGTTTTATAAAAAAGAAATTAAATCTATTACTGTTAAATTGTGATTTATTTATACCAATCTGTGTATTTAATATACTGATTGGCTAAAGCTTTTAAATCTGTATTTGGAGCAATACTTTTAATTTTTTTAGCTGGTGTTCCAGCATATATCTCCCCAGATTTGACTTGTGTTCCCATTGTTAATACAGCTCCCGCTGCAATTATTGAATTACTTTCTACAATGCATCGATCTAAAATTACAGCTCCCATTCCAACTAGTACGTTGTCTTTTATGGTGCATCCGTGTACAATTGCATTGTGACCAATAGTTACATGATTTCCTATTTCAGTTGGGTTTTTTTTGTAAGTGCAATGAATTACTGCTCCATCTTGTATGTTTGTTCCGTTTCCAATTTTAATTGAATGAACATCACCTCTTACAACACTGTTAAACCAAAAGCTACAATTATCTCCACAGGTTACGTCTCCAATAATAGTAGCATTTTCAGAAAAGTAACAATCATTACCAAATTTAGGGTTAATGCCATTTAATTTTTTTATTAGTGCCATATTCAATCTTGTTCTTGTTATTTTTGTTCAAAATTAACTTTTATGAGCAGACCAGTTACAGTTTATGCAGAAATGACTCCAAATCCAGCTACAATTAAATTCGTTGCAGATGTTATGTTAATTAATAATGGAGAATCCGTTGAGTTTCTTTCCAAAGAGGAATGTAAGGACCATTCAAAATTTGCAGATGCACTTTTTAACTTTCCCTTTGTTAGTGGTGTTTTTATTTCTGGAAATTTTGTAACAGTAACAAAATCAGCAGCTATTGAATGGAATATTGTTATGCAGTCTTTAAGAGAATTTATACTTGAATGGATAGCTGATAATGAAATAATTGTTGAGAAAATTCCTGACCTAAGAGCATTTTCGGTCGCAGATGACAATGGAACAGCGCTAGTTTCTGAAGAACCTGAAATAAATACTGAATTAGACCGTATTATTTTTGAATTATTAGAAGAATATGTAAAACCTGCTGTTGAAAGTGATGGTGGTGCTATTTACTTTAAATCATTTGATCCGCCAAGTGGTAAGGTTACAGTGGTTCTTAAAGGATCTTGTAGTGGTTGCCCGTCTAGTACAGCAACATTAAAAGGTGGTATAGAAACACTTCTTAAAAGTCATGTGCCAGAAGTTGCTGAGGTTGTTGCTTTAAATGGTTAAATAGAATTTATTTACATAAATAAAAACGGTCTGAGATAACTCCCAAACCGTATTAGTTAAAATTACACCTAATTTATGCTTTATAGACTAGCGTGAGATCCATCGCAATAGGGTGAATTTTTTGTTTGTTTACATCCGCAGATTGCAACATCTTTAGTTTCTTCTGCAGTAAACACATTAGGATTAAAATTACTTCCTTGATGAGCTCCGTTACACCATGGTTGATTATTGGACTTTCCACATGAACACCATGCGTATATTTTACCTTTTTCTAATTTTTCCATGAATAAATTTTAATTAACAGCTAATTTAATATCGAGAACAAAAATGTCATCTATTGCTTTATCTCCAAGACTGTCAAAGAAAGAAGTTGAGCCATATTTAACATCGAATTTTGAACGATCTACATTTATTTTAGCCGTATATAAGTTTTTGTTTTTTGTAACATTAAAAGTGATACTTTCTGTTTTTCCTTTTATGGTGAGTTCTGCTTTAACAGATGTTTTGTTATTGCTAAATATTGAGGCAGTTAAAATTTTCAATTTTGCAGATGAGAAATTTGCAACTCCAAAGAAATCATCAGATTTTAAATGACCAATTAATTTTTCATTATAGCCTGCATCTTCTAAATCAGTACATGAAATAGAGTTCATGTCAATTGTAAATTCTCCGGCAGCAATATTGTTATTTTTTAATTCAATAGAACCACTTTTAACTTTAATATATCCTTCGTGTTGGCCACCTATTTTTTTTCCCAACCAATGTACTGTTGACTTTTCTGTGTTTACTTTTTGTACTTGTGCACTTAAACCAAAGCTTATTGCTGTAAGCATTAGTGCTAATAAATAGTTTATTTTTTTCATTCTAATAAATTTAGTTTAACAATATGTTTTTTTTATTTCTTAACAAAAATCAAGACTTATTTTAAAATATGCATTAACCTAGATTAAGAAATGAGTTTACTTTTTGTTGTTCTTCATCTTAGCACTTTTAACTTTACTTAATGCCTCAGGAGTAATCCCTAAATAAGAGGCAATCATCCGTTGTGGAACTCTTTGTACGATTTCAGGATATGTTTTTATGAAATGACTGTATCGCTCTATTGCAGATGCACTCATGAGCATAATTACTCTATTTTGAAGAACAGCAATACGCCTTTCCAATTTAATATTACTTGTATTATTTAATTCTGTACTTCTTTTTTTTTCTATGACAACAGAATCTTCAATGGCTTCAATGTAAAGCTCAGATGTATTAGGTGCCAAAGAAATATCTGCCACAATCCATCCTTTAGGAGCAAACATAAATATGTGTTCTTTTCCTTTTTCATCGATTGTATATGCATAGAGTAAACCTTGTTCGACTAAAAAAACTTTTGAGTTTGAGTCTCCTTTTCTTTGAAGAACATCTCCTTTTACTAATTCTAACTTTTTCAAAATAACGTTAAATGTTATAGTTACTATTAATTTAAATACTTCTCAAGTAAGCTAGCCACAGATTCTGAAGTTGATTTTTCGCTTATTTCATCCAATGTTAATTGATCTAACATTTTTTTTACTTTAGCTTCAACCATTATCAATGGTTTTTCATCTGGTGGTTCTGGAAATATATTTTGTTCTTTAAATAATCGTCTTGTTACTTGAGTTACTTCATAAGCAGAAATAAAATTTCCTTGTTGTTCTAATAAATAAGCTATTGCAATTAATCCATAAGCATCTTCATCTTCTGGATCATTCTCTTTTCTAAGTTGATAATATTTTTTTATTAATTGATTAGCCGTTTCAAAATCTCCTTTAGAAATACAGACAAATGATTTGTTAAAATGATCTATAGTGTACATTCCCATAGAACCAGTTTCAAAACTAATCTCCATACTCTGGTTGTAAAATTCTTCAGCTTTGTTCATGTTGCCGATTAGGCGCCACATTTCGGCATTCATATGAGCCATGTACATTAGCCATTTTTTGTTTCCAGATGATGTTGCTAATTCGCTTAATTCTGTACTTAATTCAGCTAATCTAATTGTGTCTAATTTACGCTGAGAATTTCGACACAAGGAAGTTAAAGCTTTTCCAATAAGTGTATCATTTTTTGTGTTTCGCCCTATTTCTAAAACTTCATTTGCTAATCTTATAGATTCATTATCCTTACCTTCTTTAAAAAGTTGATAAGCTTGCTTTAGTAATTCATTTGGTGTCTCTTTTCCCAGCTCTTTATTCTGTTGATTGTTAATTCTTTCTTCTTGAATTTTTGGGGTTGAATCGCATGCTGACATTAGATTTAAAATCAACATAAAATAAAATACGATTTTAATTTTTTTCATCTTTAATAATTGTCTTAGGTATTTGTAAACTAAGTTATTGGTTTTAGCCATTTTTCATTTTTAAAATGTCTCAAGAGCTTTTCTAAGCAAGCCAACGATTTGACGTTCATCCGTTGTTTCAATAATTTTTATATCCTCACCTTGGTGTTTTCTTATTAATTCTCTGTACTGTTCTAATTCCCAACCATTTGTAGTATTATTACTACCTGGAATTGGCAATTTTGATGCGTCATATCTACAAGCACCTGGAGCAATATGAATTACTGACCACTTTTTGCGCTTTAATTCTTTTATGAAATCATCATCATTTATAACTGAAACCATTTCAGGGTTCCCTAACATTGGGGGGATTAACTCAATTGCACGTTTTCCCATTACTGGGTCACAACCTCTTGCAAGAATACTCTTGTCCGAGTTATCACAGACCGGGCTTTTATCTTTGCCTTCCCTGATATGATTTATTAATTCGTCTCTTAAATCCATTAACTCATTTTTTTATTTCTAAGCTCTTATATAGAAAATTCTCATAACGGTGCGGCTAAACTAAGTTAGATAATTTAGTTTAGACGGTGTTGGTAACAGTATTATAGATACTAATTTTTAATAAATTTTTTAGAAATAAAAAGTCCATTTTCTGAAATTAAACTAAGCAAATAATAGCCAGGTGTCAATTCAGATAGATTGATTGATTTCTTATGGGTTCCTTTATAAATATTGCCAAGCGAATGTTGTTGTACAGTTTTTCCAAGTCCATCGGAAATCACAATATAGAAATTGCTTTGAAATTTCGTTGAAAATTGAAGAGATAATTCATTTTTAACTGGATTTGGATGTAATATCATAATGGAAATTTTTCCAGATAAGGGTGTGTGTTCAACAAGATCTACGTTGTCACATAAATCAACCTTAACGACATAGGTTGATGGGGTTGATGGAGTTACAGATTGACCTTCTGCCCAAATTGCATATACAAAACAACTATCTCTGTCAATATCGTTATAATCGCCATAAAACTCATTTGTTGAAAAAATAGTAGGATTATTTGAGACAACAATTGATGGTCCTGTGCTTAATCCATTATAATCTATTTCACCTATATGGTACTCTGCTTGTAAAGTTAGGCTATCAACAACAAACCATGAAACAGAACACTTATTTCCGTAAGAAGCAAGACAAGGCATTAGATGAAAGTAAGGGCCGTTTAAAAATATTGGACCTAATTCTTTTGTCCAGGGCCAAGTATTTCCTCCATCTGAAGAATATGTTATATAGGAACGTACTTTAGAGTCTTCAAAATCAGTCCAAGCTAAAAATAGATGGTTGTTGGAGGTGGCTAAACTTGGGGCACAATTTTCTCTTTCATGAATCAGAAAGTTTAAATTACTAGTTAAAACTACAGAAGAGTCTATTACACTTGGAGTTTGCCATGTCTGACCTTGATCTAAACTTCGATTGTAAACAATATTACAATCAAACCCAGAGTTATCATTTATAGTTATGCTAGCATGATGTATTATTCCATTCTGGTCAACAATGATATTGTTGCCCTGGCCAGCAGTATCTTCAACTAAAAATGGTGTCGTATTAAAACCATTAGCTTGTGGATATTTCACATAAATTGATTTACTTTCACTAATCAATGAAGATGAAAAAAATTGTCCACTTAGGTATAAAGTTCCGTCATGTGGCCCCTCTGAATTATCGGCTGTCACCCAAATACGATCAAACACAGGTGGATTTAACCATCCTATCCCACCAGTAGTTATTTCAAAATCAGAAGCAGCAGGGATGATAAAATTTTGACCTCCATCAATTGAATAGACATAGTAAGTCCCTATCTGTATATTTCCAGCTTGAGCTTCATACATCATCAGATAAACAAAATGAATGATTCCATCATTATCAATAGTTAAAGTGGGATCAGATGTGCCATAAATGAAGAATGGGTTTGAAATTGTTGCAGTAGTTGCGGCTAAAGGATCAAAGTTACTTTGATTCCAGGTGATACCAGCATCATTAGAATAGAACACAGGTGTGTTTGCCTGTCCTAGTGATGGATTAAAAAATAATATTGTTGAGGCAACAATATTGTTTTCATTGTTTGGATTTATTGAAATAGTAGTTTCAGCTGCCTCAGTTTCAAGGAGATTTATTTGATTTAGTTTTAATTGATTTTGTTGTTGGTTAGTTTTGTCTAAACCATATTTCTTCATTTCAATAAGACGAAGCTTTTTAAAATCAGACTCAGAAATTTCTTTTCTTTCTTTTCTATTATACAATTCAATACTTGATAACATATATGAATAAACATTATCACTGAAAGCAAATTCTTTAAGGATCTCCCTTGTTCTTTCATTTAGTTCAATTTCCTGTCCTGTTAAGTTCATTCCAATTGATAATAGAAAGCATATTTTGAATAATTTTTTTACCATAAATTAATATTGTTATCAATGTTCTGGCTAAACTGCGTTTTAATGCAGTTTAGGATTTGTTGTAGAAAGTTCTAACCCAAATTTAGGTATAATTAGTATAGTAGAATATGTGGTCAGTAGCAAATTAGCTAATAGGTGTCTATTCTGATGCTACCATGCCTATTTGAATGATTGTACTTTTTCATTATATTTCTTCAAAGTAGTTAAAGGGTTCAAACGAATTACATTTTCAATGTCAGGTTTTAACACATTCAGCAAATAAATTGATGCGTTGCTCTTCAAACCAAATATTGGTCGACTTCGACTTAAATTTAGATTTTTGATAAAGGTGATCCATATCCTCTTCTGTTCTATGAAGCAATTTCCAATCTAATACATGGTCTTGAAATGCCTTACTCTTGTTGTCAGGATGAAAGTTTCCTAATATTATTCTCCCCCCCTCAGCTAATTGGTCGTAGCAATAATTCATTAAACGGAGAACAAAGGCATCTTCGAAGTAGTCTATTAGGCCTATGCTATACATTAGTTGTTGTGGGCGAATATTAATTTTTGTTCTTCCTACAGATAAGAAGACAAGGTTCTGATGATGAAAGGTCATCGGAAGTGTATGCTTGTATTTCTCTTTTTTTGAAGAAACGAATGCCAAAGCCTCCAAATCAATATCCACCAACTGCGTGTTGAGTAAGCCCTTGTTTTCAAGTTGATCATAAACGTCAAAAAGCTCTTGAGCAGGTCCACAAGCCATAGATGTTATATAAGCTACACCTCCATTAGCATTGTCAATAGTCTTTTTAATTTCACGAGCAAGCAACTTTCGTCTGTTTTGAACAGCAATCAGTGCTGGACTTTCCTTAAGTGAGACTTTGTCAAGTAACATGCCTAATTCTCCAGTCCCTCTAGGCACATTATCGTACATGTGTGCTATGGTTAGGAAATCGCCTGCATATCCTCTGGGTTTAGTGTAGGACCGGTTAAAGATATTTGTAAGGAGAATATATGGCAGTAGCTCTTTTTGTATCATTCCGCCTATTTGGAGCTTCATATCTTCGTTTAACTCGCTTTTGTCACCTAATATCCTGTCCATCTCAAGATAAACATCTTTATAGTCCTTTGTTAAAGCCTCTTCAAATGCCTGCATTTGCTCAGGCTTTTTACTGTTGATTGCTTCATTTGCCTTGAAAATATTGTTCTTAAATGATTCCATCATCCCAGTAAGTGGTCCCAGCATTTGTCGACTGTCAATAATCTCCTTTATGTCAGATTTGACAGAATTTGCTTTATATCGTCTTAGTCGCTTGGAAAAAATCCTGCACAAGGTTTCGTGAAAATTAGCCGCAAACTGATCACTATCTTCAAGGTGTTTATCAAGTAATGAAAAAGGGATAACTAATATTTTTCCTGGTTCAGAAGCGATTACGTTGAAATCAGATTTCTTTCTTGTCAAAAAACCTTCAACACCAATAACGCTGCCAGGACCCAATTTAGAAATCTCAATCTCGGATGCAATTGAATAGTTTAAAGCAAAGACACCTTCCTCAACAAACATTAGGCAATCTGTTTGGCTGCCTTCATCAATAATTGACTCTCCTTCGCTAATTTGAATTTCCTTCATATTGTCGAATAACCACTCTACATTAATTGTTGACATTCTTAAAAATAGACTTGAATCCATAATTTGTTTTTAATGTATTCTCTAAATTAGGAAATAGTTGTTGGATTAAACTGAAGTCCATGAGAAACATTTTTTAACTTCTAAGGTATGTATTCCGATAGACTGAATGTCAGTGGCTGAGACTCCATATTTTGTTTATTTACAAATGGTACAATTTTCTACAACGTTGCGTCTAAAGATAGTTGGAAATTAGCTTTAGACAGTGTTGTAAAATCGTTTTGAATCCCATAGTAGAGTCTTGTTCAACATTTAAATTACTTCTTCTTTATGTTATTAATCGAAATTATAGGAGTACTACCGGGTAAATTACAATAAGTTAAGCTATCCGTTACGATATAGAGAAGTTCAACCTCCAATAAATCAATCTCAAATTTATCTTCAAGGTATTCTGGTTTTAACAGGGTATCAAGATAATGTGGTCCTTCAGTTAGTTGAATCAAATATTCATTACAATCACTTTTATAAATTATGATAGCATCTTTATGTAGTCTGTATTTAGAGCAGGAAAGCAGCAGGGTAGTGCACAAGAGAAAAGTCATTATGAATATTTTCATCATTTGGATTTCTTATATTATGTTTTACAACGTTGCGTGTAAATTGCGTTATTATGCAATTTACAAATTGTTATAAATAGGTTAATTATTCTTTTAATTCAGTAGCTAGAATAAAATTACTATAAACCTGATGTAAACCATAGTCAATGTTTGACATTAAATCAACTA
>Ga0315331_10004139_pt1 | contig 10967 bp, 9 predicted proteins | sample M160m34915metaG_FD_203456 | JGI IMG/M metagenome (GOLD analysis project Ga0315331, IMG submission 203456) | Ammonia-oxidizing marine archaeal communities from Monterey Bay, California, United States - M1 60m 34915 | ecosystem: Environmental > Aquatic > Marine > Intertidal zone | place: USA... | reverse complement strand
TCTCCGTTAGAGCATGCAAACAAAAAGGTTAGGGCTAGAAGCAGCGGGGTTGGGGAGGTGCGCATGCGATGGTTCCTTTGGGGTGGTTCCGTGGCGACAGATGCCGCCCCGTGGGCGGCTGTCAGGCCATTGTTCGAACCATGCCACTGGAACCGCGCCACCGCTACGGCCACCAGTCAGCAATCCGCATAGTTTTTTTCTGCTGGCCGGATCTCTTGTCGGGACCGGGGTTGGTGCTCTCACCGTAGTCCTGCCACCATAGAGTGTGGCCTGGATGTGGAGAATGGGGGTGGAGTGTGGTTTTGAGTGGTGGTGGGGTGGTTGGCTGTGGTTGACAGTGGTTTCTGTGTTTGATACGGTCGGACACGACAAGGGCGCAGGGCGCGGCCCAATTGCAGCAAGATGGCGACTTACTTTGGCAGTTCGGAGCATGGAGTGGATGACAAAGGCAGGATTACCCTGCCTTCGCGCATCCTCGACGAGCTTCCGAAGAGCCAGTGGAAGTTCCACATCACTGCTGGGCTTGACCGCTGCCTGCTCCTGCATGACTCCGAGGGGTTCCAAGAACTTGTAGACCGGATCGGTCGAGCTGTGCCTGGCAGCCGGGCTCACCGAGCGCTGTGTCGCCGCTTTCTTGGTCATTCTGTCGAAGTTGTGCCTGATGGCAACCGGCGCATTCGTGTGCCCGAGCCATTGCTCAAGTATGCGGGGCTCGCAGCTAGTCAGCCCGTCACCCTGGTAGGCACCGGCCGAGTCGTAGAGCTCTGGTCACCGTCGGTCCTGGATGTGGCGTTGGCCGAAGCGAGTCCCGAGGAAGAGCAGCTCTTTTCTAGCTTGGTTGGTTCTGCCACTCCATCGACTCCCTCGGACCCGTAGTGACGAAGGTCGTCGCCTGGGCTTGGTGGTCGCACTGCGATAGGCGTCGCGGTGGGGCTGGTGTGACGTGTCTTCGCTCCCTTGGTCAGGGAGCGCGTTTTGCGGCTGCTGTAGGGCGGTCTTGGGATGTAGCGCAATGAATGCGGACGCTCACACTAGTGGTGATGACGGTGAACAGCGCGGGAATAGGCCCCCGTTGCATTTGCCGGTGTTGCTGCAGTCAGTGTTGTCGATCCTCGAACTCCGCTCTGGACTCGTGGTCGTTGATGGAACGGTTGGGGCGGGTGGTCATGCGGTAGAGATGTCGCAGGCCATTGGCCCTGACGGTGTTGTGGTTGGACTCGACCGTGATCGGGAGATCCTGGTCGCGGCGCAGGAAGCTTTGGCGGATGCCAAGGAAGCCCGCGCTGGGGCCGGTTTCTCCCTTCACCATTCTGCTCACGCCAGAATGCGCGAGGTCTTGTTGGGTGCCGGTCAGCCCCAATGCGATCGCGTGCTACTCGATCTGGGAGTGAGTTCTTTGCAGTTGGACCATCCCGAACGTGGGTTCTCCTTCATGGCCGATGGGCCGCTAGATATGCGAATGGATGCTGATGCGCCGCTGACAGCAGCTCAGTGGTTAGCTCGTGTGTCCGAAGTCGACTTGGCAAACACGCTCTTCCAATTGGGGGAAGAGCGGTTCAGTCGTCGCATTGCTCGTCGCATTGTCGAGGAGCGCTATCGCACGCCGATCGTGCGCACCAGTCAGCTATCTGAGCTGGTTGTGTCCGCTTTGCCTGGCAATAAGAGGCATGGTCGTATTCATGCGGCGACGCGCACCTTCCAAGCAGTGCGCATGGCCGTCAATGACGAGATGGGTGAGCTTGAGCGTGGCATGCAGGCAGCGCTTGACAGCCTTTCACCTGGCGGTCGTTTGGCCGTGATCTCTTTTCACTCGATTGAGGACCGGTTCGTGAAGCACTGGATGCGCGCGAACATGGACGTCGTTACCAAGAAGCCGATTGTTGCGACACCGGCTGAAGCAAAGCAGAACCCGCGTGCTCGAAGTGCCAAGCTTCGTTGTGCGGTCAAGCCGGAGGTTGCAGCATGAAGTGGCTCATTGCAGGTTTGTTGTTTGCGTTGGCTGTTGGTCTCGCCGTTGGCACAGCTGGTATTCGTGCCGAGAACGTTGTTGCTCGACGCACCGTTGAGCAGCAATACCGAGCGATCCACGACAGGAAGAAGGAACTCGGTCGTTTGTGGTTCCAGCGGTTGCAGGCGGTCTCTCCCGAGCGTCTCGCCGAGATGCACAACCATTGGTTACAGAAGGAGAGCCAGCGCCGTCAGGGGCGTGTGCAATGAAGTCTGGTGAGCTATTACGGATCCGTGTGGCTTTTGGGTCGCTGGGCCTAGTCCCAGTTTTTCTAGCGGGCTGGCTTGGTTGGTTGCAGGTCGTGCAGGCCGGGACGATTGACCGTCGCGATGGTACGCCGGTCCCCTTGAGTGCGGCGACTGCCGATCGTCAGGGTTGGAGAACGGAAACGATTCCGGCGCCCCGAGGCACGATTGTTGATCGTAATGGTGCGACGCTTGCCTCTGATCGTGCGACATACGAGGTGCGCACGAGAGTCGGAGCGCCGCGGAAGGTGCGCAATGATCTGACGTTGTTCCGTCCGTGGGTGGCGCGCCTCGTGAATCGGCTTGCGTTGGCATTGGTTGCCGATTCCGACATGGAAGGGCGCGATGTGCTCTACGAAAGGCACAAGAAGCGCTTGGCTTCGGCCGCTAATCGCGCCTGGCGCATCGATGAGTTGCCCGCGTCTGGTGCGTGGCCCAAGTCGCATCGACGCACTGCTGATTTTTTGGTCGCGGTAGGTGTGGACCGCCTTGCTGTGATCCATGCATTACGCGCTTACGATATGAGCGCGGAGTATCCGACGTTGTCCATGCAGTTCATGCATGGCTTTCGCCGCGAATATCCTTATCGCGATTTGACGCATGGCATTGTTGGCCATGTCAACTCGTTCAAGACCGATCTGCCAAGTGGCGGTGTCAAGCTTGAGACGATTGGAGTGGTTGGGTTGGAGTCGTTTGCGGTTCTTGAACCGCAGGATAGCGGTAGACGACGCTACCTCGCCGATGGCTTAAGCCGGCCGTACTTTGCTGCCTTGGTGGAGGATGCTCCCGAAGGCGCGGTGCTGCATTCAACTCTGGACCTCGAATTGCAGCGTGCTGCGGTGCGCGAGTTGACGGCGAAGTGCGAAGAGGGGCTGCACAATCGGAAGGGCAAATACGCCAAGTGGGGTGCTTTAACCCTCGTTGAGATCGCTACCGGCGATGTGCTAGCGGCAGCTTCTTGGCATCGAGGTAATGCGCCCGCGCAAGCGCGTCCGTTTGCCCCGTACCAGAATCTGTTTGAGCCGGGTTCGATCGTCAAGCCACTAGTCTTGGGCTATGCACTTGAGGTTGGCGCTCTCGACTGGGCACAGGAATACGACTGCAATCCAAACCACAGTACTTACCGCGATGTGATTCGTAGTTTGGGGCGTCGCAAAGCCGTTCGTGATGATCACGATTGTGGTTTGTTGACGCCGCACGGAATCATCGTCAATAGTTCGAACATTGGCGCTGCGCTTGTTGGCTTGCAGTTGACGCGTCCGCAATGGCAGGACTACATGCTTGGCTATGGCATTGGCCAGTCACTCGGTCTCAACCTGCCGGGAGAGTCGCGCGGTGGTAATCACCATCGTTCGTTCGCAGAAGAAATTAAAATTAGGTCGTTCCGCGCCAACAGCGCGATCTCGTTCAGTTTTGGCTACGAGATGACGGCGACCGTCATGCAGGTTGCGCGGGCTTATGTTCGGATGTTCCGAGGCCTCGGTGCCGAGTTACGCCTCGTTAAGGGGCTAGAGCTTGATGGCCAGATGCACGATGTGCCGGCCAAGCAAGATGTCAGTCCGAGCTACCGCCCGGAAGTTATTAACGCCATTCGCCGGGCTATGTCGGACGTTGTTAGTAACGACTCACATGCGACCGGCCGTTTTGTGCATCAGCAGATCATGAAGGAGTCCGGAGTGGACTTGCATGGTCTCGTGGGTGGCAAGACTGGCACGGCAGTGAGTCCGGTGCGCTTGCTTGATGGCTCGAGAGCCACCATGCGCAATGCGAGTTTCGTCGGATTCTTGCCGGCTGATAATCCGCGTTGGCTCGCGGTGTGTGTTCTTCAGAGCGATGTTGTTTCGCGATTCTATGGTGGCAGGTATGCTGCGCCCCCAGCAGTAAAGTTGTTGCTCCAATGCCAAAAGCAAATGGAGCGGCAGCCTATGCACCAGGCTTCGCAATTCCGTTCGGGTGGTCAGACCCGGCACGCTCCTTCGGGAGTGGATCTTCGATTACCTGGTTCTTCAGGCTGGAGTGCGTCGGTTGGGGCCGGCGTTTCCAGGGATACTCGTTAGGCGGTTCATGACTGATTTGGCTTTCCCATCCGGGCTTCCGTCCGGCCAGGGGTTCGTTCGTTTACGTGAACTTCGCGACTGCTTGCAGCCGCGTGAGGTCATGCATTGGCGTGACTTGGCAGTGGACGGATTGGCGTTCCACTCTGCGGAAGTGCGTCCCGGCAACTTGTTCTTCGCAATCCGCGGAACCAAGAACGACGGAGCGGTATTCGCGCAGCAAGCAATCGCGCGTGGTGCTGTCGCTGTAGTTGCGGATGAACCACTGTCACTGTCTGTGCCGGTGTTGGTTGTCGACAACGTGCGTGAGGCGTTGGCTGATGCCTCACGATTCTATTACCGCGATCCATCGAAGGCGATTTCGGTGATCGGCGTTACCGGGACTAACGGCAAGACCACAACGGGCCACCTAATTCGCGCCTGCTTGCAGGCTGATCGTCGACAAGTTGGTTTGATCGGGACGATTGCTTACGAGTTTGGCGGTCGGCGCATTCCTGCGTCCAATACGACGCCGGACCCGGTGCGGATTCACGGTTACTTGCGCGAGATGGCCGATCGTTTTGCCAGCGCGTGTGTGATGGAAGTGTCGAGCCATAGTCTCGACCAGGACCGTGTGCGCGGTGTGCAGTTCGCCGTTGGCGTGTTCACCAATTTGTCGCAGGATCACCTCGACTACCATGGCAGCATGGAGTCGTACTTGCAGGCCAAGGCGCGCCTGTTCCGGTCGCTTGGTCCGGGTTCTACTGCGGTGCTCAATCGCGATGATCCGGCCTCGATGATGATGGCCGAGGAGTTGGAGACCGGTGTCAACGTCATGTGGTATGGGATGTCGCCAGAAGCCGACATCCGTGCTGAAGATGTTCGGCCGGGCCCCGATGGTACGCGGTTGCGCATTGTCATGCCTCATGGTGCGGCCGAGTTGTTCTTGCCAATTGTTGGCTCGCACAACATCGAGAATGCGCTAGCTGCCGCCGCAACGGCGTTGGCTCTAGGTGCCAGTGAGTTGACGGTCGCTTCCGCGCTTGAGGATGCTCGCGCGGTTCCCGGGCGTTTGGAGTTGGTTGAGCCTCCGGGCGGCGTCATTCGTGGTGGGCGTGTGCGCACGTTCGTCGACTACGCTCACACACCTGATGCGCTGGATAAGGTCTGCGCGACTCTGGCGAACGTCTGTGAGGGCGAACTCCACGTTGTGTTTGGATGCGGTGGCGATCGCGATCGCACTAAGCGCGCGCCGATGGCGCAGGCCGTGGCCCGCCATGCGCACTACGCTTACTTGACTAGCGACAATCCACGCAGCGAAGACCCAGCCCTCATTATTCGCGATATGGTGGATGGTCTCGATGCCGAAGGTGTTGACCAAGAGGCCGGCGAATCCGTGGCGAGTTCATGCGACCTCTTTGAGGTGATTGACCGTGCTGAAGCGATTCGGCTCGCCTGTCGTCAGGCCAAGCCCGGTGACACTGTCTTGATTGCTGGTAAGGGGCATGAGACGTATCAGGTGTTTAAGGACAGCGTCGTTCCGTTCGACGATCGTCTCGAAGCTGGTCGTGCGTTGGCGGCAAGGGAGGCTGGATGGTTGCACCAATGAAAAGCAACTTGCGTCAGGGCGCTGCTGCATCCTCAACCAGTGAGGATGGCGGTGTGATGGCTCGAGTCGCAGCGAGCTCACGGCCGGCACGTGGCTGGTTTACTGCTCGCTCGGTAGCTAAGGCTGTCGCTGGCGAAGTTGTGCAAGGGGGCGCGACTGGTAATGGTGTCGGCACCGATACCCGTCGCGATTGCACGGGTCAGGTGTTTGTCGCGTTGCGCGGCGACAACCACGATGGCCACCTCTATCTCGATCAGGCATTGTCGCAGGGCGCTGTTGGTTTGGTGGTCGATCGAGAGTTCGATCTAGAGCCATTTTTGCAGGCAGTCACGCGCGCTGGTCGCGTTAGTGGCCGGCGCTCGCCCTTCATCGTGCAGGTCCAAGATACTGGCCAGGCGTTGATGGATTTGGCCGCGGAACACCGTCGTCGTCATCGCGCGAAGATTGTTGGTATCACCGGCTCGTGCGGCAAGACGTCGACCAAGGAGTGGCTTGGTGCGGTGTTGTCATCGGCGATGCCGACGGTGCGTTCACCGGGTAGTTACAACAACCAGATTGGGGTGCCCTTGACACTGTTCCAGTTGCAGGCGGAGACGCGTGCGGCAGTCGTCGAGATTGGCACCAATGCCCCCGGTGAGATTGCGCAATTAACCGCAATTGCACGTCCTGATATTGGCATCGTGACCTGTGTTGCGCCGGCGCATCTTGAAGGCCTCGGTTCGCTAGATGGCGTGGCTCGCGAGAAGGCCGCATTGGTCCAGGGCCTACCCAAGGATGGGCTTTGCATCTTGAATGGCGATGACGCTGCGTGTCGCGCCATGGCTGAATTGACTTCCGCCGATGTTGAGTTCATTAGCGTCAATCGTGAGACCGATTGGTATGCCACCGACGTGCAGTTTCATGCGTTAGGCACGACGTTCTTGCTGCAGGGAATGCGTCCAGTGACGTTGCCGCGTCTTGGCACACACAACGTTTACAACGCGCTGGCTGTGATTGCTGCAGCTCATCGCTTGGGTGTTCCCGAAGAGTTGGTCTTGCGGCAGTTGGGCTCTGTGCCATCCGCTGCGCGCCGCTTAGAGCCCAAGACCGCTGGCGGTGTGACGATCTTTGACGACACCTACAACATGAACCCCGAGTCGGCGCGCTCTGCGCTGCAAGCGATGGCTGGGTTGCGTTCTGGGGATCTCGATGAGTCCGGTCAGCGTGGCCGTTCCATTGTAGTTTTCGGTGCGATGCTCGAGCTCGGCGTCGACAGCGTCAAGCTGCACCACCGCTTGGGCGAGCAGGTGTCAACTAGTGGCCAGGATCACTTGATCTGTGTTGGTCCAGATGCTCGTGCGATCGCCGAGGGTGCGATTGCGGCTGGCATGCGAAAAACCGCGGTTGCATGCGTCGACGATATTGGTGCGGCCCACACGTCATTGCGTGGCTTGCTCCGTGCGGGCGACCGCGTGCTGTGCAAGGCTTCGCGGCGTGTCGCGCTCGATCGTCTCGTCGACCGCTTGTTGGCGGACTTGTCTAATGGTGGTGCTGAGGACAGCGCGGAGGCCGACACCTAATGATTCACTGGTTGGCGCCCTACTTATTCTCGGATGATGTCTGCCGATTCCTCGGCTACATCTCTGTCCGAGCTGGGGGTGCCGCTGTGACGGCGTTCTTGTTGTGCATGATGATTGGCCCGGCGGTCATTCGTTGGTTGTCACGACAGGGAGTCGCCGAGCGTATCGATGGCACTGGGTCGCAGAAGCTTGAAGAACTGCATAAGGACAAGGTCGGCACGCCAACGATGGGCGGTCTGTTTGTTGTCGGCTCGATCCTGTTTTCGGCGGCTCTGTGGTTGCGGTTCGATGGCGTTAATAGCTACTCGTTGCCTGCGATTGTATTAGTCGGTGGCTTTGCCGCAGTTGGATTCTGGGATGACTGGGTCAAGTTGAAGCAGGGGCTGTCCGGCGAGAAGAAGCGCGGCATAAGCAAGCGTGAGAAGCAAGGCGCGTTGACGATCCTGGCTCTGTTGGTTGGTCTATGGCTGCTCGGCCCGGCTGCGTTGCAGTCCGACCAGGGCGGCCCGCATCTGTACATTCCGTTCGTTAAGGACTTTGGCGTCAATCTGACCGTCTGGTGGGGCGTGCCCTTCTTGATACTGGCGGTGATCGTGCTGACTGGCGCGTCTAACGCGGTGAATCTTACCGATGGGCTTGATGGACTCGCTGCTGGTTGTGTGGCGACTTCGGCAATTGCGTATGCCGTGATTACCTACGCGGTGGGGCGGGTCGATTGGTCTGAGTATCTGTTGGTGCCGCACGTCGCCGGAGCTGGCGAGATGGCCGTTCTGATGGCTGCTTTGCTTGGCGGTACGTTGGGCTTCTTGTGGTTCAACGCAGCGCCCGCGCTGGTCTTTATGGGCGATGTCGGCAGTCTGGGGTTGGGCGGGGCGCTTGCCTACGCGGCGTTGGTCAGTCGTACCGAACTCGTGCTCTTTGTCGTTGGCGGCGTGTTCGTTGTCGAAGCTGTCTCAGTCATTCTGCAGGTTGGCTCGTTCAAGCTGCGCGGCAAGCGCATCTTTCGCTGTGCACCGCTGCATCACCACTTCCAGTTTGGTGGCATGCCAGAGACCCGTGTCGTGGCACGTGCGTGGATCGTCTCGGCCCTGCTCGCCATGTGTAGCCTCTTGCTCTTTAAGGTGAGGTAGTCAAGGTATGACTGCGATCCCACGACGAGCGGCTGCAGAGAGCAAATCAGCGGATCATGTCCGCGAACTCGACTGGTTGATGCTGGTGGTGATGGCGCTGTGTTGCCTCGGCATGGTGATGGCTGTGTCGGTGCGCGGATCGCAGATCGAGGCTGGCCCGATGGCCGTCATGAAGACGCAGGGGCTGAAGCTGCTGATGGGGCTGGTGGCGTTTATGTTTGCGGCGCTGACGCCCATCCGGCTAATTCGTCGTTCGGCAATCCCGCTGTTTTTGTGCTCGGTCGTCGCTTGCCTGCTGCCGCATGTCTTCAATAGCTCGTCGCACGGCGCCGCTCGCTGGATCCACATCGGGAGTCAGCAATTTCAGCCCGTCGAACCAGCCCGCTTTTTCTTAGTTCTGGCTGTGTCCTGGTTGTTGGCGCGCGCTGGCACGGGGTTGTCGAGTTTTCGTCAGGGATTCTTGCCAGCGATGGCTTGTGCAATGTTGTTAGCACTCGCCCTTGCGACGCAGCCAGATAACGGTAACGCGTTGCTCGCAGTGATGTTGGCTAGCTGCCTTGCGCTGGTGGCCGGAGTGCGAATCATGCACTTTGCGCCGTTTGCCGTGTCCGGGCTTGGGATCATGGTCTTGCTGGCGACACAGCACGATTACGTGCGTCGCCGTATCGAAGACCTATTTCAGACCACCCCAGACTCACAAGTCGGCCTCGGGCTGATTGCAGTCGGCTCTGGAGGTGCGTTTGGGCGCGGCCTCGGGCAGGGCTGGATGAAGATGAATTACGTGCCGGAAGCGCACAACGACTTCGTGTTCGCGATCATCGCGGAAGAGTTCGGTTACCTAGGATCACTGTTCGTGCTCGGCTCTTACACGATCTTCGGGTATGTGTGTTACCGCCTCGTGCGACAGGTTCGGGATCCTTTCCTTCGCTATGTCGTGTGCGGCTATGCTCTAATGGTCTGCATGCAGGCGGCTGTGAACCTACTCGTGGTCAGCGGGTGGGCTCCAGCCAAGGGTATTGACTTGCCGTTCGTCTCGACGGGCGGAACAAGTTTGGTGTTTTGTTTAGCGGCGGTGGGATTGATCGGTAACGCAGTACGCGCAGATCGCGCGCAGTCGTTCCGTACCGCCGACGAAGTGGTTACTTGATGCAAATCCGAAATGATCGGAGGGTGTGATGGGACAACTCGAAAAATACGGACTCTATGTTCTGTGCTTGGTCATCTTCTTGATTCTTGGGGTGACGATTTGGGGTGATCCTGATTCGTCGACTCGTCAGGAACAGCGCGGTGGGGTGCCGATGCGCGTGAATGCTGCCGGCCTACCTTTGCCTCTGATTGATGGCAGCGGTGCTTCGGTTGGACGCCGGTCGCCGTCGGTCGGTGACTCGACGATCGCCTCGCTCTTGAAGCAGCGGTCTACTCGACCGATCTCACAGCCCAAGGCTCAGCCTAAGGTCGAGCCGAAGGATGAAGGCAGTACTTCGCGGTTGGAGTCGTTGGTTAAGCCCGAGGTGAAGCCCGAGGTGAAGCCCATCGCAAAGCCAGTGATTGCCAGTGCGACGCGTAAGTACACGGTCAGGAACGGTGATATCATCGGCAAGATTGCGCAGAAGCAGTTGGGCAGTACGAAATACGTCAGGGCCATTCGCGAGTTGAACCCATCGCTCCGGAACAGTGACAATCTAAGGATTGGTCAAGTGCTGGTCCTGCCGGCGAGCAGCAGGAGTTCAAGTGCTCCGGCGGCGGCGGCCGGTGCCTTCCGCACCTACAAGATCAGCAAGAATGATACTTTCACGAGTATCGCCCTGCTCGAACTCAAGTCGGAAGGTCGCTATCTCGAGATCGAGAAGCTCAATCCAAACGTTAACCCGCGTCGGCTGGTGCCCGGCCAGTCGATCAAGCTGCCACTCAAGTAGTGATCAAGCCGACCGGACGTGTTTGCCTGGTCAGCGGCGGCACGGGTGGGCATTTGATGCCTGCCTTGGTGCTAGCTCGTTCGATGCAGGAGGCTGGTCACGAGCCATTGCTTGTGACCGAGGGACGCGATGTCGAGCGAGAGCTTCTTCGTCGCGAACTGCCCGACGTGACTTCGGTCGAAGTGCCGCGTAGCGGCCGTTCACCTGGTGGTTTGCCGGTGTGGTTGATGCGCGCGACCGTGACTGCGCGTCGTCATCTGCGAAAGCACCAGATCAAGGGTGTGATCAGTACTGGTGGCCGGGCGAGCGTTCCTGTTGCGATTGCCGCGAGGAGTTTGCGGATCCCACTGTTCTTGTTGGAGCAGAACGCCGTTACCGGTCGTGCCAACCGCTGGTTGTTGCCGCTTGCGAAGTGCATGTATGTAGGCCTTCCCGGAGTTGGCGAACGTCATCCGCGGGGTAAGTTT
>Ga0315331_10004137_pt1 | contig 10971 bp, 15 predicted proteins | sample M160m34915metaG_FD_203456 | JGI IMG/M metagenome (GOLD analysis project Ga0315331, IMG submission 203456) | Ammonia-oxidizing marine archaeal communities from Monterey Bay, California, United States - M1 60m 34915 | ecosystem: Environmental > Aquatic > Marine > Intertidal zone | place: USA... | reverse complement strand
ACCTATTTCATATATTTTAACCAGATCATCAACTCTACTTATAGTTAATTTTTCTGCGTCTAACTGTTCTTTTCTCTTAATTTCTTCTGGACTAGCATCTTTTCTATACGTTGGAACTAATACTTGTAATGCTTCTTCAACTGTTTTAAATCTACCAGCTTCAACCATTTGTTCAGCTCTGTTTATTAATGCATCTTTTTCATCATCGTCCATACTTTTCCAAAATTGTAATGCAAGTTCTCTTTGACCTTGCGTGTTAGTCATTCTAGTTTTTTGTAAATTTTGTAATGCAGGACCTGCAGCTGTACCTATTGTTTGAAATATTGGTTGTCCACCAGGTTGTGCTAAAATATTTGATCCAAGGTTCATGAAAAAATCAGAAGCAGCATAAGGATATGATGGAAAAGCTTTGTTAAAACTTTCCATGTTGCCTTGTACTTTTTCCATGTCAGATTTTTCTACTAATTGATTATCATCATCAGCGTAACCAGGTCTTTGAACACCAGTCATGATGCCACCGCCGGCTCTACCGCCACGTCTAAACATCGGTCTATTTAAAGTTCTATTAAACATGATTACCCTGTGTTTGGTTTAAAAGCTTTGTATGCTCCTAGTCCTAATGAAGCTATTCCTAACGCCTGCTGCAACGGCGATTGATTAGGTGTAACTTGTGAAGTGTATTGACCCATAGCACCACCCATAACGTTACCCATACCAGCACCCATGTAACCAAGTCTTTCGTATGGTTCGTAAGCTGCAAGTCTGTTAGCTTCTCTTTGTTGATCAAGAATAGATTGTTGATATAATTGTTGGTCGCGCCCAGCTTGACCCAACGTTGAAATATCTCCACCTTGTAAACCTGGAACTAGTTGAGCCATTCTTTGTTGATCAGCTCCTAGTTGTTGTGTTTGTGTAAATGCTGTATTGGCTGCACCTTGTGCTTGACCAAAACCTTCTTGTAATAGTTTAGCATTTAACATAGCTCTATTCATATCTGATTGATTTTGATACTGTGCTCTCATAACACCTTCTCTACCACCACCTAAATTTCCAGACTGTGCTGCGTTTAATCCAATGTTAGTTATACCTGCTTGAGCTTGTTTGTCGTATTCTGATAATGTTGCATCAATTACATCTTGTTGATACGGAGACATAAATTGTTTGTATGCATCTGGTCCTACTAAATCTTGTGCACCCATCATGTTTGTAGGTGTACCTGCAAACGTTCCTGTGCCTGTTTGAAATTGTCCTGCTGCTTGTAAGTATGGTGCGTATGCTCCTATACCTTGACCTTGTGTTGTAGCTAATGTGTATGCATCTTTAGTTGCCTGGTCTTGACCAGCAACCATTGGTTGGAATTTTGTTGTATCTAACGGCTGACTAGTTAAACCAGTTAACTGCGTTGCATAATCTCTACCTAGATCTTCTACAAACTGTGGGGGTAAACTACGTGTTTCTGTTATTGCCATTAAATTACTTCTCCTATTCTCTCTGATACACTAAACATTTCTTGAGCGCCAGTGTTTCCTTTTCCTTGTGATTCCTCGGATACTCTACCACCATTTTCTAAATTTTTCATCATATTTTCCATGACTTCTGCACCTTTATCTATGTCGCCACCGCCAGCATTTCTTACAGCGTCCGCTGTAAATACAAATTCATTTACACTTAGTCTTGCAGGTACGTCGTCAGCTTTTTCTGCTTTACCGATTGGTACAAATCCACCTTCAGCTCTATAATCTTTTTCCATACCACCAAGGTCCATGAGACCTCCTTCTTCAGCTCTTATTCTTCCACCATTGGCATACACACCATAGTTTGGATAAGGTAAGTTATCTGGTAAACCTAAGTTTAACATATTGTTATATTTTTGATCTATTGCAGCTAGTTTAACAGGATCATCACCTGCTTCTAGTTTAGCAAGTTCTATATTTTCTCTCATACTAGCCATTGTTCCTTCTTTTCCTGTTAGTGGATCAATTAAATGTCCACCTCTAGTTCCGCTATCAGGTAAAGTATCTACTTTAGCAGGTCCTGCTAAAGCTCCACCTGCAGTAATTAAACCAGCCATTTTCATAGGGTTAAATTTACCTTCAGTAAATAAAAGAGGGTTTGCTTTACTAAAAAATTTATCCACACCAAAACCACCAAAACCTTTTGATTTAAATGCTTCTGTAAAAGGCATTCTTCCACCACCACCATAATATATACCAGCTCCCATAATAGCTAGTTTACCAACATCACTACTTAAAACTTTCTTTGCAGCTTTAGCTACACTTTTAAATATACTACCTAGACCGTAAGCTTTTCTTCCTGTAGCTGTATCCATGATACCACCAAAGGCTCTTGGTACTCTGCCACCTTGATTAAATATATATGAACCTCTTGTTACATCTAATGCTTGGTTTTCATTAGGGTTACCAAATCTGTAATCGAATGTTGTTTCGTCTGCAACCTCATCATTATCATCAAATTGTTGTACGTTGTAAGGGTATGGAAGTATTTGAGAACCATCATTTTCGCTAGGTGGTGGAATATTACTAGGAAATAAACGGTTGTATTCTGATTGAGGAAAGTTTCCTGTATTAAGTATAGACTGTCCCTCTGTAACTCTACCTAATAAATTTTCACCTTTACCAAACTTACTAGCATCGTATTTGCTTTTCTGTTGTGATAAATAAGGACCACTTGTAGCAATACCCATTAACTCTTCTTGTGTCAGATCTTTAGCCCAATCAGGTATTTTACCTGTTAGTCCACTTATTAAATTACCGTACAATCCAGGTAAACCTTTTGGCATAAGATTTAGGTTTCTCATAGCTAAAACTTTATTTCTGTCTAAAGCTTTTTGTATAGATTTGTTTCTTAAATTTTTAAAATAAGATGGTTTATAATTAATTTTAAGAGGTCCGGTAGTACCTAAAGCTTTTATTCTTTGTTCTTCTGCTAGTTTATCTGCCGCTATTTCTGCTTGTCTTTGTTGTGCTTCAAGTGCTCTTTGTGTTGCTCTAGCGTCTGCTCTATTTACTGATTCTTGTGTAGCGTAACTTTGATTTCTGTAATCTTTTCCACCATAACCTTGATCAGCGTTTACATTGCCGCCGTAATTTCCACCTGCCGATGCTCCCCCTGCTGGTCCAGCCATGATTACATTCCTCTGTTATAGAGACCCATCAAACCGCCGTTGGCTGCCATTGCAACTTTTTCTCTGACATCAACATCAGCTATTCCGCCACCAGGCATCTGCTCTGCCACGTTAACGTTTTCACTCATGCTCATTTGTGGAGCTTGAGATTGAATTCCTGATTGATCTTGTTGCAACTGTTGTAAAATTTGTTTCCAGATACCACTTTGAAAAAAAGCTTCAAAGCTAGCAAACTGAACTTTTTGTTCTGGTTCCATTTGTGACCATATTTCTGCCGCAATTTCTTTGCCTTGTTGATCTTCGCCACCACCCATTCTAATATCACCTCGACTATATTTAATGTCAGGTGCTCCAGCTTGTATAGATTCGTTCATTGAAATTTTTTCTTCCATAATACTCCCTTTTACTTTGTTTTTGAGAACAAATCAAGAGGTGGCATAATAACTTTTACGTCTTGTGCCATTTCTTCTGCTTTGTACCCTTTAGTTTCCCAGTCTTTTCTTGTTTTAAAAACCTCCCCTGTTTCCTTGTGTCTGTAAGTTTCTTCTACTTTAGCGTTATACACTTTCATTATGTTGTTACCTCTTTCTTAATGTTTAGGTAGCTAATAGCTACATCAAACGAGTCTGCAGTGCTTGATTGTACTGTAAAAGATTTACCACCTTCTACTATTAGCGGTTGGGTTAATAATTCTGTTGTAACATTTGCTGTTAATGCTGCTGATTTAATAGCTGTAACACTATTGTTTGTAATTGTAACTGTAGGCGTACCAGCAGATGTAACTAATATTGATTTAATAACTACAGTTTCATTGATTGCAGGAATACCAGAACCTAATGGTGTAAGTGCGGCACCACTTGTGCTATTATCTATACCTACAAATTTATATTGGTTTACTACTGCCATTAATCTAAAAAGAAACTTCTAGCTTCTATCTCCTGTTTTAATTCTTCTTGAAACGTAGTGTTAAGTTTTTCAAGAACAGCATCTAAATCTCTAACTAAAGACTGTGCTACATCTTCTTCATACTCTGAACTTGCTCTTGTTAATGTTTGTACTATTTTAGCCATTATCGTCTTCCTCCAGCATGTATATCTAATCTAAATGTACCTAGTTTCCAACTTGTATCAACAGCAGTATTAGATATAGTTAGTGCAATAGCTCTTGCTCTAGCTCGTGTATCAACTTTGTCTGTGCTTGTTGTTACCGTAAAAGGTCCTAGTGATGAGCTAGCTGCTGCATCATTAGAATAATTTCTTAAATCTAATTGTATAATAGCTTCTCCTTCTTGAGCTATAAAATCAGGTATAATTCTGCTAACTCTCATAATGTTTTCACCATCACCTCTCAAGTCACCTAAATTAGTTGCAGCTCCTCTTACAACTTTTTGTGTAATATCATAATCTCCAGAAGTAATATTAGCTGGAATAGCTGTGGTAACTCCTGACCTTACTTGATTGACCCCTGTTTCATGTTCATAGTAATATGAAACACCTTCCGTGTTTCCTGTTACGTCAAAAGAAGTATCTGTATCTGCATCGTATTGAGTTGCGTGTGGTAAACCAAACACAGCAGAATCTTGCCATGTAGTTCTAATAAATAAAGGACTTGCATTAACAAACCATATAGGTCTTTTAGCTGTAGAGTCTAGATAACTATATGTGACGGATTGAGTGTTTACATTAGAAGTAGCTTCTGGATAAAACCATGTGACTTCTCCAAACAAGTTATTAATTCCAGCGTATACAAATTGATTAGATGTTGTGTTAAGATTATCATAAACATAGTCTTCAACTAAACAGTCCATCGATTCTAGTTTACCTGTGTACCTAAAAAAACCATTATCAGACATCCAGTATGCAGCACCATCAACTTCAACAGCTGCATTTTTACCAATCAATCCACAGTTATTACCAACCTGTTCAAAAGCAAAAGTAAATGGAGTTCCAACAAATCTCATAGTAAATAAAGAAGTGTCAGACCAAATATAAATAGCATTTCTACCAAGCTTCGCTCCAATGATCCGTGATCCGGCAGCCAGTCTTTGTGTACCAGCACTATTTTCAGCTGTAGGTGCATAATCATTAATATTTTCTTGAGAAGAAAATCTTATAAACATATCGTCTTGTGTAGATTTATCTCCTATAGTTGTTTCTGTTCCAAAAAAAACCAAGTGACGATCAGGAGTTGACACTAACATATCACGTGACGCTGTTGGTGCACCAGATATAATAGTTGCTCTTGTATCTACAGCATTATTTAAATCTGAATTCCATTCAAAACATTCACCATTAAATATTAAAGCAATAAGTGTACTTCCTAAATTATCCAAGGACCATAGTCCAGGTTCTGCAACAGAATCAGTAGTAGCAGCTGCTTGACCCCATCCCGAATAACTGCTGATGTTTGTAACTGTGTCCGAACTAGAATGAGAAGCGTTTGTAGTTCCTTTAACATTTCTAGTAATACCAGTTAAATTATTTCCTGCTACACCTGTGTAAGAAATGTCTTCTGTTCCAACTCGAATAAAATTTGTGCCGGTAGTTGGAAACCCTGTAGTGCTTGTTAAGGTAATATTTGTTCCAGATCCACCAGTACCAAACGCATTAGCACTTAGTGATCCATTTAATGTTGTAGTTTGTGGAGCTGAAACAGTTCCACCCCATTGAGATATACCATAACCAAAAACTCCAATTTGATCAGCAGGTCCTACGTGGTAATATTGAAAATAAGTTATACCACCTGAAGTAGTTGCACCTGATCCAGTTTCATTTGATGGCATTGTAATTGTAAGAGTAGTAGTTGATGGTGCACTAGTTACCATAAATTTTTTATCGGCAAAATCTGCTGAACCAAAATTAGAATTTGTAATAGTGCTAAATGTAGAAGCATCTCCAAACAAAATGATATCTCCTTCTTGAAAATTATGTGCACTAGAAAATGTAAGTGTTACTATAGGTGATCCATTAGTTGTGCTAAATGCATTAGTAATAGCTGTTCCCGATGGATTAGTTAAAGGATGTATATCATAATACACCCCTCCAGAATATACATATAAAATTCTGTTAGTTCCTATAACAGAAAATTTAATACCTGTTTTATTGACCATGTGGTGCAAACCTCTTGCTGCACCCGTTAATTTTTTGTCTCCTAATTGAGACCAACCACCTATTTTTTCAGGTGTGCCATATCTAAAACGTACATTTTCACCGCCGGTCCACTGTGACTCAGCTCCTGTAGATGTAACCTGTTTATTGAAACCCGGTAAAAATCCTAATTTTTGTAACATATAAAACCTTTGAAATATTCTATTTTTTGTTATATATCAAATATATAGAGAATGAAAGTATCATAATTATGGACCATTTAGAAGCAATTGTTAAATTGGATAATATAATTAATCTAGATTTTATAGATAAAATAATACCTTTAATAACTAAGAAAGCAAATAAAAATTTAGAGGTCCTAGAGGGATTAGATAAAAACACAAGAAATGTAAAAGGCCATCATTTAAGTTTTAATACACCCACAGACTTATTTTATTGGAATTATATAAAACAAGAAATAGAAAGACATTATATTCACTATAAAATAAAATTTCCTAAAATGAGTAGTAATAAAATAAATCAAATAGATCTTTTAAAATATAAAGAAGGTGGAAAATACAAATTACATACGGATCACTATTCTACAACACCTAGACATTTAAGTGTGATTATTAACTTAAATAATGACTATGAAGGAGGGGACTTAGTTTTTATGGATCAAAAGGAGAAAGAAATTAAAAGATTAAAACTTAGTAAAGGTTCTATTGTGTTTTTTCCAAGTAATTTTATGTATCCTCACAGTATTCAACCTATTATAAAAGGAACAAGGTATAGTATAGTTGCATGGCTGCAGTAGATTATAAACTAATAAAAAACTTTTTTGTAAAAAAAGAACTTAGTGTTCTTGAAAAATATTGTTACAACAAGTTAGATTTAAATAAAGACTATAAATTAGACGGTCAATCTTTTTCTCCAGCATGGTATGATGATTCTTTAATGAATGCTTTTTTAAATACTAAATTAACTTTAGTTGAAAAAAAATCTAATTTAAAATTGTTTCCTACTTATGCCTATTGGAGATATTATGTATTTGGAGCTAGATTAAAAAAACATATTGATAGACCTGCTTGTGAAATTAGTGTAACTGCTTGTATTAAAAAATATGATGATTGGCCTATTGTAATTGAAGGAACATCTTTTAAGTTAGAAGAAGGTGATGCAGTTTTGTATGCAGGGTGTGACCAAAAACATTGGCGACCAGGTATATATAAAGGAGAAGGTATGGCTCAAGTATTTTTACATTATGTAGATAAAAACGGTCCTTACACACAACATGCTTATGATAATTTGTTTAAAATTAAAGGAGAAAAATGAAAGAAAAAACAGTTAATATAAATAATTTTATTGGAGTTTATGATGGTTATATTACAGAAGAAGAATGTAAAAAAGCAATTAAAATATTTGATGACCAAGATAAATTTAATAAAACTATAAACAGACGTGCTTTTGAAGATTCATCTATATTAAATAAACAAGATCAACAATTTTTTGCTAACCCAAATAATATAGATATTTGGCATTCAGAATTAAGATCTTTAATAGTTAATTTCGATATGGCAGTAAAACATTATATTGAAAGTACAGGAGCAGGACATGCTTTTGATACAAATGAATTTCATTACACGGTTTTAAAAATACAAAAAACCTTACCTACAGAAGGTTACCACGTTTGGCATATCGAACATCAAAAAGGTTATCACAATGAAGCAAGAGCTTTAGTTTATTCTGTATATTTAAATGATGTAGAAGAAGGTGGAGAAACTGAATTCTTACACTTTTCAAAAAGAGTTAAACCTAAAACAGGTAGAATAGTTATTTGGCCTGCAAGTTTTCCATATGTACACAGAGGTAATCCACCTTTATCAGGTGAAAAATATATTTTAACTTCTTGGATGATGTTAAGATGATTAATAACTATAATTTATTTGCAGTTCCTATAACTCATGGAAAAATACCTATTCCAATAAATATACATAAAAAAATTTTAAAATTTGTAGAAGAAAATTATAAACCAGAAAATAAAATTTCTTGTATAAAGGGTTTTCAATATCACAATAATTTTGATGGTAAAAAAGAATTAGATGATTTTATAAATAAATATTTAGGAAACGTACATAACTTAAAAATAAAATATTCTTGGTTAAATGTTTTAGATAGTGAATCATATAATACACCTCATTCTCATGCAGATAATCATATTACACATGCGGGTGTCTTATATCTTTCTAACACCAATAATAATATTCACTTTGCCAGAGACAATAATACTTTTGAAATAAAACCAAAACTTTTTGATTATTTAGTTTTTCCATTTAACCTACTTCATTATGTCTTACCAGAAAAACGTTTTGAAAAAAGAATATGTTATGCTTTTAATTTAACCGATATACCTACTGTTTTATGAATAATGTAAAAAATAGAATAATTGTTCAAGATAATTTTTTTACTAAAAAAATGTTAAATAAAATTAAAATAGATTTAAAATATCAAAAATTTACCAATAGATTTACTGAAAAAAATAATTCTGTTAATCAAAAAATATATTTTAACGTTAATCTTACACAAGATCATCCTGCTGTTTTAGAAACTAAAAAAATTTTAAAAGAAAAATTTAATTTAAGTTGTTCTAGTATTAACTCACATTATTTTTTAAGCACAAAACATAAAGAAGCTACTCCTCATAGAGATTTAAGTGAATGTAATTGTTTAATATATTTACAAGGTAATCCTTTACTTAATAGCGGTACAGGTTTTTATGATAAAATAAATGATACATATTATTTAAACAGTCACATTGGATTTAAAGAAAATAGAGCAATTATATTTGATTCAACAATACACCATGCATCACTTCAATTTAATGAAGGAGGTGGAACAAGATATTGTTTAGCTAATTTTATTAATCTTAACTAGAATAAGAAGTTGGTCTAGCACCTTTTTCTGATTCTTCTCTAGAATCAGCATCCCAGTCAGATTGCAATCTGCTCAAATGAGCAGAATCCCATCTACTAATAAAATCTGAAATATCACCTAATATAGAAGAATCATAAGCAGAGTGAGGAGTATTATCTCTGTACTCTACTTCATCAGAAGAATTAGAAGTACCGTGTTGAATAGCCCAAATATTAGAAAATTTAGATTGATTCCAAAAAACATCATCATCAATTACATAACCTGTTTGAGCAGAGTCACCTGTTTGTTTGATAATCATTTTATCATCAAATATCACTGTCCAATTTGCGTTAGTTGCCATTTTTTCTCCTAAGTTTTAATTACGTACATTACTGTTAAATATGGTTGTATTACCGAAGTCGCATCACCGCTGAAGTTTGCACTCATATTATGAGAGTGACCAGTTCCAGATCCTACACTGTTTGTAACCGCGTTTGCTGCATATCCTACAACAAAAGTATAAGGAAGAAGGGTTCCGTTTGGTACACCTGAAGGTGCTTGTACAGAAATTCCGTGTGAGTGACTAGCAAGTTGTGCTGTTGATAAAGATGCGTTCGCCGTTGAACCCGCAATGTTTCCAGTTGAAGATACTGTATTTGCTCCACCAGTTGATGCTACAGCCTTAGTTCCAGATTTACCCATTGCCACGTTATCTGATAAATTAGGTAAATTGAAAGTCGATGAACCGTCTCCAGTTCCATAAGTTGTGCCTACTACCGCAAACAATGCAGAGTAAGTTGATCTTGAAACTGCTGCACCATTACACTCTAAAAAACCTGTTGGCGCTGATGCTGTAGACCACGGTACAATAGTTGCTGTAGGGATTCCCTCAATACCCGTAAGGTCTGATCCATTAAAATTATATTTAGTTGCTTCGTAATTTGCCATATTATTTCTCCGTGTATGTCCATCCTACGTTTGAACCAGAGTAAACTAATCCAAATGCTGCACCCTCAGTATTAACTACTAAGTCAGCGCTTGTGTTTGCTATTTTAGAACTGTTTCTACCAACAGTCAATGCATTACTGTCAAAAGTATATCTTGAATCTACAAAATTTACTGTATCACCTTCAGCCGGTGAAGCTGGAAGCGTAACTGTAACTGCTCCGCCATTTGTATCTACAAAAAGTTGAGCGCCTGCTTGAACTGTTTCTGCTGCAGTTATAGTTCTCCAATTTCTAGTTTCATGATCTTTAATCATGTTAGTTCCGTCTGAGTGGCAAATGTAATTATTACCTTCACATAGTAAAAAACCAGAAGCACTTGTAACTTTAAAAGTTAAAGTATATCCTGCGTGATTAGTTCCATCTATTACGTTAAAAATTTTTTCTATACTTGCTGGAAAATTTACTGTTCTGTTTGCAGCTAAAGTTCCAGTAAACTTTAAGGTCATATTTCTTGCATTTGAAATTGTTCCGTCAGTCATAACAAGAGTGACATCTCCAGATGCTACATCTATTTCCTGATAACCTGCAACCCCTTGTTGAACAAGGTTTAAGTTATTGTTTGTTTTTGTGCCCCATGTACCAGCGTTTTCACCAGTCGCCATTAACTCTAGTTTTAAATCTGAGGAATAACTTGATGCCATAAATTTTGTCTCCTAATTATTTTGTATTTATATTGTTTATTTAGTTTTAAGTCAAATATAATTATGCAGGTGTTTTAATTGTATAACCTGTGCTAGTTTTAGGACTTTGTGTTGTATATCCTGTACTAGTTTTAGGTGTTAATATTTCATAAGTACCTGGAAAAGATAACCCTGTACCA
>Ga0315331_10004136_pt1 | contig 10973 bp, 11 predicted proteins | sample M160m34915metaG_FD_203456 | JGI IMG/M metagenome (GOLD analysis project Ga0315331, IMG submission 203456) | Ammonia-oxidizing marine archaeal communities from Monterey Bay, California, United States - M1 60m 34915 | ecosystem: Environmental > Aquatic > Marine > Intertidal zone | place: USA... | reverse complement strand
TCTTAGATATTTAAAATTGCCGATGACTATAGGTCTAATGATATTAGCCATAGCATTATCTATTATAATTCTAATATTTGGATTTTTCTTTCCTGCATTTTATGACTTAGCATATACAATTACTGAAAGCTTTGATTTTAATTTCATGCTCATGAACGTGATGCTACCCTTTCTTCTATTTGCAGGAGCAATGTCTATTAACGTACATATACTAAGGAAGGATAAGATTACAATTTTATTTCTAGCTTCATTCGGTGTTCTCTTCTCCACATATGTGGTCGGAAGCTTAACATTTTATCTGGTAAATGCACCGATATTTGGTCTCTCCTCTCTTGGGATTACTTTCATAGACTGCCTTCTTTTTGGTTCGTTAATCGCTCCAACTGATCCAATTGCAGTATTATCTATTATTAAGAAAATGAAATTATCTTCTCTGACTGAGACTAGAATTGCTGGAGAATCTTTATTTAATGACGGAATTGGGGTTGTTGTATTCTTGACTTTACTTGGAGTAAAAACTACTGGTGCAGACATAACATTTGACTCAGTGGGAACACTATTTTTTACTGAGGTAATCGGTGGTCTAGCTCTAGGGGCTATCATAGGATATTTTGGTCTTAAATTAGTTAGATATATTGAGAATGAGCACGTGGAACTAGAAGTTTTAATAACACTGTCTCTTGTTTTGTTTGTTTCTGTAATAGCGACCAGGTACCATCTATCAGCTCCACTAGGTGTTGTTATTCTTGGTCTATATCTTAATAAACATATCAAGGAGGAAGACGGTAACGGAGATTCTGAGCTTGCTATGGGAGACTACGTCTATAAATTCTGGCACCTTCTTGATGAAACACTTAACGCTATCCTATTCATATTAATTGGACTTGAGATAATTTTGATTTTCGATAGCTTCAATTTAGTTTATTTAGCGTTGTCAATAATAACAATATTCCTTGTTGTTCTCTCTAGATATATTGGAGTATCAATTCCAATTGCGATACTATCACGATTTAAAGACTTTGAAGAAAATACAGCTAAAATTATTACATGGGGAGGTTTGAGAGGTGGACTTAGTATAGCCCTGGCCCTTAACTTACCTGATGACATGGGAGATGTTAAATCACTTATACTAATTCTAACCTACGCTGTTGTTCTATTTACAATCTTGGTACAGGGGCTGACTATGGAGAAGATTGTTAAGAAGAAGTAAAATGAAAAAAATCAAACTATTAATTTCAATAGTTCTAATAAACTTTTATGCCTACTCACAAACTATCCCAACTGCTGAACAGTTTTTAAATTTTTTAAAAGAAAATAATTATACATGTAACTCAATTGATTATGAGGAGGTCTACTCAAATTACGGATATGATGTTGAGGATGATGTGAGTGAATTGATAGATGCTATAGATTCTTACTGTAAATATTTAATACCAAATTATTTTGAAGAATTTCAAAAAATAAGAACGGCAAGTGATAATTTAATAAAAACATTAAAAAGCAATGATTTTAAATATTTTAATTATACTTCTCTGTTAGCTTTTACTATTTTTCAAGATATTGGTTTAGTGCCAAATGAAGTAAAAATTGAAGCTGCTGATAAAACCAAACCGTGGTATTCTGTTTATTTCTCAAAAGAATCTGATGGTTTTATGGGAAAGATTCCTGGTGATAATAATAGCTATGATGGAGTATTAGGAGATGAATATCCTGGTTATTCTTTTTTTCAAACTTCTCATTATTTTTCTAAAAAACTAGATGAGTTTGAAGTAGGTGATAAAAGTAGGATTTTAGCATTTATAAACTCAAATGATGAATTAATAAAGCAAATAATTTATAACATTTATTTTGAAAAAGTTGATGATGAAAGGATATGGAAAATCTCTGATTTCGAAAAAGAAATAAGATGTAGGTTTGGTAAAGATGAATTTGGTAAATGTATAGATAAGGTTGATAAATCTAATACCACTATTAAGGAAGATAAGGTTGATATCTCTGGCACAAAATTTAAGAGAGGTCAATACAAAGTGTTTTTAAATGAAATTGATGAACAAGCTGCTGCTGGGGCTCAAAATAAAAATGATTATGTAAATATTACTGAAATTATACTGAATATATCTGATGATATAAATGGTATTTATTCTTATACTTCCTGGGGATATGATAGCCAGAGCTGTGAGTTTTCTAGTGGCGAAACAAAGAATGAAAATACAGTTGGATTTACTTTGGAATGTTCAAGTGAGGGAAACACATACGATGCAGGCTCTTATTCCATTGAAATTATTTATGAAAGCACTTTAAGATGGAAAAGTGATGACGGAAGATTTGAAAAAGATTTTAATTATACATTTATTCCAGAAGAATAATTTACTCTTTGTCCTTTGAGTCTATTATTATAGTGGTTGGTCCGTCGTTAACTAGACTAACTTTCATGTCACCACCAAACTCTCCAGTCTGAATTTTCTTACCCAGAGACTGCTCTAATACTTTAATAAATCTCTCATACATAACGTTTGCAAAATCTGGCTTCGCTGCCTTAATGAAAGAAGGACGATTCCCTTTCTTAGTTGATCCGTGGAGAGTGAACTGACTGATAAGAAGAATATCTCCACCTATGTCCTGGACACTTCTATTCATCTTCCCCTCATCATCGTTAAATATTCTGAGATTGATAATTTTTTTTGTCATCCAGCCAAGATCAGTATCATTATCTTCATCAACAAAACTTACAAGAACCATAAGGCCTTCATTAATTTCACCAATAATCTCTCCTGAGACCTTAACGTTTGACTGACTTACCCTCTGGACAACAACTCTCATTTTATCACTAATTTATCCATCATCTCATTTACTGACATATTTGATAAATTCTCCATATCTAGGAAGGAGTTTAATATATCATCTGATTGGTTACTAGGGTAATAACTTTTTATAGCGGACTCAAATTTATCAAGTAGAAGAGGAATCCCCTCGTCTCTCCTATTCCTGTGACCTACCGGGTACTCCACAGTTATTTTCTCTGACTTTGATCCATCATCAAAAGCTAAAGTAATACTGTTGGCAATTGATCTTTTACTTGGATCCAGGTAGTCACGAGAAAATTTTGGATTTTCACTTATTATCATCTTTTCTCTCAACGAATCAATCATCGGATTACTCGCAATTTCATCTTGGTAGTGCTTAGCCTCAACCTCTCCATATATCAACGCTATAGCAATCATGTACTGTAGGCAGTGGTCTCTATCAGCATAATTGTGTAGTGGCCCGGTCTTAGATATAATTCTTACTGCAGGCTCCTGGGTCTCCACCTCAATACTTGATATTTTATCGAGTTTGTCCCCATACTTTTCATGTAGAGATATTCCAGCCTCAACTGCAGTCTGCGCATGAAATTCAGCAGGAAAAGAAATTTTAAATAAAATATTTTCCATCACATAAGTACCATACTCTTGACTTCTTTTAATTGGTTTACTTTTAAAACTTACGTCACTAAATCCCCATGTCTTTGCCGAGAGAGCACCTCTGTATCCACCTTCACCTCTTGTGGTAAGCCAAGCGAGATGAACTGCTCTTGATGTTGCGTCTCCCGCAGCCCACGACTTTCTACTTCCCGTGTTAGGAGCGTGTCTGTATGTTCTTAGGCTACTTCCATCTACCCAGGCGTGGGATACGGTATTACATACATCATCGTAATCGCCGCCAAGAAGGTATGAGGATAGAGCGCTTGATGCTACTCTTACGAGCAAGACGTGGTCAAGCCCTACCTTATTGAAGCTATTGTCAAGAGCTAAGACTCCCTGTATCTCATGAGCTTTAATTGTATGTTCTAGTAACTCTGATACTTTAATTGGGTCATGACCTTTACTAACTCTATTCAAACTTAAAAAATCAGTAAGCGGAAGAATTGCACCCAGGTTGTCTGAGGGATGACCCCACTCCTGCGCTAACCACGTATCATTAAAATCTAACCACCTAATTATACATCCTGTATTCCAAGCTGCTCTAATTGGATCTAGCGTATAGTTTGTTCCAAAAACTCTTGCTCCACCATCGATATTAGAACCGCCAAAGACTGGACCTAATAAGTTTTTACATGATTCGTTTTTTAGAGCTAGTATGCCACAGGCTATACTATCTAGAAGCACATGGTATGCTGTTTGCCTTGACAGGTCTGAAAAATTAGAGAAGTTTACAGTGTAGTCTGCTATCTCTTTTATCTCTTTATCGTAATCAGAAATAAAATTTTCTGAAACCTCATTTTTCATATTAATCTCTTTCGTTTATTGGGACAAAATCAAGTGGATCACTACCAACATATTTTGCTCCAGGCCTTATTAGTTTATTGTCTGATCTCTGCTCAATGATATGAGCTGCCCAACCCGATACTCTTGAACAAACAAAAATTGGAGTGAAAAGCTTCGTAGGTATATCCATAAAATTGTAGGCAGACGCATGGAAAAAGTCGGCATTAGCAAAAAGACCTTTCTCCTCTTTCATTATCCTCTCAATTCTAGATGATATATCGTAAAGTTTTTCATTAGGTCTTCCCACTGAAAGTTTTTTCGACCACTTCTTGATTATATCATTTCGCGGGTCTTGCTTCTTGTATACAGCATGACCAAAGCCCATGATGAGCTCTTTATTTTCAAGCATAGAGTAGATAGATTTTGCGGCAGTTTCCTCATTCTCAAATCTTGAGATGAGTTCCATCGCCTTCTCATTTGCTCCACCGTGAAGAGGACCTCTCAACGTACCTATCGCTGCGGTAACACAAGAATAAAAGTCCGATAAAGTAGCGGCACATACTCTCGCGGCAAAGGTAGATGCGTTGAATTCATGTTCTGCGTATAAGATAAGAGATATGTTCATAACCTTCTCCTCTGTTGCGGTTGGCTTTCTTCCGTGTAAAGTATGTAAAAAATGGCCTGCAATAGTTTCAGAATCATTTTCCTCTGAAATCTTATTTCCAGAATGCGAGAAATGATACCAGTAATTTAATGCTGAAGGAAATATTCCAAGTAGTCTCTCTGAGCAGTGCATCTGATTATCAAATGACTTCTCAGGCTCGATATTTCCAAGGAAAGAGCACGCGGTCCTTAAAACATCCATCGGGTTAGTCTCCTTTGGAATAGTTTCTAGTACAATTTTTAATGAGTCTGGTAAAGACCTCTTAGAAATTATATTATTTGTAAAGCTTTTAAGCTGGTCTTTGTTTGGAAGGTCACCATGAAGAAGTAAGTAACACACTTCCTCAAAAATGCAATGTTCACTTAAGTCGACAACGTCATAACCTCTGTAGTGGAGATCATCACCAGTCTCCCCAACGGTACAAATAGAAGTTGTTCCCGCCTCAATACCTCTTAATCCTTTACTCATCTTTTTTATTTAATATATCATCCATCTCCTTCTCATATTTATGGTAGGAAAGGTAATCATACAGCTCATCTCTAGTCTGCATCTCTCCTAGCATATTCTCCTGAGATTCTGAACTAGATAATTCCTTATATATCTTTTCTGCAGCCTTACTCATTGCCCTAAAAGCAGTTAGAGGGTATAGAACCATAGATACTCCAGCATCATGTAATTCTTTTTTTGAGAATAAAGGGGTCTTCCCAAACTCTGTGATATTTGCTAGAATTGGCACGGAGGATTCTTGAGCAATTTTTTTGTATCCATCTAAGGAAACTAGAGCCTCAGGAAATATCATATCAGCTCCAACTTCAATGTATGAATTGATTCTCTCAAGCAACATTTCCTCATTTTCTACAGCTAAGGCATCAGACCTTGCCATGATTACAAAATCATCATCGATCCTGGCGTCAACTGCAGCCTTAATCCTGTCTTGCATCTCGGTGATTGAAACTAATTTTTTGTTTGGTCTGTGTCCACATCTCTTAAGATCCACTTGGTCCTCAATATGAATAGCTGCGACATTTTCTTTCTCCATCATTTTGACAGTTTTTTGAATAGAATTTAATGAACCAAATCCAGTATCAACATCAACAAGAAGTGGTAAATCACACGCTGAGGTAATTCTTCTAGCATCCTCTACCACATCTTCTAGTTTTGTAAATCCAAGGTCTGGGAGACCGAAAGATGCTGCGGCAACACCGCTACCAGAAAGATATATTGATTTTACTCCATTTTTTTTTGCTAGTACTGAAGAATATGCATTTACCGTACCAAAAATAGATAATGGTTCTTTATCATTCTCAACAAGTTGTCTAAATAACCTGCCTCTCATAGGGGTAAATAGTTATTGGTTGTTCATACCAAACATAAATTAATTTTTTATAAGATGTGCTAAGACTTCAGACTTTTCTCCCATTCAAGGAAGTTATCAATATCATCTTGGATTGATTCATATATCCAAGCAATTAGTGCAATATCATCTATTAGACCAGAAACAGGTATAAAGTCAGGGATCAAGTCTACAGGATAAATGAAATAAATTAAACCTGCTACTATTAAACAAATTGTCTTCCAGGGAACATATGTGTACTCCTTAGAAGTATATGCATTTATAATTCTAATGAATAACCTTAGTGAATCATTAAGTTTAGCCGATGTTTTCTTATCACTTGAAATTTCTTTCAATTTTTTTAAAACATCTTCGATAAGCTTTTTAAGCTTTTCGTCATCATTAATGATTTTTTTTGCCTTTCTAATATATTCTTTTATCGAACTTTCCTTACTCATATGTTCTATGAAGTTGTTTCTAAAATAAAACTTGAATTATCAACATTTCCATCAATCGGAGGATTTTTTTTAATAATCTCAAGTCTACACAATTTAATGTTTTTTATCTGAGAATGAATACTACTCGATATCTTATGAGCGACTGTCTCTATGAGATTGTATTCTTTCGACATCTCACTCTCAATAATTGAAAATAAGTTAGAATAGTCCACTGTACCCTCAATCGTATCATCATATATTATTTTATCTACGTCGATAGACACATTTACAATGAAAGTATTTCCACTCTCTTTCTCGAAATCAAAAAGACCAATCTTTGATTTGAACTCTAGACCATTAAGTGATATAGTTGAATTATTAATTTTCATCGAATGTGTCAAAAAATGATTTCTGAATATCATCTGACTTCTTTTTCTCAGACTCATTTTCTTGATCTTCTGATTCAGGCTCGGTTTCTATTTCTTCATTTTGAGACTCAACTGAATCGTCTTGATTTTCGTCGGAAATATCATTTTCTTCTTCAGGTTGATCACCTTCATCATTATTTTCTTGTCCTCCAAAAATATCATCTGCAGACAACTCCTCTTCATTATTATCCTCTTCCTCTTCCACATGCTTTTCCTCAGAAAATAAATCTGGCGTTTCGTTTGAATCATTTTGGGTTGATTCCATGTTTTCTTCTTCTGTTGGTTCAGGTTCACTAACACTCTCTACAGTTTCCTCAGCAGGAGGTTCTTCTTCTGGCTCAGTTGTTAACTCGTAGATATCGTCCTCTTGAGAATCGGATAATTCTTCTTCCTCATTAGTGTTACCCTCATCCACTACATCTTCGTTAGATTCATCTTCAATTATATCTTCTTCTTTTTCATCCTCTATCTCTAACTCCACCTCATTTTCCTCAAGATTTTCTTCCATAGACTCCTCTTCTTCTTCTTCAAAAGTGTCCTCTTCTTTATCTGAATCAATATTTTCTTCTACAGCATCTATGCTTTCAGACATCTCATCAAAATTGGCCTCTTCTCCAATAATATCTAAACCTGAATTTATTTTATCCTTCAATTCATTAATGTCTTGGATAGTATTATCTCTTAGAGACTTGATACTTTCATATTCTTCCTTGATTGTAGCTAACTCTTTTCTAGCGTCATTAAGAACCCCTTTAGCATCTTCTTTCGCATTCTCAACAATATCTTTTCCAGTATCCTCTGCAGCTTTTAATATGTTAATAAGTGATGATTCAACACTTTTAAATTTTTCATTTTCAGTTTTTTGCTCTGATATTTTATTTTCTAAATCAATAATCCTACTTTCTAAAATTTTAAATTCACTGGTTAGTATTTGAAGATAACTATCAACTTGAGATTTATCATATCCACGAAAACCTGAGTTAAATTTTTTATTAGAAATATCTTCTGAGTTGAACTGGTTCATTGAGATATGAATTTAAATAAAATCATGCAATTATTATATAATTTTATATTAATAAGATGTTACATGAGTATAATTAAAAAAATTTCTAATGCTGAATCAATAATTTGGATCTGGAAAATTGAAGAATCGATAGATGAGTTAATTGAATTAACAGATCAAACTACAGATATAAAAAATGAAATTAAGAGAAAAGAATTCTATGCCTCAAGAATTTTAATAGAGAAAATGTGTGAAGAATTAGATATAAATTTTGAGGGTATAAAAAAAGATGATAACGGTAAACCGCATCTTATAAATTCTAGATATCATATCTCTATCTCACATAAATTTCCATATGTCTCTGTGATTTTTGATATAAAAAAATGTGGTGTTGATATTGAGAGAATAGATGAAAAAGTTAAAAAAATTAAATCTAAATTTCTTAATGAAGACGAAGAGTTAGTTATTGGAGAAAATCTAAAAAAATTAGTTGAGTACTGGTCCATGAAAGAGACAGCTTATAAAGTAAGTGGTAAAACTTCTTCTCTAAAAAATATAGAAATTAGAGAAAAGTCAGAAAATCTATACTCTTGTTTGATAAATCGAAAAATAATTGAAATAACTACCAAAGAAATTGATGGTCATATATTAACCTATTCTATCTAGTCCTCTTTCTGCTTTTTTAAATCTCTTTCGATTTTCTTTCTACTCTTTCCAAGAGGTGCAAAGAAATGCTTAGGATTTTCATTAATATGTTGTAATAACTTATCAAGATCGTAAGCTGTTTGATTCAGATTATTATAGAGTGAGTCATCCGAAAGGAGTAATGATAATGTACCTCCTTCTCCCGATTCCAGATCATCAAATACTCCATTCATTGAGGTAAGTAATATATCAATTTGATTAAAAGTATTTTCAAAATTTACTTTATTAAGAGTAGTAATCATATCATTTGCACCCTCAATTATAGGGTTAATATCTTCTAATTTCTGAGTTAGATCTGTTGTAAGATTATTTAAATTATCAAGTGTATTTGTAATAGTAGATTCGTTAGATTCTATAAGATTATTTGTATTAGATAAAACATCATTAAGATTATCTAGAGTTGTTGTTATCATATCTCCACTACCTCTTAAACTAGATAATATATCATTTAATCTACTAATGGTAATTCCCAAATTATCAGTAATAGGAGTTGCTTTCTCTAGGAGTTCAGATAAGCCACCATCAATTTCAGCACTTATAGTATCTCCATCACTTAATGGCTTAGAAATATCCCCTATTGAAAGTATTATTGCTTTACTGCCAAGAAAATCATTACTACTAAGTGTAGCTTTTGAATTATCTCCAATGATCAAATCCTCATCAATATCCATGGTCACCAAAATCTTATTTTCTTGGTTCTGTAAAATTCTTATATTGCTAACTCTCCCTACAGTATACCCATTAACTATAACAGGATTAGCAACGATTAATCCGTCAACATTTTCATATACTGCGAAATACTTATTTACAGGAGAGAAAAAATCAATTCCTTTTAAAAAATTAGATCCTAGATAAAAAAACACTAGTCCAACTATTCCAATAATTCCTACCTTAACTTCCTTACTCATAGGTCAAAATTAAACATTAGATTCCAAATACTTCTTATAATCTCTAATTGCTCTAAAGATTGCGGACGCCATATACACTCTATGCATCTTATCATTTAGCTTTTTTTCGTCTGTAGGATTCGTCATAAATCCAGTCTCAATGAGAACACTTGGCATTGTCGTATTCCATAAAACTTGAAATGGAGCTTGTTTAACTCCCCTAGATCTTATTCCAACTCTATTCTCAAACTGATCCTGAATGAGATTCGCAAGAATTGTACTATTATCAATTTTAGCTTTCTGAGTAAGACTTAATAGCATCACTGATTCAGAAGAGTTTGGATCAAAATCTTTATAAGTTTCCTCGTAATTTTCCTCTAAGAAGATTACTGAATTTTCTCTTTTTGCCACATTCATATTCGCTGAAGTTTTACTAAGTCCCATTAGATATGTAGTTGCACCGTAAACTGATGATTTAGTGAAAGAGTCTGCATGTATAGATATAAATAAGTCAGCATTAGATTTATTAGCAATTTCAGATCTTTTGTACAAGGTCAGAAATCTATCGTCTTTTCGTGTATAGACAACGTTAATTGTAGGCATATTTTCCTTAAGAATTCTTCCTAATTCTAGAGAAATAGCTAGAGCAATATCTTTCTCCCATGAAATTTTTCCTCTAGCACCAGGATCTTTCCCACCGTGTCCAGCATCAATAACTACAGTCTTAAGCCTATATTGAGAGGGATTGAGTGAGTTAAAAGAAGTTAAAATAAGCAATAAACCCAGTAAAATTGATATATTAATTTTTCTCATTACAACTTATTAAGCTTAGAGGCAATAAATTTGCACCAGTGTAAATTTACAAAAAAGCAATATATTTATAAAATTGAGAAATTTAGTTATTTTCTTATTTCTTGTTATTCCTTCTGTTTCCTACTCTCAGATAGAGTCAGATTCCCTTCTTTCTCTAATGCAGGTCGATACCGCATCAAGTAATGAGATGGATTCTACAATCCAAAAAAGTGAAATTGAGACGACGATAAATTATAGTGCAAAAGATTCCATATTTTATGATCTACAAAGTCAAAAAATTAAATTATATGGAAACTCTAAAATTGATTATGGAGAAATAAATCTTGAAGCATACGAAATATTAGTTGATTGGAATGATAAAACTTTAGACGCTAACTATTTAACAGATTCTACTGGAAAAAAAATTGGCAAGCCTATTTTTTCTGAGGGTAATCAGTCATACGAAACAGATAAAATCAC
>Ga0315331_10004135_pt1 | contig 10973 bp, 5 predicted proteins | sample M160m34915metaG_FD_203456 | JGI IMG/M metagenome (GOLD analysis project Ga0315331, IMG submission 203456) | Ammonia-oxidizing marine archaeal communities from Monterey Bay, California, United States - M1 60m 34915 | ecosystem: Environmental > Aquatic > Marine > Intertidal zone | place: USA... | reverse complement strand
GATCAGGCGACCCTGCAAGCCGGGTGGAAATGGGAAGTACCCGCCTGGAAAGAGATACCGGGATCCAAGCGGGCCCAGTTCACCCAGATTCCAATCCTGCAGACCACCACGCCAGGCAGCCAGGCCACGCTGAAATTCCGGGGCACTGCCATCGGGGCTTACATCCTGGCCGGACCTGATGCCGGCATCGTGGAAATCCAGGTGGACAACGGACCCACCAAGAAGGTCGACCTGTACCATCGCTTCAGCCGGGGACTACACTACCCGCGAACCATCATGTTTGCCCAGGACCTGGAACCGGGCAAGCATACCCTGGTACTGAAAATGACGGGTGATCGCAAGCAGGGGCGCAGCGGCTCTGCCATGCGGATCATGCAATTCACCGTCAACGGTCCTCGCTAGAACCGTCTTATCATTTTTTCGCGGCTGGCAGCAGGACACGTTTCATGGCGGCGGTCATCGGAGCTTGCGCTCCCGGGGCCACCCAGCGCCAGCTGTGGCCAAAGTTATCATCGAAGGCAGCCTTGGTAGGTACGTAACCGGGCCAGCATTCACCATAACCGATCGACATCACGAACGAATCGGGTTTCATTTTCTGGGCCATGAGTTGATAACCCACGAATGCCTCGCCGGGGAACAACAGGATCTGTGCATCACCAAAATCAATGCAGGGCATATCGATCGCCTGTCCTTTCGCAATACGCTGCAACGAACTCAAGCCCATGGCTGCCAGGATCCGTTCTCTGACATCCTGCTTTTTATCTTCCAACGTTGTCTTCAACGCCGCCGCCGCAAATTTTTCATGGTCGTTGAACTTCAGTTGCAAGGTCGTATTACGGAACTGGACCGTGGTAACCGGTATCTTACGAGTCTTCTCCCAGGCCCGTTTCATCCCCTTGTAAATACGATTCGCCAGGACCGGTCGATTATCCGGGGATCCATCGTTGTACTTTCCAGCGGTTACATCCCCGCTGCATCCGGAAACATAGATCTGGCTGATCGAGAAGTCATCTCGGTGTCTTTTGGCGCGGGCCAGGCCTACGAAATCCGAAGTCACCCCGCCGCGCCCGTAGTAACTCATCGGATGCGTGGCATAGGAGTGAAGAGCCAGCAAGGGCTTGTCCCCGTTCCAGAAGCTAATCGTTTTCAGCCAGGGATCAATCAAGCCATCATCCGCATCGCGATAGGTGGCATTACCACCGCTACTGCTGCCACGACCGAATGACACCGAACCATCTTCGCGCTGTACACGTCGGTTCGATGCGACTTGTTCAACTTTTGCCTGGCCGATTCCCAGGTGAGTTACCGGAATCGCCGCTTGCAGGCTATTACGACAGGCCGTGGCCACACGTTTCAACGTGTCCTGGTGAAACTTCATGTCGTACAACTCGTTAACCAGTCCCTGGGCATTGAGCATCTGCTGCGCTTCCAGGTCGATCACCGGGGCATCATGCTGGTGCAGGCTGCTGACCACGACCCGCTCTCGGCTGGTCCCGGCAGCCGCCGCCAGGGCATCGCGCCACTGGTCATAGGCACCGTTTCGAATCTCGCACCAGTCAAATGCCACCAGCACAATCGGCTTATCGGCACCGAGCAGTACGAACCCGTGAGCATACAACGGATCGAGTATTTTCTTCGACTTGGTGGGCAACACCCCCATGCAACGATGGTTTAACGGGATGGTCACGTCAGCGGAAAAACGAGCCAATCGATACGTCGCCTGTTCTGCAGCACGGGATTCGGATGAAGCTGACAGGATCAGCATCAGAGCCAGTCCCAGCACGATCCGGGATGAACACGAATAACGGGTTGCATTGCGATAGGTCATGGTTTCGATTTCCTATGGGTTCAGGAGGACTTGTTCTTTTTCGACTTGTTATTGTTCTTGTTGGACTTGCGGACCGCCGGATCGAAGGGTGCATCCGGAGCATTTTTTTGAGGGAACCAGGCGGCTAGTTTTTTCTTGACCGCTGCGTATTTCGGCTGCTGCGCCAGGTTCTTCCATTCCATCGGGTCGCTCTGGTGGTCGTACAGTTCCTCGGAGCCATCCGCATAACGGATATAGCGCCAACGTTCACTACGCAACGCATGGTTCTTGCGGCCATGGGTTGTGAGGGCAGGTCGATCCCAGGTTAGCTTCGGATTCTTGAGCAAACCGGTCATGCTGATCCCTTCGAGATGATCGGGGAGTGGCAAATCACAAAGCTCAGCCAACGTCGGGTAGATATTCATGAAGTCCACTGGTCGCTGGCAAACGGCCCCGGTGGAAACAATGCCTGGCCCGGCAAACATCAGCGGAGCCCGGGTGGCCTCTTCCCAGAGCGAGAACTTGCGCCAGTGGTGTTTTTCACCCAGGTGCCAGCCATGATCACCCCACAAGCAAACAATCGTATTATCTCGATGCGGGCTACGGTCGAGGGCATCCAGCACGCGTCCCACCTGGGCATCTGCAAAGGCAATACTGGCCAGGTAACCCTGGACCGCGTATTTCCAGTTATTAGTATCAATCACCTTCTTGTGGTCACCACCTGGTTTGGCCATCTTCACGCCAGCCGCCGGTAGATCATCCAGGTCGTCATCTGGCACCCTGGGCAAGGTCACGGACTTGTGTGGATACATATCGTAATATTTGTCGGGGACCTGCCATGGCATGTGAGGTCGGAAAATCCCACAGGCCAGGAAAAAGGGGCGATCATGTTCTTTTTTAAGATAATCAATTGCCCAGGAAGCCACCTTGTAATCATTCATCTGCCGGTCCGGCACTTGTAACCGACCCCAGACTATTCCCCCGGCCCGACTGTGAGGATCCTTCAGGATCCGGTCCACCGGCTTGGGATCCGTTGTCTTCTTGAAGTAGGCATGCCAGGATTGGTCATCGTCATAGCGGCCATGATAAATTTTTCCACCACCTTGAGCATGGTAACCATGTTTCATGAACAGTTGCGGTAAGGTCATCACGTTCGGCATGGCGGGACGCCAGGGCTGCGGATTGAGATAGACCCCTGACGTCGAGGGCCGAATACCGGTCATCAGAGCTGCTCGCGAGGGATTGCAAGCCGGTGCGGCACAGTGCGCCTGGGCAAACAGAACTCCCCGCTTGGCGAGTCGATCAATATTGGGTGTCTTGCAATCCGGATGACCTCCCAGGCAGCTGATCCAGTCATTCAGATCGTCGACCGCAATAAACAGCACGTTGGGACGTTCCTGGACAGCTGCTTCGGCACTTCCCCAATACATCATGCAGGCCATCACTGCCCACAGGTAACCTTGCCAGCGCATCATCATAGGTACTGTTTCTCCCGGGTCCGGTCCCATTACTATCTTTCGCAGCCTGTAGATATCCTCTTTTCAGCCCTTCAATTTAACGACTCGGGCCGCCCTTTTCACCTGCCAGCTGCTAAAATCCGTTCCTGGTCAAATCCCTTCCCGGAAACATGGCTTTTACTGGAAAACTGACCTGCTAACGGGTAAAATCGACAACGTCCCGGAACGGGATCATCGCACTTATTTATCGAGAAGGAACATCGCACATGTCATCACCTGTCAATCGCCGACATTTCCTCAACACGACTGCCGGTGCCACCGCCGGGCTGGCCCTGACCCACCAGGTGCGTGCGGCACAATCTGCCAACGAAAAAGTAGTGATCGGTGTGATGGGCCTGAGTCGAGGGCGCAGCCTGGCAGTCAGTTTTGCCAAGCAACCCAACGTCGAGATCAAGTACGTCTGTGATGTGGATACCGAGCGGGCGGAAAGCGCGGTCAAACTATTAGCTGGGGCCGGCAACAAATCTCCCCAGGCCATCGGTGATTTTCGCAAGATCCTCGATGACAAGTCCGTTGATGCACTCGTCTGTGCGGCACCGAATCACTGGCATGCCCCGGCCACCATCCTTGGTGTCCAGGCTGGCAAGCACGTCTACGTGGAGAAACCCTGTTCCCATAATGCCCAGGAGGGTGAATGGATGGTCGCAGCCGCTCGCAAACACAAGCGAGCTGTTCAAATGGGTTCACAGCGTCGAAGCGGCGCCGCTATCAAGGAAGGTATCCAAATGGTTCGAGAGGGTGCCATTGGCAAGGTCTACCTGGCTCGCGCCTGGTACCACAATGCACGCGGATCGATTGGTGCCGGCAAGCCAGCACCAGTGCCTGATCAACTCAACTATGATCTCTGGCAGGGACCTGCACCGCGTACTCCCTACCTCGACAACCGGGTTCACTACAACTGGCACTGGTTCTGGCACTGGGGTAACGGCGAACTGGGAAACAACGGTATTCATTCTCTCGACATATGTCGCTGGGGTCTGGGCGTGGACTTTCCGACGCGCGTCACCTCCAGCGGTGGACGCTACCACCACCAGGATGACCAGCAAACGCCGGACACGCACACCGTGGCTTTCGAGTTCCCCGGTGGCAAGCAGGCCACCTGGCAAGGATTGAGCTGCAATCGTAATGGCAGCGGTTTCGTCAAGTTCTATGGCACGAACGGTTGCCTGGAAATCATCGACAACGGATACGTCCAGTACGATCCGAAAGACAAGGAAATCAAACGGAAAACGGACTCGCGCGGAGACATCGAGCATATCGATAATTTCCTGGCTGCCATCCGTAACGACAAGCCGTTGGAACTCAACTCGGAGATCGCCAAGGGGCATCGCAGTACCATGCTCTGTCACCTGGGTAACATTGCCCAACGTACGGGCCGCTCCCTGTCCTGTAACGCCAAGAATGGTCATGTCCTGGATGATGCAGACGCCATGAAGTTGTGGGGCAGGCAATACGATCCCAAGTGGAAACCGACGGCCTAGTCGACTCGACATGATGCGTTTTCAACCACGCGACCTGGCTACCGGGATGCAGGAGGAACGTGTTGCGCAATGGTATCGAGTCCAACGATCTCGGCGCGATCACCAGCATCTTCAACGAGGTCCATGATCCGTTGAATGGTTTTCATTTCCGGATCTTCCACCACGAGGCAGGAGGGGTGTGCCAGGAAATCGAAAACCTGCCCACGCGCGATCACGGATCGAACGGATCGAGTAATTGCTTCCAGGAAATAGTCCAGTTTCCAAAAGGTGCTGCGGAACGCACCCACATCACTAATGGGACTCATCGGGATCTCGATCAATCCGCTTGGGTAGCGATAAGGCTGGGCCTGTTGCTGGGCCTCCACGATCGACTGGTAAACATCCTCGCCCGGTTTTTCCTTGGGTTTCCCGTAGGCATGCCTGGGGTACTTGGAGCTAACCCAGGAGAACTTTTGTTCCAGCAGTAACTGTTGCAGGTCTGCACGGCCATCGAGTGCGTCACGAAAGCCACCCGGTGTACGAAACCCATTGACGTCGATGTTGGCCCGCTCCTTGAGTGCAATCGTCGCGAGTCGAATATTCTCGCGAAGAATTTCCGGGACCTTTTTTCCCTTCACCAACCAGGGAGAACGCTGGAAGCGAAACTGCGCCATCGCTGGTGTCGTCGCCAGCAAATTCACATGGTCATAGGTGTGATTACCAATCGGATGACCGAGCTGATCCAGTTGTTGCAACCAGCTGACATCCGGCTGTTCCAATACCCGACCCACGCAGAAATAGTGCAGTACACCACCACGCTTCTTGACCAACTGGCCCGCCTTGACGGAATACTCCTTCGTGGCTGCGTCCAGGTTACCTTTCTGGTAATCCCATTCGGTCATACCACGCCGCGGGTAATGACGACTCATTTCCAGGTCCAGCGTGATCGCGATCTGCGCCTTCGGCTTGGCGGGTGCCGCCTGGCCCAGGGAGGCAGCCAGTGTCGTTGCCAGGCCACCAGCCAGGAACTGTCGTCTCGCCATACCTGTCTGCAACAATGTCTTCATATCGACTGTCTCCAGGAATCACAAACGATTATGGTTTCTGCATGGCTCGTACCCAGGATACCTGGGTGACCAGCTGATCCAGAGAAGCAAAGGAAATCGAGCTGTTCGTCGCATAGCGTGGACTGGAATTGGCAGGGAAGGTAGCCAACGTCGCATCACCCACCAGGAAAACATTAAAATCCTGCGAGAGGTTCTCGTAGCCTGCCGTGGTGCTGCAATAGCACATGTCGGTTGCATAACCCGTCAGCAACACGTGGTGGATACCTTCTCGCTGTAAGAATTGTTTCAACGGTTCATAGCCCTGGGCATCATAAATCACGACGTCATGGGGGTCCACGTCCACATCCCGCGTGACTGGAATGGGAAGTTTCCAAAAGCCGGCATGATTATACTTGTCGCCCGGATCGAGTCCGGGAAATTGTTGGAAGTAATCTCGTACTGGATTCCTGCTGGACAGTTTCAAGGTAGTCGGCAACGGTTCGCCACGATAGGAGAAACCGTTCAAGCTGGCCTTGAGCTCGCGAGCACCTGCCTCGCGCATACTTTTGGTCGGCCGATGATTGTAAGAACGATACAACTTGCGACGAACAGGATCTTCATCGCCGGGCAGGCTATACAACACCTGGACTCCCTGTTTCCGCAACAACTTGAGGAAGGGATTGATCACCTTCCTGGTGTGGGATGCCGCCAGGTGATTTTTTTCCAGCGTGCAAAAATCAGCGACCCCGGCAGGTTCGGGAGTTTTCCACCCCTGGCCATCATCAATGCCCCAGGGGTGAACCATGATCACTGCGGTTCGATCCGATCGCAGGTAATTGGGCATTTCGATAATGCCCCGCGCATTGTAAGAAAATCGCCAAGCTCGCACGGCAAGATCGGCTCCCTGGTCCTTGACCAGCGTACTCGCTTCAAAGCGTACTGTTTCCTTGACGGGCTGCACAAACTGCGGATAGTCTGCGAGCAAGGGAGAAGGATTTTCCAATCGCCGTAAGCGGTTATCGTAAGTTCGCGAACGGACCTGGTCTGGCTTGTCTGCCACCGGCGATCCTGCCTTGTCATCGACTTCATCCGCGGTCATCCACGAGGATCCGCTCATCACCCAGGCAGCACCCACTGCGACCAGTACGATGCTCACGCCTGTGCGACTTGCCATGATATTCTCCTTATTTCCCGTCCCAGGATTCCTGGATCAGTCCGGTAAGTTCTTTCACGATCTCCGGGTGACTGGCAGCAACATTCTTGTTTTCATGGGGATCGGCCAGCAAGTCATACAACTGGGGTGACTTGTCCGTCCCTTGATGTACAAAAGCGTAGCGACCTATCTTGCCATCATAAGCCAGCAAGAGCTTCCACTGGTCCCGGATGCACCAGCGGTACAGCAGGCTCTCGGCAGGACGTTCTATATTCGCAATGTCGTGGGCAAAGTTTTCGCCAAAAATCGTATTTCTCTTGTTCGCAGCCATGGGATTGGCCTCACGCTGTCGACAAACATCCAACAGGTTAATTCCGGGTAGGCCAGCTGGTACCTTGGCTCCACACGCTGCATAAATGGTGGGAGCAATATCAATACTGCTCACCAGCGTGTCATAGGTTGCCGGTTTGACCTTACCTGGCCACCGCACCATGACCGGGGTTCGCGTTCCCCCTTCATTCGGGGACTGCTTGGAGCGGGGTGCAAAGCTACCGCGCCAACCAGCGGGGGCCTTGGTATTCGGAGTACGTTGAATCCAACCATTGTCGGTCACGTAAATCACCAATGTGTTCTCAGAAATCGCTTTCTTATCCAGGTAGCCCAGCAATTGTCCGCAGGTCTCATCAAACCATTCACACATGGCGTAGTATTTCGCCAACTGCACGGGACGACCTTCTTTCCGGTACTTGCTCAACAAGCGTTCGGGAGGATTGTGTGGTGTATGTGGCAGGAACGGAGCATACCAGACGAAGAACGGTTTATCTTTTTCAACCGACATATCAATAAAGTCATAAATTGGCTTCATTCCCTCGCGACCGATTTTTAGGCCATCATCACCATGTCGACCTCCGGGCTTGGGAAAACCACGGGTCATTCCATGGGTAAAGCCACCTCGCTGGTAACTTCCTTCCCACCACTTCCCGCTCTGGTGCGAAAGGTAACCTTGTGCACCCAGTAATCGTGGAATGGTCGGATGCTTATCAATATTCGAGATCAACTGGGCTCGCTGCGCGGCATATCCCTGGTCCTGGCCAACCTGCTGTCGCGTCTTTCCCGGGGGTGGTGCTGGATCGTTTCCGGAGATCATGTGCTGGTGGGCATAGAGCCCCGTAATCATCGTCGCCAATGACGGACGACAGAGAGCGGTGGGCACATATCCACGAGTAAACGTGGCACTCTGTCGTACCAGTCGATCCAGGGAAGGCGTCTTGATGACCGGATGTTTCATGAAACTGTAGTCCGTCCAGGACTGATCATCCGAGATAATCAACACGACATTGGGTTGTTTCGAGGATTGCTTGCGTTGAGCCCGGGCCAGTACGGTGGGTGCTGGCAAAGCCGTCCCGGGACGTGACACCGCCGACACGGTGGGCGGACTGGATACGCTGCGCACGTAAGCGACCAGGTCCAGGACCTCATCTTTCTGATAGGTATCCAGCAACCCGACGGGCATCATCGAAATCGGCGAGGGTTTTATAGCCTCGATATGAGATCGTTTAACCGCGGTCAATTTACCCGGATTGAGTTGGTCTGTTCGTACCCGGTAATCGTCTCCCTTCAAATTCACCACGCGACCCACGATCGTCTTTCCATCATCCATGAGGAACATGGTTGCCTGGTACTGGTCCGAGATCACGCGACTCGGCTCCAGGACCGCCTCGAGAAAGTCCTTGGCGTTGAATCGTCGGCCGGCGGCGGTCAGGTCGGGTCCGACGTAACCACCTTCTCCCTCGAGTCGATGACATTTGAAGCAGGAGGCGGAAGAGAAAATTTCACGACCGCGTTCCAGGTTACGTTTTCCCGCCGATTGTTGTACCTCGGCAAGTAGATCCTTGACGGTCCACTTCTTCACGATCGGCCGTGGTTCCTGGGGCTTCTCAACCACCCTGGTTGGTCGGTTCAGGATGTCAGCCAGGGATTTCTTTTCCTCGTTACTCAATGTTGCCACCGCTTCGTTACGGGCATTGCGAATAAACCCATCAAAGGAATGGCCACCCTTGTGAGCTGCTGCCTGTTCAAACCAGTTGAAATAAGCTCTCCGTTGCGCCGGTTGCCAGCCTTGCTTGACGTTTCGCAAGACCATCGCGTAATGAATTTGTTCTTGCTGGGTCCTGGATTGGGCCAGCCGTTCCAACGTCTTTTCAATGGCCCGAGGAGCCTGAAGGTAAACCAGCAACTGGCTTAACTCGCGATTCACATCCTGGTCCTGGGCGGGATACCAGGCGTCCAGTCGCGTCACCAGCTCCGCAGCGGACTTGGCCCCCGGGCGATCCAGGCGAATAAAAATCAGCTGGTAGCATCGCAGCAGGTCCAATCGCTGCGAGTGGCTCAATTCATCCCAACTTAGCTTGGCCAACGACTTCAACATTCCCTCCACATCGTCTGCCTGTCCATTACGTGCCAGGGCAACCATCGTGGTCAGCATGGTCTGTGGTTCTGTTTCTCGGAAGGCTCGCTTGCGCCACGATTCGACTGGCTGATGTTCCAGTGCAACGCGTGCTGCAAACCGAATAAATCGATCAGGATGTCCCAGGAAAGGCCATAGTTCACGGACGGATCCGGCGCCCGGACGACCGTGTAACGATTCCAACCTGCGTCGCTGGGTACGCGCCGAGATTCCGGCATCCACCTGCCTGGCTGCCGTCTCGACCGATTCCTGGCCACGGTAAGTGACCCGGTACAAGCCCGATTGCGTGGACCGGCCTCCCACCGTGAAGTAGAGAGCTCCGTCCGCCGGATTGACTACCATATCTGACACCTGCATCGCGGCCGCCGAGATAAATCGTTCTGCCTGACCTCGATAGGTTGCTCCTACAGGTGTCATATGAACCGCGTAAATAATCCCGTAACTCCAGTCGGCCATGAACAGGGCGCGTTGATATTTTTCCGGGAAGCGAGCACCTGTTCCAAAGTTAATTCCCGTGGGACAACCGGGGCCGATATCAACCACGGACGGTAGGCTGTCCAGGTAATAACTGGGCCATTTTCCTGATCCGCTGCGCCAGCCAAATTCACTGCCACTGGTCACGTGATTCACGCGGGTGGGCCGATACCAGGGAGACCCGATGTCCCATTCCATATCAGCGTCATAGGTGAACAGTTCTCCATCGGCATTGAACGCGATGTCATACTCGTTGCGAAACCCGCTGCTAATCAACTCGAATTCTCGACCATCGGGATCGGTTTTGCAGATCCAGCCACCAGGTGCCAGGATCCCCACGGCGTGGCCACCAGCATCCCACATACGTGGCAGCAGGTTATCGAGTTGCCAGTTCCTCGGCGCTCGGGAACGAGCCAGTTCCGGCAGATCGGAATGGTTCCCCGCACAGAGGTACAACGAGGTTCCGTCGGGTGAAAGGCGAATCGCATGAGGCCCATGTTCTCCCATGGGGCCTGTCAGCTCACGCAACAACTTAACTTCATCAAACTGATCATCGCCCGTGGTATCTTTCAAACGATAGAGGCCGGACTGTCGTTTCCCCATACCATTGACCACCACGTACAGGCTATCAAATGCGTAGAGTAATCCCTGGGCCATACCAATTTCTGCCTGCAAGGCTTCCACGCGCGTCCCGGATACAGCAGCTCCTGGTTTGGATGGCGTCACACGGTAAAGCTTTCCATGCTGATCACTGACAATCAACCGTCCACGCGGATCGTGGGCCATGCAGACCCAGGACCCCTGTTTTTCACGAGGAACCGAGTAAAGTAATTCCACGTGAAAATCCTTGGCCACTTTCATCGTGCTGACCGGCGTTGCCTGGCCAGCCTGACCGGATGCCGGTTTTTCCGGAGCGTCTGCAGCCGCTGCCTTCACGAAGTGTTTCAACGTAATATTCCGGAATTGCACCGTCATCGGTTTACCGCGATGCAACTGGAGTCCTAGCAGTCCCGCCGCCGCCCGCAGCTTCGGGTCCTTGTCCGTCACCT
>Ga0315331_10004134_pt1 | contig 10974 bp, 5 predicted proteins | sample M160m34915metaG_FD_203456 | JGI IMG/M metagenome (GOLD analysis project Ga0315331, IMG submission 203456) | Ammonia-oxidizing marine archaeal communities from Monterey Bay, California, United States - M1 60m 34915 | ecosystem: Environmental > Aquatic > Marine > Intertidal zone | place: USA... | reverse complement strand
TTTTTACGACAGCATATAGTAAGTAAAGAAGATAAAAATACAGAAAAAACAAATACTCGAATAGGAAAACAAAAAGATAAACAAATAGAAATTTATGGTGGTTCTTACCATATTAGCGATACTGAGTATCCAATATTTTTGCAATTATATTATAATCATGTACTATCTAAGGATAAGAAGGAATATTTAACAGAGAAGCAGTTAACTGATAATGGTCCGATTCTTATGGATATTGATTTTCGTCATAATATTAGTGTAGATGAACGTCAGTATTCAATCGAACATATAGAAGACTTTGTTGATAAGGTAACTGAACATTTAAACAAAATGTACATTTTTGATAAAAAGAGTGAATTTCATATAGTTATTTTTGAAAAACCATCAGTAAACAGAATAATAGACAAAAGTATTACCAAAGATGGGGTGCATATCATGATTTGGATAAAAAAAAAGAATTTGTTTATTCAGCAATATTTGCGTGAAAAAATGCTAGGTGAATTACCTGATATGTGGGGTGACTTACAAATAACGAACTCGTGGGATGACGTATTAGATGACCGTGTTTCAAGGGGTGAAGCAAATTGGCAGCTGATTGGTTCACGTAAACCTGACCATGAACGTTACAAAGTCTCACATGTATACAAAATTAAGTATGATGAAAGTGACGGTGAGTTGTTTCGTGAGAACATCAAATTAACAAAACAATTTATTAAAGATAATCTTGAAAATTTATCCGCTCGTTGCAAAAAACATCCATCCTTTCTCCCAAAAGACACATTTTTGCAAGAATTTCAAGAATATGAAGAATTGAATACGTCGCAAAAAATAGTTAGAGTTCCCAGTAGTAACATTAAATCATTACGAAATACAAACGACCGACATTTGTTAAGCCAGATTCAATCACAAGATGAATTAGACTATTTGGTGGAATGTTTTCTTGATAAGAATAAGCATTCTGTTCTTGATTATCATTATAATACCATCTACGAGTATGCTATGATTTTACCTGCAACTTATTACGGAAATGGTTCGTATGATAAATGGATCCGTGTTGGCTGGGTGTTATTTAATATTTCGGTAGTAGATGCGAAAGAAATTGATAAACTGCTGATAGTTTGGTTAAAATTTAGTTCACAATCATCTAGTTTCAATTATAGTGATATACCTGAAATCGTCGATAAATGGCATAGCTTTGATATTAAACAGCACAACAATTTAACGAAATTATCTTTGTACCATTGGGCAAAAATAGAAAACCCGGAATATTATAACAATGTTCGTATGAACAATATTGATTATTATGTCGAAGAGACAATTCGTATGACTGCACCAGCTGCAGGTAAAGGTAATACCAAATCTGGATGTGGTGATTTTGATCTGGCGCGTGTTCTTTATCAAATGTTTAAAGACGAGTACGTATGTACGTCCATAAAAAGTGGTATCTGGTACCAGTACAAGAATAACAGGTGGTCTGAAATAGATCAAGGTGTAACACTAAGAAAACATATTTCAACTTCATTGCGTGAATTATATGCAGCGAAAGGTCAAACTTCTATTCCAGTGATAACGCGGGATGATGATGATGCAGCAGCGGATGCTGATGCTGACGTTGAATCTGATTACAAAGATAGAACAAAACGAACACTTCAAATAGCCATACTATTAACCCAAACGAAAAATAAGAATAATATAATGATAGAAGCCAAAGAGTTGTTCTATGACGGGGAATTCATGGCCAAGCTCGATATCAACCCTTATTTACTTTGCTTTAACAATGGCGTTTATGATTTTAAAGAAAAGACTTTTCGAAAAGGTAAACCTGAAGATAATATTTCAATGTGTACAAATATTGATTATATTGATATCAATAGTCAATCCTTGTATAATCGTAAGTCCATCAAGACCATGATGGATGAAATCAAAGATTTTATGAATCAATTATTCCCAGTTCCTGAACTTTGTAAATACATGTGGCAACATCTCGGGTCTACACTAATGGGGACTTCGACAAACCAAACCTTTAATATGTATATAGGGGTTGGTCAAAATGGTAAGTCAGTTTTAGTTAATTTAATGGAAAAGGTGTTAGGTAATTACAAAGTAGATGTTCCACTGAGTTTAGTTACAGATAAACGCGGTAAAATAGGAGGTGTTACTCCAGAGATTATTGGCCTTAAAGGTAAGCGTTATGCAGTATTACAAGAGCCTTCCAAAGATGATATTTTGAACGAAGGTGTTATGAAACAGCTTACTTCAGGTAAGGATCAAATTCAAGGCAGAGCTCCTTATATGCTCGCAACAGTATCTTTTATTCCACAGTTCAAGTTAGTTGTAACCTGTAATAATTTAATGAAGGTAAATTCAACTGACCATGGTACTTGGCGTCGTATCCGTGCAGTTCCGTTCTTATCGTTGTTTACAGATAAACCAAAGCCAGGAGATTTTGAGAAACCATATCAATTTAAGTTAAATAAAACCATCGACGAAAAGTTCGATGAATGGAAAGAAGTCTTCGCTTCAATGTTGATTGAAGAATGTGTTAAGACTGATGGTATAGTCGAGGACTGTGATCTTGTCTTAGAAAAATCTCGAGACTACCAAAAATCACAAGATTATATCTCTGAGTTCATTGAAGATAGAATTATCAAGGAAGATGGTGGTAAGGTATCTAAACTGGATATCAATAACGAATTCAATACTTGGTACATGTCGAATTATGGTGGTAAGGGACCAAGCACTAAGGACTTGCATGAGTATATGAATACCAGATATGGTAAGGCAGTGCGTGGACGTTGGATGAACATAAGTATTCGTAAAGTTTATTCCGAGCATACTGAAGAACATAATATTAATGAGTATAATGATGACATTGATGAAAATGCACTTTAAAAAATATATTTCAAAAAATAATAAATATATTTTTTACTTATTTCTTTTGGTAAGAAATACCCATAAAAATAGAATACAAATAATTATATAATTCATAAAAATAATTTTGAATTGAATAAATAACAAATGGATAAGCATATATACTTGCTAACATAGCAATTTTTACATATTTATGTAAAATTTGGTTTTTATAGAGAAGAAAAGTAATAAAAATAGCACAAAATAAATATAAATAATACAAATAATAATTAATACTGTTAATCGTTTCTAACTGTGTATTTACGTAAGAAATACGAGTTTCATAAGTGTTACTGGTATCTTTTTTATTGTTTTGCAAACTATGAATTTGATCTTTTAATACTTCATTTGTTCGTTTTAAATTATCATATTCAATTGTTGTAATCGTCATTTATATATTTTGGAGATTATAATTTACAACAATCACTTTTAAATATATTTGTAAATGCTTCTTCTTTTTGTTCATTATCTTTATCTATAGGCATGCATAACCCTTTATCTGCATTCCATGCATTTGTAACTTTATCACAACAATCAGCGGTTTGACATAACTTTGCTAAAGCAGCAGCTTGGTCTTCAGCAGCCGCAGCAGCGGCTTTCTCGTCATCGGTTACAAGGTCAGTTGGTGGTGAAAATACTAATTTATCATAATAAATAGGGTCACGTTTAATAATATCTAAATATAAATTTACCATATAAATCAATCCACCCGATAATGTTAAAACAATTAAAAAGTTAAAAAGAAAGGACGGAAGGAATATGATAGATTTTTTTAAATAATGCAATACCAATGCTAATGCCATCGTTAAAATAAAGACAACTAATATATAATTATAGGCCATGGTACGTTTTTTACGTGTATCACTTAATATAGCTTCTCTTTTAATATGGTCAACATCTCCTTGAATCTGTTCTTTTTCACTTGTTATGCGTGTTTGCTCCTTATCTAAATAACTTGATACTTTCTTTTGGTTTTCAACAACTTGTGTGCCCAATATAGTTTCCGATGATAAAGAACCGATTAATATTGATAAATTATTTTGGATGGAGATTAATTCAGTTTGCATTTCTGCATCTTTTTCTGAGAATGATGCAGTATGTTGTACAATTGCAGCATCAAGATTGGTCTTTGCAGTATCTCGTTGGGAACTTACTGTAATTAATTGTGTTTTTGCATCATCAACTTGTGAAGTAAGACCTTTAATTGATTTATCCTTATCCTTTATAGCTTTTTCATAACTTAATTTGGCTGCCTTAAATTGTTCTTGAACATTTTCGGTTGCTTGCTGTGCGACCAATGATGCATTCTCTGCTGCTTTTTGGGCGTTTTCTGCTGTTTTTTTAGCTTCTTCACTTTTTTCAATATTTAATTGTTTGGTTTTTAATACTGATTCTTGTTGGGTTTTTAATGCATTTTCTTTTTTTGTATAAGCATCTTCTAATTTATCATAGGCAATTTTTGCTGACTTTAAATAATTCATATTATTTTCTTCAGTATACAACTTATGACTGGCTTGAAGTTTATCTTTAATATTATTCATTTCTGCTGGTAAATTAGTATAATTATCATTTCTAATAGCACTTTGTAATGCAGATATACGAGGTTCTATAGTAGAAATACCGTCCTTTACACTTTTTAAATCGGTTCTTATTTTTGTTTTGATCGATTCTGGTATTTGTTGATCACTTGAATAATTAGACATTTATATAATATAAAAACATATTATAAAAATCATTTTTTTAAAAATGCAAATACGATTAAAGTAGCAGCTGTAATCATTCCTAAAGAAGTTAATAACTGTTGATTACGATTTATCTTAATATTATCTTCTTTCATTACATCTATAATATCTGTATTATTTGATTTGGTTTGAGTTTGTCCATAATGTTTATCTAGATCTACCAATTTTTTTCTATTATTTTCAGCATTTTTATCAATATTAAGTTGTAAATGAGTTTTTTCTTTTACTAAATTGTTGAGTTGTGTAATATCTTCATTTAAATTGGAATAATTTTCCATAATTATTTCATCACGAGAGTAAGCAACATAATTAGACATTGTATATAATTATGTTATATTTATAATTCAGTAAAAATAAAAAATAAAACAGTCGTAGATAAACCTGCTAATAATAAATTAGAATACATAATATAATTTTCTTGTTCTTTATTTTCTTGTCTAATAGAACCATTTGTAAAGTTAATTTCGTCTTTATTATTTTGGATAAAAGTAGCATTATTATGTATTTCATCTAACATTTTATTATTATTATTATTTGTAGCCACAAATTTTTGAATATAATCATTCTGTTTGTTTGCATTAACACTGTTAATAACCCCTAAATTCTCTTTTAAATCTTTATATTTTTCTTGTTTTTCAGGTGATAAAGAATCAAACATTTCTTGTAATGATTTGGGATTTTCTTCATCAATATTTTTATTTATATCATCAATAAATTCATTGAGTAAAGTTTGTGAAACATCTGTTTGTTGTGATATTTGTTCAAGTTCTTCATTACTAAAATTAATTATTGTAGACACTTGTGTTATTATTTTATTGGCGGCAATCCATTCATCAAAACTAACTTGTAATTCTTGAGCAGTTTGTTCTTGTATGGTATCTTTTACGGTTTGAATATAATCTTTGTATTCTTGATTAAAACGGGTTACATCTTCTAATTCTTGTTCGGATAAATATTGTTTATCTTCTTCAGACATGCTTTCAACAAATGATTCGCTCATATTCGTATTAAACAAATATTCTATAGTTGAACGATAAACACCATATAATAATTGTTGAATAGGTTGAATAATAAATGGATAAAGTAATAACAAACCAATAATTACTTTGTTAATAGGCAAAACGGTTTTAGTATTCATTAAAAAAACATAAATGAAATAGCCTAATACTAAGTAATACAAAATAATCAAAACTGTATTGAAAATAGTTAATGAAGATGTATTGTTTGTTTTATAATTTACTAAATTATGATTAATAGAATTTCGCTCTTTGTGAGATTTATTTTCATTTTGCATTATTTTGTTTGAATATTTTAAATTGTTATAAAAATGATAATCAAAAGCTTTCATATATATATATTAAATGATATTTCTATTTTTTAAAATTAAAAATACAACTCCAAATATACCAATAGTCAAATTAATACTATCAACAACCGCTAAATTATAATATTCATTCGCATCTTGATAACGTTCTTTGTCTTCTGAAGATTGTGTTTGATTATCGTGCAATGTTGTACTGAGACCTTGATATTCACACCATGCTCTTTGCATACAATGTTTGATATTTTCGTCACTTTTATTATAATTACTATCATTACAATTAAGACTTTCATTAAATCCTAGGTCCAATTCGTTGCATGAAGCATCGCTTAACATAATTTTTTTATAATCGGGCGATAAATATTGTATTTGATATTCATCAATGTTTGAAAAAGGTTCAACATCACTTACTGGTTTATTGGTTTCTGCTAATTGTTTTTCTAATTCATCCAATGCTTTTAAACTCGCATCGGCTTTTTTTAATCTATCCGTTTTATTTAAATTATATTTTACATCTCCTGTTTGTCGTTCAATTTTATCTGTTTTAAATTGTAACCTTTTTTTATTATTTGATAATTCTTTTTGTTTTTTGTCTTCTTTCATATTATATATTATAGTATCATAAGTTTTATTGTTATTTAAATCCATTCTGTGTATATCCTTTTTTTTTACTAACTCTTTTTCATACATATAATTTTTGTAAAATTCATCATCTAAAAGGCCTTGATTTCTATTTTTAGTAACAGAAATTTTATTTTGAATATTATTTAATTCTACTTGAAGGTCTGTATCAATATTTCTCTTTTCCTTTGATATATTGCTATGTATTTTCTCAATATCTCCATTTAATACCTTAATTTCATCCAGTAATTGTCTAGTTTTATTATTTATTTCATTTATTTTAGTTTCTTTATCTGTTTGTAATTTACCTAATGTAGGAACTGTATCTAATTCATCTTGTAAAATACTTATTTCTTTTAATTTATTTTGAACACTTTGACGATAATTATTTATTTCAGGATTCGTGTTAAATTTTAATGATTTATTTTTAATTATATTGTTTGTTTTGATAGTTTCCTTCATTAAATCACGTAATAAAGTATTCGCAGTATTATATAATTCTTTTATTTCTGTATGAGGTTTTTTATATATTTCAGTTTGTGTATATGGAAATATTGAAGACATTATTATATATTAGGTTTACATAAATATATAATAAAAATTATTTAATTTTATAAATGATTGTGAATAAAGTGAGTATACCTAAAGACATATTCATTGTGTTAGTATAATTATAATGATAATTATCTTTATTGTCCTTAAATCGTTTACGAGTTCCTGGATTGATATACATTTCATTTTCTAATTCGTTATTATTGTTTCTATTTTCACATATTTCTTTTGCTATACATTTGTCTTTATTAATGTTATAATAAGGACCTTTACAATATTTATCATAATTAAATTCATCAAGTAATTGGTCACAATCTTCTTGATTTAAACGATAATCTTCATATTTTGGGTCCATATATTTCATATTGTATTTATTTAAATTAGTGAATTTTTCTATTTGATATTTTTCTTGTGTCTTCATATTATCGTCTATTAATTGTTGTTGACTTTGTATGATATTATCACCAATAGTATATGCATGACCTAATATATTCGATTTATTCTTTTTATCTTGAACCAAATCTTTCACATTATCTGTAAATAATCCTTGTTGTTTTATAGTATCGTTTACGTGTTTTAAATCCATATTGTTATCACTTATTATTTCATCTAATTTTCTTAATTTTAATCTATCTTTTATTTGTTTAGTTTCTTCTTTTAATTTAATATCTTCTTCTTGTAATTTTTGGAGTTCTTTTTCTCTGGTGGCTGTTTCCTTTCCAATATTTTTAAGTTCAAGATCAAGCATATTTCGTTTTATTTCAGTAGACATATTTTGGTCATTCACTCGATTGTATACTTCATCTAAATTATTCAAACTGTTATCTAATAGATTTAAAGTAGTACTATCCTTAACATTCTGGTGATATAATTTGATAGAATCATCTTTATTCGTAATAGTATTATCTAATTCATCTAAGTTATAATTTATTTTATATTGATTATACCATGTTTGTGTATCTGTTTCAGCTTCGTTTCCTGCCGATTGTTTTAATTTATTTATTTCTTGTTTGCGTTGTATTTCTGAACCAGCTAAATCAGCCTCGCGTTGTAAACGTTTCTCTATTCTTGCTGTATTTGTTGCTAAAGCATCGTTTATTTGTCTTTGTAATTCATCTCTATCATCTTTTAATCTAGCTAATTCTAATTGAAATTTTTCTTTATTTGTTTCAATTATAACATTTATAAATTGAGCTTCGACAGCATTTACATAATTATTTATACTACTATTAATTGCATTAAAATGAGTTAAACTTGGTAAATCATTCATACCATAAGCATTATTCATAACCTGAATTAATTCTGGTACAGACAATATATTTATTCTTTCTCTTATAATTTGAATGTTAGTAGTTATAATACCTTGTGCTCGTTGAATTGCACTAATCCTACGTTGAATATCTTGGGTCTGTGTTTCTAAGACATCATTTGAAAATCTATTTGTATTATAATAATTAATGGGAAATGGAACCGTTAAAAATAAATGTTTGACTTTTTCATTGTTATCAGCTTTATTTATTATAGAAACTATATTAGAGGTTTTATTTTGATAAACATCGTATGTTTTTTGTCTATTATAAGAGGATTCATTTATTGTTTTTCCATCTTCACCAAGATTATAATCAATTGGTACAAATTGAAGTTTCCACCCACCGTTATCAAAATCACTCTTTTTGAAAGCAAATACACAACTACCATGACCACCATGACCATGGGCCCATCCTAATTTTTTCCACTTCCCACCAGCCGTATGAGGGCCTCCCCTAGAACCACCTCCACCTCCTCCTCCGCTACCTTTTCTTCCATCTTGTGCATCCCCACGTTGTCCGCCCTTTCCTCCTCCATGAGTGGCGTTTCCTGGAGCAGTGCCTTTATTACCTCTATAACCATTAGCGCTTCCCCAACCACCGCCACCGCCACCGCCACCACCATATCCTAGATTATCAATCCATGTAATACCCTTACCACCATCACCTCCTGCATTTGTTGGATTCTTTCCTTTTTCATTATTACCTCCACCACCTCCTCCTCCAGCAGCATTCTTTGTAGGTTTCGTTCCACCACCCTTACCAGAACCACTATTCCCTCCGTTACCTTCTATATGTATACCGAAAATGGCACCACCATAACGTCCTCCATTACCTGGGTTCGCAGTATATGATTCTTTCTTTTTTTTATCTAAATTTATTTGTAAAGTTGTTGGTCCACCTCCACTACCATTTATAGCTGACCTTCCTGGATTGTCTGGGTCTGAATCGGTCCTCTTAGGAGTATTCCAATTACCACCCCATCCAATTTTCATAGTAATATTATCATTACTAAATAAATCATATTCATTTAATACTTCTACTTCTCCTCCACCACCACCACCATTTCCACTTGAATAATGATCCCCATTTCCACCACCTCCACCACCACCGACAATAAGTGTCTTCGTTGGTATACTACTAAGACCTTTCGATGAATAAAATGAAATATTATATTCCCTAGCTGATATTACGGGTTTATGAAAATAATAAAAATAATATTCTCTATTATCTGTGTTTGATTTTATTGTTTTTCTTTCATAAAGAATCTTCTCAGAATCTTTATACTTTGCACTATCATAATTTTGAATTAACATTGTTTGACTAATATATCTACTTGCTACTGCGTTATTAATTGTATTAGTTACAGAAGTAGTTGCACTTAATCCTGTATTTATTAATTCAGTGATTGATTTATTAGGAGATGGTGCAAATTGAGTTTGTGCGGGTAAAGTGAGTTTACTTATAGTTGCATCAAATGCATCCATCGCAACTACTTTTAATTTACTGGAAGGATTAATGTATACTTGTAAATTACTACAACCTTGAAACGCTTTATAACCGATGGTTTGTAAACTATCTGGAAGATGTATAGTATTAAGATTAGTACATCCTTGAAACGCATTATTCCCAATACTAATTAGTTGACTGACTGGATAAAAAAGAATACGTTTTAGATTTGTGCATGATTTAAAACAGTTATCTTTTATATATTTTACAGATGATGGAATTATTATGGTTTCTAAATATGAATTATTTTCAAAAAGTGATTCTCCAAGTGCTACCGCGCCATCTACAATATTTATTATTTTCATATCTTTATACGCCTGTCCTTTATCGACTGATAAGTATCCATCTTGATTAGATTTACCCTCAATATTATGCAAATCTTTAACATTAACATAGGTAGCAATTTGAACATTTTCTATTTCTGTAATATATTTTTCAATAGTTTGGATATGAGATGCATTTGGACCTGTATATTCATATTTTTCAATATTTGTGTTCCAGTCACTAGTTAGATAGGAAATACTTACGTTATCTTCAAATGGAAAATTATTATTTTCATATGCTTTACGTATTTCACGAATTGTATTCGCTGTAATATCATTTGTATTTACCGTAACCAAATTATTATTTACTCCATATAGATATCCAGTTCCAATCGTATTATTATTAACAATTGTACCCAACGGTCTATCGGTTACTGTACGGTCTCCAAAAAACGACCTAACAGTGGTGCCCTTTCCAGTATTAAGATCAATAAGATCCCGACATTTAATCCATGTAGGTTTTTCATACTTTGTAAAATCCATAGCATCACATTTTATATTGTCGGTTACATCCTGAATAGGATAATATTTATCATTATATACAATTGTCCATTTATCTTTAAAAAATGAATTGTTAGACTTACTAGCTATATTATATACCACAAACGGCTTATATGATAACCAAGAATTTATATCCGCTGTATCTTCATGATTCCATAGGTTTTTTTTATAGATATTTTTATTTTTTGGTA
>Ga0315331_10004133_pt1 | contig 10975 bp, 10 predicted proteins | sample M160m34915metaG_FD_203456 | JGI IMG/M metagenome (GOLD analysis project Ga0315331, IMG submission 203456) | Ammonia-oxidizing marine archaeal communities from Monterey Bay, California, United States - M1 60m 34915 | ecosystem: Environmental > Aquatic > Marine > Intertidal zone | place: USA... | reverse complement strand
AAAACGCGAATAATTTTTTAATCGATCCAAGGGATGCCGCCCTGTTTTTTTATCAAAGGGAACTCTTAATTTGATTCCAGGTAACAGCTTGTTCAAGCCAATACAAAGTTTTACCAATGATTCATATTGTTGGTCTGTGAAATCCCACATCCTCACGATTTTCCCATTAATTTTTTTACTGAAATAGCCTCTATCACCATATGTTCGATGCGGTATTGCGTTGAACGGATTTTTCAAAATTTTAGCTTTGTATTCTCTAGGAAGAACCAGCTTCCAATTCTTTCCAGCTTTCTTATACTTATCTTTTTTTGTAGGATAATATTCCGATTCCGTTGCCAGTGCTTCCCATGATAGATTCGAGATTTCAATATGTATAGCTCGTTCGTTCCCTTTTCTATCGTCAGCTGGGGCCGTATTGGTTTTCCAGTATAAGTCACAAGTTTGGAAAATAGTTCCATCTATGTCCAGATAAAAATGACTCCCCTTAAATGGACTATCTTCCATTAGTTGGTGGCATTGGTAGGAGGTATAGCAAACATCGTAATGGAGAACCAGTTGATGGACGTTTTTTGTTAGCTCACGATATGCGGTTTGAGAGTTTTTTATTCTATAACTCTTATATCCTTGACTAGGAGCATCGTTTAAAGGGAGATCATGTTGACTGCAATTCTTGCGTCCCCGTGGGTTAGGGCATAAAAACCCTTGTTTTTCTGACCATGAAACAACGCGGGTACCAATATCCACAGTCTGTTCGCAGGCAATGATATTTTGATTCATGGTAAATGGGTATTAAAGTCCGGAAGTCACGAATTATTTTCTGTTGTACCGCCCCAATGTAATTTTTTTCTTAATAATTGATAATAATCTTTACCTGGAGCCTGAACCAGCTTTAAAGGGATTTCTGCCTTTTTTGCTTCTAAGATATCTCCTGATTTTATGGTATATCCTGTCTGCCCATCCAGGGTTATTCTTACATCCCCCTCTTCATTTCTTGTTGTGAGTTGAACTTTAATGGTCGATGAGTCGGGAATCACTATCGATCTGTTTGTTAGTGTAAATGGACAAATAGGACTTAGCACCAAAGCTCGCATACTGGGGTGAATAATTGGTCCTCCTGCTGATAGAGAGTATGCGGTGGAACCGGTAGGAGAGGAAATGATTAGACCATCTGCGCGATAAGAGGTCATATACTGATCATCGACAAAAACTTTTAGGTTTACGATTCTTGCTAGGGCACCTTTATTTATTACAATATCATTGAGCACATTAAAGTCTTCAATTTTCTCGCCATCCCTTAAGATACTAGCATTTAAAAGCATGCGATTTTCGATTTCGCATTTTCCATCTAATACCAGTTCCAGAGTGGGGTAAAAATCGCCCATAGTAGTTTCTGTTAGGAAGCCCAGGCTACCCAAATTGACACCCAGGATGGGAACCTTATTAGGGTGAGCGATACCGGCGACATTGAGTAAGGTCCCGTCACCACCTAAAACTATTAAGAGATCAGAGCTGGAAGCTACCTCTTCTTTGGAGATGGAAGTATTTTTTCCTATAAGATCAGCGGTATCTGGTTCTAAATATACCTCACAGTTTTTGGACTCTAACCATTTAGAAAGTTCGCTAACAATTTTAGGGTCTATATTTGGTTTTTGCTTGCAGAATATTCCGATCTTTTTCATAAGTTCACCCTGATATTCAAATCCGTCTTGGCGAAGCTAACAATATGGTTGGTTTGAAAAGCACCAACGATACTAATTAAAAATGTATAAGGAAATACTGTCAGATTGGTTTGAAGACATGAAAACTTAAAGCTTACCAAAGTCTTCCGGTTTTATTTTATTAAGCCAATCTTGCCATTGTTTTTCATCATCCGTATTTGTTTTGTCTGGGTCAGGAAGATCTAGACTCTTTGCGGCTTCGATTACTTTTTCTTCAACAAATATAGGTGACTTGGTCCTCAAAGCTAGGGCGATGGCATCGGAAGGCCGGGAATCGATGGAGAGAGTCATGTCTCCACAAACTACAGATATGACCGCATAAAAAGTATTATCTTTTAGCTCATTAATCAGGATATGGTTCACTTCTGCTTTCATATTCAGGATCAGATTTTTCAACAGATCATGGGTCATGGGACGTGGCGTGGAAATATTTTCTATTTCGAGGGCGATTGCGTTAGCCTCAAAATAACCGACCCAGATTGGTAATGCTTTTCCGCCCGTCGAATCTTTTAAAATAATGATGGGCATGTTAGTGAGCGGGTCTAAAGTTAGCCCCTCAACTTTCATTTCAACCATTTCCCTTAGCCTCAGGTAAGTGTGCAATAAATAATAGGATACTTATATCTTAACAGTTCGTATGAAGGCAAATCGGATTAAATAATTCTTTAAAAATTATAGCTGAACCTTGAAAAATTGTCTAATAGCAGGTTTTATAGACATTACGTTTTAAATTGAAGTTTTATTTTTAAACCGGCTAAAAATCAATTATCTACTTTATGATCTTTAAGAACTTTGAGCAGGGTCTCCCGTATTGCCTCGGGAATTTCTACTTGATTCAAGGTGTTTCGGCAGATCTTGGTTGTCGATTTGTATGTGTTCAAAAATGAAATGCAGGGAGGACAATCCTGAAAATGTTCTTCGAGGGATTTTGTGGTTTCTTGGTCCAGATCACCTTCAAGGTAGTCGTAAAGCAGGTCAAGACACTCTTTGCAACAAATCATTTTTCCGCCTTTCGAGATGAAAACTCTTCAAAATAATACGAAAGTTTTTTTCTTAAAAACAACCTAGCACGATGTAATCTTGATTTTACAGCTGGAACCGTCAAGCTCAGAATCTCCCCTGTTTTTTCTGTAGAGAGACCTTCTACATCTCGCAATAAAAAAACTACTTTTTCTTTTTCAGGAAGAAGGTCAACCGCCTTGTTAATAACATCGCGGGTTTCTGTGTTAAACATTAACGATTCTGTATTTTCTGACCAATCCTGAATCTTTTCTTGTTGAAACCCTGCTCCATTAAACGAAGGCATCAACTCATCTATAGATATATTAGGTTCTTTCTTTTTACTACGTAGTTTCATATAGCTGGTATTTAACGTGATCCGATAAACCCAACTCGAGAAAGCTGATTTACCCTGAAACATCTTAATCTTGCGGAAGAGAGTCAGGAGAACTTCCTGAGTCACATCCTGCGCATCCATTTGGTTGCGTGTTAAATTGAAACTGAGACCATAAATCTTTTTTTGATAAATTTCAGCTATTTTGTCATAAGCCTCTAGGTTTCCTCCTTGAAAATCGCGAACCAAGGACTCTTCAATTTCTTTATCTTTTTTGGGTTGAGAAAAAGACATATCTAGCAATTAGTTTTAAATATGAGTAAGGCGTGTATCTAATTTTGCCAATATACCGCTAATAATTGCTATTCCACCCATCTAAATATAATAAGATGCCCGGAATAACAAAGCGATTCAATTTGGAGGTGTTGGCAGAGTTCTTTCTATGGAGGGTCGCTGGGTTTAAGCAAAAAGCAACTGGACTCGGATTATTTCTTATCCGCTTCTGTCGTTGAAGCAACGGAGTTTTCGTCAGGATTGGCAGCTTCAGCAGGTTGTTCTCCTTCAGCAGGTTGTTCTCCTTCAGCAGAATCACCTTCACCAATAGCGCCTTCTGAAGTGGAGCCTTCAGGCAACTCTTCATTTTCTTGTTCCGCATCCTTCATAGATTTTTTAAAGTTCCGAATGCTGTTACCAAAGGCACTACCAATTTCAGGAAGCTTGCCCGCTCCAAAGATAATCATAATTATGACCAAAATGATCATTAATTCTGGAAAACCAATTCCCATCATAGCGAAAATCCCTTTATTTATTTTGAGAAACGCGAAATTATAACATTAAACCGAGGCCATGCAAACCCCAATAATTGGATGGAATAAACATTTGGGTATGATACAATTTTCTTTTTTAAATTTGAGATTAAAACTAGGGGTTCTCATAGGTAACATTTAGCATTTTATTGCTGTTATCTGGACGGCCCCTAATTTTAAATTAGATCTACAGGAAAAAGGAGAAAAAGCTATGAGATTTTTGCTTGCTGCAGTCACCGCTCTTTTTCTGACTTTCTCAACACACGGTAACGTTGTCGATGCCGATAGTTTTTCTAAACGGTTTAAAAAAGGTTCGCATAACTTTGGCGCTCAAATTGGATGGGGTTATACTTTTGATCTGCCTCCTGGAAGAGATCGTATTAATATAGGGATGCTTTTTGTCTTTCCTAATTGGCAGTCCAATATAACGGGTTTGGTGGGTGAGTCTTGGTATCGAGGTGCATTGTTTCACCATGTGGAGGCAGGTTTTGCTAATGCCGTAGACCGAGGTGGAAACTGGCTTTGGGGTTTCTCCCCTCTTATGGCTCAATATAAGTTTCTCAGTCCACATAGAAAATGGGCGCCCAATATTCTTGCGGGTGCAGGTTTCTCATACGGCGATTGGAATGATTTAGCCGAACGCGAAATCGCAACGGAGTTCGAATTCTTGCTCCATGTCGGTGCTGGTGTCGAATTTTATAATAGAACCAATGCCTGGTCTTTAAACTACCGATTATTCCACGTCTCCAACTCCGGAATCAAAATGCCTAATATTGGCCTAAACGCTCATGTTTTTAGCCTTGGTATGCGCTTCTAGGGGTGTATCGTCATCCACTAGGAAATTCCCCAAGGCATTAAGTTTGTGAAAGAGATTTAATAAGTGGTAGGCGCTATGGCCAAAATTTTTTTCCCTCAAGTTTGCCAGAAGGGGATGAATTTTAATGAGTAATAACGAGCGAGTATCATCCTCATTCCTGAATAAATTTTTTTACTTTATTCAGCGTCTGGCTTTTAAACATTCTCTCATAGTAATCGGGTGTTCCCTGATCCTTGCAGGACTCTCCATTTGGGTCACCAGCGAAAAATTGACTTTTAGAACTGGACGAGGAGACCTTGTCGCCAAAGACTTGCCCTACGTCACACTATATAAAGAATATCGTAAACATTTTAAAGACCTCGAAGGCATGGTTATCGTTGCCGAAGGGGGCACTCCCTCTCGTAGAGCTCAATTTGCAGAGATTCTTGCTGCAAAGTTACAAAACAGCCCTGACCTGTTTTCGCAAGTCATCTATAAATTCGATACCAGTTATTTCCGCTCGCGTTTCCTGCTCTACCTTAACCTAGAAGATTTAAAAAGCCTGAAGGAAAAACTAGAAAACCATCAGGACTTTATTGAATTGATAAACGCTTCACCAGGACTCAACAACCTGTTCAATCAGATTAATGCGGAGATTGCCTCTGGAATGGTCGATTCATTGATGACAGGTTTTCTCGGTGAGGGGGATACCCCAGATGAAAAGAAAAACGAAGAGAACGATTTAAATTTAATGATAAGAGTTCTCGAGGAGATGAACCGATCTCTTAAAAAAGAATATCATTACCAGTCTCCTTGGCAATCTCTTTTCAATTCTGGTGAAGAATCACTGCGCGATAAAGGGTATCTCGTTTCTAAAAACGAAAAACTATTATTTATACTGGCCGTTCCTAATAAAGATGAAGCTAGTTTTACCGGCTATAAAGATTCGGTTTATTCAGCACGTGAACTCATCGCTTCAGTTAAAAAAGATTTTCCCGAAATGGAAGTTGGCCTTACGGGTGAGGACGTCATTTCCACCGATGAAATGATTACCACACAAAAAGATATAGAGCTGGCATCAAAAATAGCGCTGGGTGGAGTAGCCTTGCTATTTATTCTCGCGTTTAAAGGTATCGTAAAACCTCTCTTGGCTTTGTTAAGCCTTCTGGTTGCTCTGGCATGGTCGTTGGGCTTTACTTCCATAACGGTAGGGCACCTAAATATTCTGTCAGTGGTTTTTACAACGATCCTTATTGGATTGGGTATTGATTTCGGTATCCATATCCTAGAACGCTATAAAGAAGAGCGCCAGTCGGGAAACGATATTGCCCCAGCACTTCAAAAAACGTTGCAGGGGACTGGGCAGGGAAATTTTTCAGGAGCCATCACAACAGCGATAGCCTTTGGGGCTATGGTCCTGACTGATTTTATAGGAATTGTTGAATTAGGATGGATAGCTGGATGGGGGATTCTCTTCTGCCTTATAGCGATGATATTATTACTACCTGCACTAGTGACACTTGAAGAAAAACTGCGTAAACCCCATTATTTTAAATCAACAAAAATTCCTATCCCTTCTAAAATTAGTAGACTCAATAAATTTTTCAATCATTACAAACTCATTATTATTGTCTGCACCATACTTGTGTTGGTGGCATCATTTTCACTAAGAAAAAACTTTTTTGATTATAATTTACTGCACCTGCAAGCCAAGGGAACCGAGGCAGTGAAATATGAAATGCGCATTTTGGAAAATGCGGGTCGCTCCGCTTGGTCCGCTGCCTTCCTTGCCGACTCGCTGGAAGAAGTCCGAGAAAAAGAAACTAAGCTCAAAACTTTATCGACTATTGAAAATGTTGAGAGTATTGCAGCGATGGTGCCGCAAAACCAGAAAGATAAGGCAGAGTACGTAAAAGAAAATTTTGCGCCGTTGTTGCGTGAACTTTTTGTCGAAGAAGAAGACGACCCGTTATCAATCAAGGCGCTAAACAAAACTTTAAAACGTATTCGATTTAAATTTCAGGGGCGAGAAGGTAAAGAAGATAAAATTGCCAAAGCAGCAAAAGAAATCGATAAATTTTTTATCCAGATCGAAACGATAGAACCAGAAATAGCGGAAAAGAGCTTAGAATTATTTTCTCGGAAATTGTTTGCTGACTATCGTGGGCTAATGAAAGAGCTCCAAAAAAATTCCGAGCCGAAGTTTGTAGAGATTTCAAGCATTCCTAAAAGTTTGCGTGAGCGTTATATCTCCGACAAAGGTAAATATCTATTAACGGTTTTCCCGAGTGTCGATATATGGAACCTAGAAAAACGCCAGCAATACTTACAAGACCTGCGTTCCGTTGATCCGGAAGTCACTGGTAGTGCTGTGCATATGTTCAACTCCACTCGTTTGATGACTGAAGGTTATATCAATGGAGGTATCTACGCAATGATTGCGATCATCATTTATGTTTTCGTCGTTTTTAGAAACCTGCGTACAGTTTTCTTCATCCTGCTGCCTGTTTTTGTCGGCTCGATTTGGACGTTGGGGATCATGGATATGTTTGAACTGAAACTAAATATGGCGAATCTGGTTATCCTGCCATTGATTTTGGGAATTGGAGTGGTAAATGGAATCCATATCACACATCGTTACCGTGAAGAGAAAGATAAAAATTCTGTAGTACTAGGTAAAAGTACTGGGCAGGCCGTGGTGTTAAGTTCGCTCACAACCATGATTGGATTCGGTAGCATGATGGTGGCCGACCATTATGGCGTCTTCAGCTTAGGTCTAGTTCTCACACTGGGTGTATTCTGTTGTTTAGTTGCAAGCGTAACCTTCCTTCCTGCGCTTCTAAAGTTAAGTTCAGAAAAGAACTGGGAAGTATAATTCGTTTAAACAAGCCCATTACTTATTTATTTCGATTAGAACTTCTCCGTAGAAAAAAGAAAATCATTTATTCACCTAATAAATGAAGCAAAACATTTCTGGTGTGAGGATGAACTCGGTGTTCAAAAAGATAAATCCCCTGCCAAATACCTAGCGCCATCTCGTTATTTCGTATTGGAATCGAAAGTTGGGTTTGAGTCAGGGCAGATCGAATGTGTGCTGGCATATCATCCGGACCTTCGGCTTGATGGTCGTACAAAGGATCTCCGTCAGGAACGAGGCGGTTAAAAAACCTATCTAAATCTTTTAAGACATCGGGGTCTGCATTTTCCTGAATGAGTAAGGATGCTGATGTATGAGGGATAAAAAGCGTTAACAATCCGGAACGGATGTTTTGATTTTGTACCCAACTTTCGACTTTATTGCTAATTGTATATATACCTCGACCTTTTGTTGAAACTGAAAACTGGAATTCTATTTGTTTCATATATATTAGTTTTTAGTTACTTTGGTGGGTAAATTTCTTTATTGCGTTTTTGTCTAGTTTTTAGTGGTCCGAAATAAATTCGCGAGCATGTTGCAGGGAAGCTTCAGTTATTTTTTCTCCACTAGACATTCTTGCCAACTCCTCAACCCGTTCTGCAAATTCCAACTGCCGAATTCCTGCCCGGGTACGTTTTCCTTGAACATTTTTTTCAACACGAAAATGAGTCGAAGCCATTCCTGCGATTTGGGGAAGATGTGTTATACAAAAAACTTGTTTGGTTTCTGCCACCTTTTTCAGTTTAATACCTACCTTTTCCGCTATACGACCACCTATCCCTGTATCGACTTCATCAAATATCATTACAGGAATTGTGTCTTGTTTATTTAGAATAGATTTTAAAGCAAGCATGATGCGAGAAAGTTCACCTCCCGATGCAATTTTAGCTAGAGGGCGAAGTTCCTCACCTGGATTGGGAGAAAATAAAAATTCAAGAGTACCTAATCCTATGGAGGTCGGTTTTAATTTTTCTCTGTGGTATTTTACAAATCCTTGCGGATCAGGAGGATAATTGAAGTCGACTCCAAAACGTACGCCATTCATATGTAATTCTTTTAATTCTTTTTCTACACCCTGTTTTAAAGCTTTGGCTCCTATCTCGCGCATATCAGCAAGTTCAATGGCAAGCTTTGCAACTATTTTTTCTTTTTTCTCTATTTCTTTTGCAAGTTTAATAATGTTTTCTTCGCTGCCGGCTAATTGTTCTAATTCAGCTACAAACTGATCCCGCTTGGTAAGAATTTCTGAAACATCGTTTCCATATTTTCTTTTTAGTCCGTTTATTTCAGCTAACCGATCTTCAATTTCCTCAAGCCTTTCGGGATTAAAATCCAGAGATCGATCATGGGATCTCAAAGCATCTTCAACCTCCTCCAATTCATAAAAAGCAGATTGAGATCTTTGAAAAATACTATCTAATTTTTTGTCCACCTCAATCAGGGGTTCGAGGTCTTTTAAAATTTGACGTAAACTTTCCAAAATGGAACCGCTTTGTTCAGACAATAAGGTTTGACTTTGTTGGAGAGCGGACCGAATTTTTTCTGAATGACAGAGTTTATTTTTTTCCTCCTTAAGTTCTTCCTCTTCCTCCTTTGAGAGATTCGCTACATCAATTTCTGAAATTTGAAAGCCCAAAAACTCTTCCCTTTGCAAGCGTTCCTTTTCATTAGTATCTAGGGATTGCAGGGTTTTGACCTGATTTTGGTACTCTATGAATTCTTTGTTAAATGTATCTCGACTTTGTTTTGACTTGCCAAACAAGTCGAGTAAATCGACATGAATTTCGGGATGCAAAAGGGTTTGATGGTCATGTTGTCCATGAAGGTCAACTAAACGATTACCTATTTTTGCCAGCGTAGAAACGGTGATCTGACTATCGTTAAGAAAACAGCGATTTTTCCCTGAATTGGATATTTGTCTTTTTATATGAAGTTCGCCATCGACCGATTCAATCCCAATCTCCTGCACCATAGCTAGAGTGTCTTCATTGGATACTTGAAATATACCTTCAACCAAGGCAGTGGTTTCCCCGGTACGAATAGAATCTGTATCTGCCCTGCCCCCAAGTAATAAATTGAGTGCATCGATGATGATGGATTTTCCGGCCCCAGTTTCACCGGTAAGCACATTTAGTCCGGTTTCAAAATTCACCAAAAGATTTTCTATAATGGCAAAGTTCTGAATTTTGATTTCTTTTAGCATATTGGTATCAGGGAGAAATTTGTTCGATTAACTCCATTCCTTCTTTTTTGAGAGAAAGAAGTTGTTCGTTTTGTGTATTATCTGTAAGTTCTATGAGTTTGTGAAGAAATTCTCGTGCTTCCGTGTAATTATTTTTTTTGACAAGCACCTGTGCCAGCCCCAATTGGTTTTCTGCATAGTCAGGGGCCAGCCGAACAGCTGCTTTCAGATGAAATTCCGCTTTATCCAGGTCTCCGCCCAAAAAAAAGGGCAACTCCATATATAATTTGCCCAAAGCCCGGTGTGGGCCTGAGTGGCTAACAGTTGGGTCCAGACTAACGGCTTTTTTCATATCTTTTTCAAAGGGATCGATGATTCCCAAACTGGACCAAACCCCTTTTATTTCTCCTTGCTTGCCTCGGCAAAGTCCCCTATAAAAATAACTGATTGCAGAATCGGGTTGCAATTCAATGGCCTGGGTGCTGTAGAGGATGCATTGGCCATAGTGACCAACTTTTGAATCCCCTGATTTTTTGGCAAGAGCATAATGGGCCCTAGCTTGACGCCATTTCCATTTATATTGGTTAGGGTTTATCTCCAGAACTTTTTTAATTTGCGAGGAAATATTTTCATATTCCTGTTTCGATGTGCTTTCTTGGTGCAGATGATCAATTTCAGTCAAGGTTGGGCTTTGTGCAAAAACAGGGGGAGCTTCAAAAATAAGGAAAAACAAAAATAAAACCGAATTAAGCCGCCATAATTTATTGAAATTGGTGTTCATAACACTGGTTAGAATCCGTTATAATTAAAATAAAAAAATCATTATATTTTGAACAGCAAAGTTTCCCAGTAGGAAAACATTTCCTATTGAAATGTATCACAAATGAGAAATCTAAAAATAATTGCTTTTAATACCCTTTTCGTTTTATTTTTTACGACATTTTCATCTTGGGCCGGCTCAGAACAAAAAAGCCCGGAAGCTTCAGTAAAAACCCTTTTAAACGAGATCAAACAAATAGTAGAAGGCAATGGATTGTCGGATGCTAAAAAGGCAGCAAATAAAAAACATTCTGATATTGCTGTAAGTATCTTAGAGGTCCAGGAAATCAGCCAGAAAGCACTAGGAAAATACTGGAAGAAGCAAAGCGCCGAACAAAAAGATCAGTTTCAGAAGTTATTAGGGGATTTATTTGTGCATGTAGCTTTCCCAAGTTCGGCGAAGT
>Ga0315331_10004131_pt1:5000-10975 | contig 10975 bp, 6 predicted proteins | sample M160m34915metaG_FD_203456 | JGI IMG/M metagenome (GOLD analysis project Ga0315331, IMG submission 203456) | Ammonia-oxidizing marine archaeal communities from Monterey Bay, California, United States - M1 60m 34915 | ecosystem: Environmental > Aquatic > Marine > Intertidal zone... | reverse complement strand
GAATTGACGGCCTGTTTGGTGACCCTGTTACGGCACCGGCTGAGGCGGCCGATAATCTGTCCGTTGACCGAGCCTTCCGGATTACCGTCACGCCTGTGAATGACGCCCCAACAATGGACACGGTTGATCCTCAGACAGTGAATGAAGATGCTACGGAGCAGTCGGTCGATCTGACCGGGATCCGTGCCATCAGTCTGCCGACCGTGAATGAACTGGAGGACCTGCGGGTCTCAGCGACACTGCACGCCACGACCACCGTGGCCATCAACAACGGTGCTAACGTGGTTGGGGAAAAGCTGACGATTGACGGCACCGAGTTCACTTATGTCACGGCTGCCGGAGCCGCAACGGACATTGTGGTGGCCGCTGGTGATTCTGCGATCACTGTTGCCACTAAGACGGCAGCGGCCGTCAATAGTCAGCTGGGAGTCGGCACAGTTGCAGCGTCGAATAACACGATCAACACAGCAGAAACGGTGTTGGTGAGCTCGGCTGATCATTTTGCCGTCATGTCGTCGTCAGGTATTGTCGGGGGCCTGGCCGTTGACTACACCTCGCGCGACACCACCGGCACATTCCGTTACATACCGCTCAACGACGCTTTCGGTGTGGTGACGGTTACAATTACGACAGAAGACGCCGGGACCGACGGTCTGTTCGAGGACGATCTACTGACAACGACACGGGACGAATCTGCAGACAACGTGTCAACGGATCGGACGTTCACAATTACGGTGACTCCGGACAATGATACGCCGACACTGAACCCGCTGTTGAATCTGGATATTCCTGTCAGTGAGGCTCCGTTTACGGTCGACCTGAGCGGGATAACTTCTGGTGCAGACAACGAGCTGGAAGATCTGCGTGTCACTGCCACCAGCAGCAACACGGCACTTATTCCTGATCCTGCTGTCACCTACACGTCAGATCAGACAACCGGTTCCATTCAGATTTCTCCGGTTGCCGGAGTTTCCGGACTGGCCATCGTGACGGTGACCATTGAGGATGCGGGTGTGGATGGGCTGTTTGGTGACCCTGTTACGGCACCGGCTGAGGCGGCCGACAATCGCACGTTTTCACGTGAGTTCCGTATCGCTACACCGCCGGTCATTCAGACGCCGATGGGCGTCATTACAGATACGACGCCGTTGATCACATGGGTTGACTTCAGTACGGCCAGTGCATACGAGGTCCAACTCACCAATGTTACTGAAAATGTTCCTGTGGACCTGGGCACCGGTCTGACCGCAGTGCAGTCATTTCAGATCACCACGCCGCTGACTCTGGGTGATTACGAAGTTCAGGTGCGGTCGATCGATGCCTCGGGAGATCCGGGACTTTGGAGTGCTCCGGTCGAATTTACCGTGGCTATCGCGCCTTCAAACGTTAATCCCACAGAAGATCGGCTGCCGGATTCCACACCGACGTTCTCATGGTCACCGGTGCCGGGGGCTGATACGTACAGTTTGGAAATCGTTAATGATGTTACGAATATCGTAGTGTTTACACAGTCCGGATTCGCCGAAACGGTGTTGACAGTGCCGGATAATAATATGATCCCTCTGGGGCGATATCGTTACACGATTACCGCGCACAATAATCCCGCTGGCGGGGGTAGTGTTGTGTCAGCCAGTACCGAGCGTCTGCTGACGATTTCGACACCGCCGGAAGTACAGCTTCCGTTTGTGGCAATCTACGATACGACTCCGACAATTACGTGGGATACACCGGTCGGGGAGGTTGTCACTGACGTCGAGGTGTTCAACCTGGCGACCAACAGCATTGAATTTACACAGGCCGACGTTACCGCCGGGACATATACTGTTCCGAACGGCAGTGAACTGATGCCTGGCGAATACCGTGTTCGCGCCCGGTCATACGGTGATGTCGGCAGAACTCTTGATTCAGACTGGAGCACAGATCATGTGTTTCAGATCGGTGCGGCACCTGTGCCACTGGGCCCGTCTGAAGGGCTGGGGGCTGGCGCAGGCACCAACAGTCGAACTAGTTCGCCCCGACCAACGCTCACATGGAATGGTTCCCTGGATGGAGAATCGTACAAAGTCTGGGTTTCCGACCTGAACACAGGGCGAGCCATCTACATCATGGATGGTCTGACGTCTGCCGGCTTTATGCCTCCGGCGGACCTCCTCGTCGGCAACTACCGCTACTGGGTCCAGGCGTCAACCGGGACGGGAGAAAGAAGTGACTGGAGCGACAGCTTCGACTTCACTGTGGTGACACCACCGTCTGTTGACACGTTCGGTCCCTCAATCCTGAATCGCACTCCAACGATCACATGGAACACTCAGGACCGAATTACCAGCTGGCAGGTGTGGGTGAACAAGGTGGATGAAGTTCCGGCCGTCATTCAATATGTGGAAGGCGGACTGACATCACCGGAATTCACCATTCCGGTCGACATGGTCAACGGTCGTTATAAGGTCTGGGTTCGCGGTTTCACCGATGATGTGGTCACGGAATGGAGCGGAGCATTCGAATTCAGCGTTGGTGGTCGACCGGTTGTCACGAATCCCGCGACCACCGCAGATTCAACCCCGACTCTGTCATGGCTGCCAGTGGAAGATGCGGCAGGTTATGAAGTATACTTCTCCACTGAGAACGACATCAGTAATCCGATTCTTCGTGAATCAGGCTTAAGTGCAACGTCCTTCACGCTGACCGACGATGTCGTGCCCGGAGTCTACAAGTTCTGGGTGAGGGCCATCGCATCCGACGGGGCCCTGACTCCATGGAGTCTCAATTCTCAGGCAACGCTGACTGTCCTGCCCATCGAAGTGCCTGTTCTCAACGACGTTCCGGACGGTTCCGATACAACTCCGACCATTACCTGGTCGCCTGCGGGCGGAGCAGTCCGGTACGAGATCTTCATCTCGCTGAAGAATACGCCGACCGTAGCGGTCATACGGCATAATAATCTCATTGACGTGTCCTTCACGCCTGCAACTCCGCTGGCTCCCGGAGAGTACCGAGTCTGGGTCAGGTCCATTGGTGCCAACAGCCAGCTGAGTGCATGGAGCGTTCCGGACGGCTTTACTATTACTGCTGCTGAATCGCACAATAAGACGACGCAGTCTGTGGTACAGCTGGTGTCTCTGGTCGCGGCGGAATCGACGTGGCAGTCTGAAGACGTTACGGTCAGTCAGATTCCTGCTCGAGTGATTTCGGAAAGTGGCCGAGTGGTTGATGCGGCTCGACACCAGTCTGCTGTGGCGGAGCAGGTAAGGCCTCTGCCTCAAACCATTACTCTTAAAGACGCTGCAGACCAGCAGTCCAGCGACGAAGTTATGGCAGCCTGGGATGATGCGATCTGGAACGAGGAATCCGCCGCGTCAACGCCCGCGCCTGGCCACATCGAATCGTCATCTGCGCGAAGCCAGGCGGCGACGACTGGCTGGTTGGCGGCTCTTGCTGCATTCTCACCTGCAATGTTCAGGAACCGCCGAAAGAACAGGAAATAGAACGTATTTCACGAAAGAGTAACGGCACAGTGGCGTTATCGGTGGGGTCGTTGCTTTTACAGACAGGGCGGTTGCTGTGGCAGCCTGTTCGAAGCAGTGTCGCTGCAACGCACCGGGAGCAGATGCTCTTCAGTTCAATGCAGGCGAGTCGTGGGTTTCGGCGGGTTAGGCCGTGGCTTCTCGAACAGGGTCGGACGGCACCGCTCACAACGTGCAGACGAATTGCGACAGGGCCGGCTGATGTCGAATACGTTCCACGCGTAGTGCGGGCACAACCTGACCTGACACTTCAGCAGATGAAATGAGAACTGGCAACGGAGCTCAGCGAATCCACACTTTGCCGCGTAATGCAGCAGCTGTACTTCACGTTAGAAGAATTCCGGACTGTCTCAGAACGTGATGTGGCCCTCATGATTTTCCACGCAGCATTGCTTTGAGCCGTCTCGGCTTGTGTTTATTGTTGAGACCTCGGGCAAGACAAACATGACTCGACCACGTGGCGTGTTTTTGCGTCCAGCGCCTGCTGGACACAGTTCCATATGGGCACGGAAAGGCGACGACGTTCTTCGCTGCGTTGTGGTGTGGTGTGCCGCCTGACTGCGCCGCTGGTGATCACCGGCGGTACTGACGTTGTCATGTTTCTGCCGTCGGGGGAAAGGGGGGGCCGACCCTTCAGCCGGACCATATCGTTACTCTGAATAACGTGTCCTCCCATAAGGTTAAGGGGCTGCATGAGACGGTTGAAGTCGCGTAGCACGAGTCCTGTTCTTGACTCCCTGTAGCCCTGGCCGGAATCCCATCGTAACTGTGTTTTCAAAGTCTAATGGGGAAATCCGCAGTCTCATGATAGAAGCGATCGATGCCCTGTGAGACGCCTGCGGATCTGTCTGGGGCATCTTCCGTGGACACGAACGCCGAAGACACTTTATCGGAGATGCGGATACCGCTGCGCCTAACGGCAGTGCGTTCCAGTCGTTCGGCGATCATCGAGCCATCAGGCGATTGGCGGGGCTACGATGAGAAATACCAGAGAACTGAATACAACACAGCAAGCCCGGCCGTGGTCTTGACGAACATTACCGCGGCAGACTGAAAGATCCGGGACGGCATTTCAAAACGAGTGGTGCAGTAAACCAGACTGATCGCAGCAGTCAGAGGGATGGCGTAGTACAGTGAGGGCATTGTCGATTCACAAGTCCTGTTAAGACGTCAGAAATGGAAATGGACGACGAAGCAGCAATAAATACCTCGCAAATTGTTGCTGGTCGGCGGTAACCAGCCCGTGCCTGCCGATGGTCTCAGTCCGAGTGTTTTTTTCCGGCCTTGTCGTCTTTGTCATCATCGTCCTCGGGGTCTTCGTCTCCGTATCCGTAGGCCGGCCCCTCATAGGCGTCCCAGATTGCCATCAGGTTCAGCAGCCCTGCAATCCAGGTGAAGACGCATGCGATGTCAAAGTGCTGGCTGAGCTTGCCGTGCAGGCGGTCAAGCTCGGCGTTGTCTCTGGGTGCCTGGTACCAGTCAGCAAATGGCCGGGAAACAGCCCCCTGAATATTGAAGACTTCGGTTCCGGCAACCTGAACACCACGCAAGCTTGATACGAGGATCTCGCGACGTGGAGAACCGAAAACTGTTCGGCCGAGATCCAGCAGACCGCGGATTTCAACGTCTACCTTTGTACCTTCGTGTGTCACTCCGCGAAAACTGCCCGCGACATCTCGCGGCCCGTCGGCTTTGAGCTGTAAGTGTCCGGTGACCGGGATCGACGACTTGTTGGACTGAAATATTCCGGTAAACGTGCTGTTAATCGGATTTTGCAGGGTTCGGACGGCTCCATCGTCGTTAGCAAAGCGTATTTGCTGGACGAGAGAAGGCAGGGCTGGAAGCCCGACCAGTACCTGGGCACCATATCCGATGGAGTAACTGGTCGTTGGGTTGCCTTCGCGGGGATGCATCTGGATCGATCCGGGCCGTGATGCATGAGCTATCTGGCTATACACTGGCTGCCAGTCACCAAGAATCATCCCGCCAAAGAACAGAGACAGGATGCACGTGCAGTAGATCCCCGCTTTCAGTCGTCGCCCCTGATAGAAGTGCCCGGCTCCGGGAATCAGAAACGCCAACAGACCGGCGAGTTCGGGCGAACGGAAATTAATGCGGGGGTCTCTCATTTGTTTCTGGCCTAACGCTCAGGACGTCTTCATAGACCGCGTCCTGGTGGTTGCGGCACTTACATTGACTAAACCGGTTGTATTGTATTCGTTGTCTGACACCAGACACCATACCGACCCCGTCCACTCGTTAGAACACAGGAAAAGCAGCTTCTGGAGGAGGAACAATGATTGGCTGAGAAACCGTTAAAGTCCGTCCTTACACGGTCCGATACCCATGATCGGCCGCTATTCCACGGTTTGGTGAACAACTGAGAATAAATCGTGTCCAGTTGTTCGTTCGGTCAGTGCTACCCTCAGCCGTTTTCCGTGAGAATCAAGGCAA
>Ga0315331_10004128_pt1 | contig 10978 bp, 11 predicted proteins | sample M160m34915metaG_FD_203456 | JGI IMG/M metagenome (GOLD analysis project Ga0315331, IMG submission 203456) | Ammonia-oxidizing marine archaeal communities from Monterey Bay, California, United States - M1 60m 34915 | ecosystem: Environmental > Aquatic > Marine > Intertidal zone | place: USA... | reverse complement strand
TCTCAACACCTCAACAGCATCGTGGCAAATAAGTTTAATGTTGCTAAGGTCTTGCTGACTAGCCTCTAGCATGCAGCGTCCTACGCCCGGTTCATGCACCTCGATGCCGAGAAAATCATGATTCAGGTATTTTTTTGCGGTTTCTACAAATGATGTGCCAGCGCCGAAGCCAATTTCCAACGTGCGATAAACATCACGACTGAAGATTGAAGAGAGATCGAGTGGTGAGGCTTCAAAATTGACGCCGTACTGTTGCCACAGAGAATCAAAGGCGCGCTTTTGCCCTTCGGTCATGCGGCCTGTCCGCTGGACGAAGCTGCGTATAGGCCGCTTGCGGTATGAGTCGAATGCTTTTTTATTGGGCATGTTCAGGTGTAGCTTTAATCGCTGTGTTTGGTGTCAAAGGCGCGGCTGGCGATATTGATCATTTCCCAGGCGGCATCGTTATCGGCATAACCTTGCGATTCCATGCGACCTGAACCTTTGTAGTGGGTAAACCAGAGCTCGATAATTTGCGTAACGCCAGCGTATCGCTGGTTGAGCTCAGCCAGCGAACTTAGGTCACTCATGGCACCCTCCAGTGGAACCGCAAGAATTTTATCGTCTTGCTCGCCGTTATCTAGGAGTCGGAGCACTGCAATGGGCTTAACTGCAATCACCGTAGCACGTGGCACTGAGCTACCGAGCATGATGACATCCAACGGGTCGCCATCACCACCGGCTTCACGAGGTAGCAGCGTTCTAGGAATCATGCCGTAATTGCCAGGGTAGGGTAGGTAATTGATGACCCGAAGTTGACCATTCTTTCTATCCCACTTAAGCCCATCACCGGACTTCATGGCCTCCCACTTTTGCTGTGTTCCAGCGGGAATCTCAACCAGCAAGTTGATCAGGCCTGGTTGGACTACAGCGGGGTAGTCGAACAAGATGTTTGCGGGAGTTGCGATTTCATCAGCTGCATTAGTCTGTTTATCGGCGACACAGGCGGTCGCGTTGAGCAAGCACACTAAAAATAATAGTTTTTTCATGGTTTGACCGTGTGGATTCCTGCCGGAATTGCCGAGAGTACCTCGGCTTACCCTAAAGAGTGGAGAAAATAACGCTCAAAATAACACTCAAGTTACTGGGCGTCAGTATGAATTAGATGGCTTGTGTCGCCTCATGGTGGTTGGTCGGAGCACAATTCTGAGGTATTAATCACCATTTTTGTGACGAATTTGTTAAATTTCCGCCGCTTTTAAGTTAAGTTGTGTACTCCGTTGACACTGGGTCACGCGGTTTAACTCTTAAACAACACTAAGCAGGATATTTTTCATGCTTGACGAAATTTCAGCCTTTGGCTCCGATGCCCCACTATCCATCCCTGAGTTACTGCTCAATCTTATTGTGGCCGTTATTCTTTCGATGATCGTCCGATGGCACTTTAAACGTTTTGGTTCAACACTTTCTAATCGTGATGAGTTTGCGCAGGTATTTCCGTTTGTTTCACTAACGGTTGTACTAATTATTATGGTCGTTAAATCGTCTCTCGCCTTGTCGTTGGGTTTGGTTGGCGCACTCTCTATCGTGCGCTTCCGTACGCCAATTAAAGAGCCTGAAGAATTGGCCTATCTCTTTATTTCTATTGCTGTTGGCCTTGGCCTTGGTGCATCTCAGACTGTACCGACGGTAATCGCTACCCTGTTTATTCTCGGTGCCATGGCGGGTCTCAAATGGGTTCGCCAAGGTGATACCGGCCGTCAGCTATTCTTGTCTCTGGATTGGGAAGGCGATCAAGCAACGCAGAAAGGTAAGCTTGAAGAAATAAATAAAGTGATTGTCAGTCATGCTGCAAAAGGCGATTTACGCCGCTATGATATTCGTGAGGCGATGTTATCAGCAACCTACCTTGTCGATTTACGTGATGACCAGTCATTGAGTGGCTTGGTCGACTCGTTGCGCGAAGCATTCCCTGACATCAGCATTACCTTCCTCGACCAGAATCATCTTCCAAGCGTCTAATGCAGCTCAAAGGCGGCAAGCCGGCCAGAGGTAAGCGGCGTTTCCCCAAACCATCTGTGCTGCTTATTTTGGGCGTGCCGGTGCTGCTGGTTTGCGCCTACCTGATTGAAGGTCTGGGCAATCCCAAGCTCTTTTCAAGCAATTACCTAAAGGCCGAGTACGGCCCTATATTGCTCTTTCCCTGGGAAAGGGGGCATGCCGCATTTGATAATGGCCCAGGACTGCTGAGCGCCAGTTTGCAAGCAGGGCCCAATGTCATAGCAAGCGTGAGCTCTGATGGGGATATTCCAGACCTTGTTCTTGATGTGAAGTTTCGAGATATGCGCGCTATCTATGAGCAGCGCGATGAAGCCTTGATCCGAGGGCGCATTGTCCAGACGGAAGACTCATTCGTTAAGGCTAAAATTCGTGGTCGCGATAACACAATTCCTGTAAAAATCCGTTTGAAAGGAGACTTTACCGATCACGTGCGAGGTGAAAAATGGTCCTTTCGGGTGCAGGTCCGTAAAGGCGAAACCTATCTCGGGATGCGGAATTTTTCCGTACAGAACCCGGCTGTGCGCGGTTACCATTCGGAGAATTTGTACTTCCATGTTTTACGTGACTATGGTGTTCTGACACCGCGTTATCTGTACGTTAACATGATGCTTAACGGCAATGATCTTGGCATCATGGCACTGGAAGAGCACTTCTCGAAAGAGTTGCTTGAGTCGCAGTCGCGCCGTGAGGGCGTTATTGTCCGCTACGATGAGGACCTTGTTTTTAGTTCATTCGATGGTCCTCGCGGTAATGGCTTCGGTGGTGTTTACGATGATTTCCGCAATGCTGCTACGGATGTATTTCAGGGCGGTAAGCTGAGCGATTCACCCACGCTCTATGGTCAGTCGCAGATTGCCTCAGGAATGCTTCGTGCATTCAGTGAGGGTCGTGTTGCAGCATCGGAAATTTTTGATGCTAATACGATGGGGGCTTACTTAGCGGTCAGTGAGTTAATGGGAGCGTTTCATGCGATCCGCTGGCATAACCAGCGATTTTACATGAACCCCATAACGCTCAAGATGGAGCCCATTGCTTATGATGCAAGCCTTAAGCAGCGTGAATCAGGCGATGAATATATCTCTGCGAAAGAAGCGATGGTGCAGCAAATGTTGCAGGATCCAAAAATTTTCGCACGCTACAAAGAGGTTTTATCTGATTTGGTCGCAAGAGTTGAGACAGGCGAACTGATTGATAGCATGCGCGAAGAGGAGCGCCGGCTTCTTGACATTCTGCACAGTGAATATTTCTTTCTGCCTAAGTATCCCTTGAATGAAATTGAGCAGCGTGCGGCGTTTCTCGGAACGCTTAATGACACCCAATTGCAAGCGGCTAATTTTTTGGTTGGCCAGCCTCAAGGTATTTCCAGTTATTACCCCAATGCGCTGCGTGCATACCAGGTTACTGACGGCGATCGGACGTATCTTGATTTGGCATCGGCGATTCCTTACCCCGTGACGATAGATGCTATAGAGGTGGATGGGCAACAGATTGTTTTGCCGGGTTTGCCCCTGGAGCTTCAAAGCAGAGCAGTTAATGATATTTCACCGGTGACTAGAATAGAGTTGCCTGCAGATTTGGCAGAGGAGACCATTCTGGTTTTGGGTAGGCAACAGGATCGTGGCTTTAATATTAAAGCGGTCAAACAGGCGCCCTTGGTTAATCGCAACCCCATCCCTGTTATGGGTATCGATGAGCTGTTGGCCATATCAAGCTTTTTATCGCTTGATGAGTCTGCAAAAAAGGTGAGTATTGCGGCAGGAGAGTGGTCAGTCACTAGTACAATGGCCTTCCCCGAAGGCTACTCACTTCAAGCGGGTCCCGGTACTACTTTGCGTTTTGCCGAGGATGCTGCCTTGATTGTTCGCGGCAATGTCTTTTTTGAAGGCACTGTCGCGGAGCCTGTGCAATTGCTCGCCGAGGCAGGTGCGGACAGCTGGTTGGGGTTTGTTGCGTTTGCTGCGTCGGAGCGTTCGCGCTGGAGCAATGTGGTTGTGGAAGATACTCGCGGCGTGGAGTTGGGTGTTTGGAAGCTGATGGGCGGCACAAATTTTTACCGCAATTCTGTTGATATGTCCGACATCTCAATCCTGCATCATAAGGGTGAGGACGGACTAAATATTATTAGCTCAGATTTTGCGATTAGTAATTTACAGATTATTGATACCTTGTCCGATGGGTTTGACTGTGATTTCTGCACCGGCAAAATTATCGGCGGTCTGTTTGAAGGTATCGGCACCGCTGGAGGCGGAGATGCTGTTGACGTCAGCACAAGTAATATTAGCCTGAATGGCACACGGTTTTTAAATGTCGACGATAAAGCGCTCTCTGTCGGCGAGGCCAGTCAGGTGCAGGCTGAAAACTTATTTATTGAAGCGTGCGGGACGGGCGCTGCTGCCAAGGATGGCTCTCGTCTCGACATAGCAAACTCTTCTATTTTTAATTCCAGAATTTCTGCCTTGATGGCTTACATAAAGAAGCCGGAATTTGGCATCGCCGAAGTAGTGGCCAGGAATATGACTCTGCAGGGTAATCGTGCGGTCGCAGTGGTGCAGACCGGCAGTCGGGTAATTCTCGATGGCGAGGAGTTTGCTCCGGAGGATATTGATGTGGATGAACTTTATAACACTGTTATGAGGCCAGGGTTACGGCGGCCTAAACCGGAGGATCGCCAGTAATGTTAGTTCCTGACGGCGCCCGACAAGAAATTAAGTTTGTTACGAATCGGCGTGATACAGATGTGGTGTACCAGTGGCTGCGGTTGCACCCTCTGGCATTTTCAGAGGCGTATCCGATGCGCACGGTGCATAATGTTTACTTTGATACCTTGGAGTACTCAGCGTATGCCGAGAACTTGGCCGGCGTAAGTGACCGCACAAAAGTACGGTATCGCTGGTATGGGGACAGTTTACTGCCATCTCCCGGCAAGCTTGAGATCAAGCAAAAGCGTAATCAGTACGGCTGGAAACTGCTGTACAAAGTTAAAGATCTGCCGGTTGATGACCGCACAACATGGACAGAAATCCGCGATATGATAGCCCTTCAGCTTGATCACGAGGGTCGTCTCTGGCTGGAGCAAAATCCTTGGGCTGTAATGATTAATCACTATCGGCGTTTTTATTATTTGAGCGCATGTGGCCGTATTCGGGTTACCCTCGACTTCGATCAGATGGTGTGGGATCAGCGGAAAAATCCTCGACCAAATGTTCGCCTGAAGGCGAATCTGCCTGAGACTGTTGTTGTTGAGTGTAAGTTTGATCGTGCTCAGCGTCAGCTGGCTACCCAAGTGCTTAATGGTTTGCCTATCAGGGTCGCGAGGCATTCGAAATACATGAACGCGGTTTCAGCAATAATTTAAGCGCGTCAACGATCGCTTCGGCCGGGAGTCGACGTCCATTGGCGCGGAAAACATGGTTTATATACAGAGATTGCGCACCATTAAAATTGGTGTGCGATGATCAATTTTTGAGTGTTTGGCGGGCTATTTATGGGTGAGCTTGAGCAGGCGGTTCTTGGCTGGATTGCGCAGCATTCTGGGAGTCAGGAGTTGGCAGACCAGATCGCCGCTGCAGAGGTGCAAAAACGCGATTTTATGGGCACCGGTCTGTTTTTGTATTTGGGCGTTCCCGAAGGATTTGTCCCTATACCGGATGGAACCCGACCGGTATGTCCTCATATCAGGAGCGATATGTTGATGGATGGAGCCGGAAGCAGCCTGTTCATGAAAAATGGATGCTTGCACTACCTTGAGATCTATTCCAGAGGTGGTTTTATGCCGGAAACCTTGGAAAAATGGGAGCTCGGCCTTGCGCAGCCCTAAGTAAGGAAGACTCATCAGCTTTGTACCATAGCCGATGATTGACTGGGTCAAAACGTTGTGTATGCTCACATTCGCAACAGAGCTGTTAGTGAGATGGCGTTCCGCGACTATGGTCACAGAACTATGTGTTGTTAGTATCTAGTATTAATCCCTGCTATTGCCTTAGTGGATCGCTTCGGAAGCAGGTTTGACCATAGCAATAGGATATTTTAAAGGTTATTAATTGTGTCGGTGATGCGGCATTAGCTATAGGGTAGAGAAAATTAGCGTGAGCGGGACTTATATTTTAGGGCTTTCGGCCTACTATCATGACAGTGCAGCGGCATTGATCCACGATGGTGATATTGTTGCGGCGGTTCAACAAGAACGGTTTACTCGTAAAAAGCATGATCCGGGGTTTCCTGCCGAAGCGATTCAGTACTGTCTTCAAGAAGCTGGTATCAATCTAACTGATGTTGATCATGTCGTTTTCTATGACAAGCCTCTGGTTAAGTTTGAGCGGCTACTCGAAACGTATCTTTCTTATGCGCCACAAGGTTTCCGTTCATTTATTGCAGCGATGCCTGTTTGGTTGAAAGAGAAGCTTTATTTAAAAACCACGTTAAAGCGTGAGCTCTCGAAATTAGCAGGCTGCAAACAAAAAGAACTGCCCGATCTTATGTTTGCTGAGCATCATCAATCTCATGCGGCTTCTGCATTTTTCTACAGTCCTTATGACAAGGCTGCGGTGTTGTGTCTCGATGGTGTTGGCGAGTGGGCCACAACGTCGGCATGGCTTGGTGAGGGCAATCACCTCAAGCCTTTATGGGAAATTGATTTTCCCCATTCCTTGGGGCTCCTGTATTCAGCATTTACGTATTTTACCGGGTTTAAAGTTAACTCAGGCGAATACAAGCTAATGGGTCTGGCACCCTACGGTGAGCCTAAGTATGTTGATCTGATTTTGGAGAATCTGCTCGACTTGAAGGCAGATGGCACATTCCGCCTCGATATGTCCTATTTTAATTACTGCACCGGTCTGACAATGACGAACGATAAGTTCGCAGATCTGTTTGGTGGCCCGGCGCGTACAGCAGAAACTGAAATTACTCAGCGGGAAATGGATCTTGCAGCATCGATTCAGAAAGTTACTGAGATTGTAGTAATGCGGCTTGCCGAAACATTGCACAAAGAAACCGGTGCGGACTATCTGTGTTTGGCTGGTGGCGTAGCGCTTAACTGTGTTTCTAACGGGATTCTTCTTCGTGATGGTCCGTTTAAAGATATCTGGATTCAGCCTGCTGCAGGTGATGCTGGCGGCGCTTTGGGGGCTGCTGCTGTTATTTGGCATCACTATAAAGATGGCCCGCGCGCCGTCGACAACAAAAATGACTTGATGAGCGGTTCTTATCTTGGGCCTAAGTTCACCGAGGAAGGCATTAAAAAAGATCTGGATGCGTACGGTGCGGTTTATACACAGCTTGAAGATGCTGACTTCTTCCCCCGCGTTGCCGAGATTCTGGCAACCGAAAATGTTATTGGTATGGCTCAGGGCCGTATGGAGTTTGGTCCGCGTGCTTTAGGCGGCCGTTCTATCATCGGTGATCCGCGCAGCCCGAAGATGCAGTCGGTGATGAACCTTAAAATTAAATACCGTGAGTCATTCCGGCCATTTGCCCCTGCAGTTTTAGCTGAGCGCGTGTCCGAATATTTTGTTCAAGACCGCCCCAGCCCATATATGCTGATTGTTGCTCCAATTGTTGAAGAGCAGCGTATTGCAATGACCGAGGAGCAGGATAAGTTATTTGGCATTGCAAAATTGAATGTGCCTCGCTCAAAGCTTCCCGCAATTACTCATGTTGACTATTCGGCCCGAATCCAAACCGTGCACAAAGAGACTAATCCGTATTTCTATAATGTGCTTAGTGAGTTTAATAAGAAAACAGACTGCGGCGTATTAGTAAATACCTCGTTTAATGTCCGCGGCGAGCCTATTGTGATGACTGCCGATGATGCGTATCGATGCTTTATGCGCACTGAGATGGATTATTTGATTGTCGATAACTTTCTGCTTGCTAAAGAAGATCAGCCCAAGTGGGAGGGTACCGATGATTGGAAAGATGAGTTTGAGTTGGATTAATAGCTATGCATGAAATTCCTGTTTTAGACAAGAAGGGTTTACGTGATTTCGGGGTTGTTACCGGCCTAATTATTATCGGTCTGTTCGGTTTTCTGTTTCCATGGCTGTTTTCAGAAATTAGATTCCTTCACAGCTATGATTTTTGGGGTGCGTTAGAGCCATCTCAAACAGCGTTGCGTTGGCCATTTCTACTGGGAGGCCTGCTGATTGTATGGGGCTTGGTTGCCCCGATGAGTCTGAAAGGCGTGCATCATGTTTGGATGAGCTTCGGCCTGATGATGAGCAAGGTCATGACTCCCCTGATTATGGGCATTGTTTTCTACCTAATGTTTGCCCCGATTGGTTTGGTTATGCGAGTTATGGGCAAAGACGCCATGGCACGCAAGCTGGATGACAGTGTTGACACCTATAGGGTTATTTCAAAAGACAATCCGATTAAAAACCTGGAGAACCCCTTCTGATGATTGATTTATGTAAGGATTTGTGGGGCTTCATGAGAGAGCGCAAAAAGTTCTGGTTGGCGCCGATTATTCTTGTGATGTTGTTGCTTGGTGTATTGATTGTTGTTGCCCAGGGTTCTGCAGCGGCACCGTTTATCTATACATTGTTCTAAGCATGACTGGCTTCGGGCAGTTGTGAAGCCATTCTGCGGATTTTTGCCGCAAAAGCATGCACCCCTGCCGCCTTAATGCGACAGGGGTGCTATTATTTGCGGCATACAACTTTGTGATTATTTCTGCGGGATCAGTGGTATGACTAAGTACGGTAAACTAAATCTGTTAGGAATGGCTTCGGTCCCTTTGATGGCAGTTGTTTCCAGTCTGATCGTTTTTCCCGGAAACACTGATGCCGCCGTGTCGCTATTTGGGATCAATCTGTTGCCGGTGTTGATTGCCGGTTTATTCAGCTGGTTAATGTTGCGCAAGGCGAATAATGACATAGCCTCTGTCGTGGCTATTCTGCCAACTATTGTTCCTGCCGCCTGGATTGTCGGTTGGTATGTGTGGCGCCTTATCTCTCCGGCTGTTGTAGCGCCCGGAGCAGAGTATATAGCTGCACCTCAGTATCATGTTTTGGCCGTAATAGCCGTGAGTCTTTTTGCTTTTGTGCTGGGCTTTTTTGTCCGGTCGAAGTAGCCGCTAATCCGAACTCTTTGAGGTGGGCTGTGCCCCTTCTTCCCGCTCCCGCATGTTATGTGCCTTATCACGAAATCAATGACGATCCGCATATCGTAGTTGATGGTAAAGATCAGGGTTCAACGCTTCTGAGCTTGTCTCATTGGCCGTGGAATAGGACTCCTGACCACCTGCGAAAAGACACCTCAACACATATCGTTTATACCTATCTGGATGACCCTTCGGCGCATGTTGACGTGTCAGTTGTCTCTAACAGTCATTATGATGAGGATGGCTTGCTGAGTATGTTTGCTTTGGTTAATCCGGAGCTCGCGTATCAACATCGCGATCTGTGTATTGCGACCTCCTATGCGACTGACTTCTGGCGCTGCACTGACGAGACCGCAGCAAAATTAGCATTTGTTTTAGGGGCGTGGTCCGATAAGGAAAGTTCACCCTTGGGGCCTAAGATTTTTAGTTTGCCCTTGCGTCAACGCATTATTGAGCAATATCGGGGTATGTTGCGGGCTTTGCCGGCAATTTTAGCCGATCCATTTAGTGATACAGCGCAGTGGCAGGCCGAATATAGCTTTTGGCAGCAGAGTCGTGAATTGCTCGCCGCCGGTCAAGTCCGAATAGAGCTTTATCCTGATGTTGATCTGGCAGTAATTCACGTGCCGGATACCTTACCGTGTATTTCGATTCGGCGTTATCTGCTTCGTTGGGAGCTGCCAGTGCACCCTTTTGCAATATTTGAGCACACAGATTGCTCTCGGATTCTTTGGGTTCAGGGTCAACGTATGTCGTTTCAGTATCGTTATGAAAGTTGGGTGCAGGTAATCCGCTTTCGGCCGTTACCACGTGTTGATTTGGCGCCGCTGGCAGAGCACCTCAATGCGCTTGAGCCGGCAAATGCCCAATGGGCTTTTGAGGGTGTCAATGAGGTTGCTGCTCGTTTGCAAGTAGTGAAAAATCAGCCGACTGGGCTTAGCGCTTCGGTGTTGATACCTAAGCTGGTCGATTTTCTCGCGCAGGCACCATCTGCCTGGGATCCTCATGGGCCAGAGCCTGCGTATGAGTCTACGGTGGAGCTATGAGCTATAATCTGCCGCCTTTTCATCTTGCAATTATTGTTCATGAGCTGGCACACGCTCGTGAGTTTTATGGTGAGGTGTTGGGTTGCACTGAAGGGCGAAGCGCTGAGCACTGGGTAGACTTCGATTTTTTTGGGCACCAGTTGGTTTGTCATTCTGGCGCGATAGCGGTGGACACATTGCTTAGCCAGGTGGATAGTGACAGTGTCCCAGTGCCGCACTTTGGCGTAGTGCTTAGCATGAACGACTGGCGGAAATTGGCCGAGCGTTTGCGCTTATGCAATCAGGTTTTTGTGCTTGAGCCGAAAATCCGCTTTGCGGGACAGTCGGGCGAGCAGGGAACATTCTTCCTCTACGACCCCTTCGGTAATGCGCTCGAGTTTAAAGGCTTCGCCGATCCGGAAGCTTTGTTTGCCAGGTGAGCTGCTTTGCGTTGCCCCGAGGTGCAGTATCCCCAGTGAAGCTAGGAAGGTGTCTACGCTCACCATGTGACAAAAAAGCTGAGTGCTTTGACGGCTATCGCGCATACGGACGCTATATATCGTTGGCACGAAGCCCTACCGAGTGTAGGCTACAGCCGCTATAGCAGGCTTATAATAAAGTGCTACGCGCAGTTGTTGCGTTGAACGAAAAAAAATGGAATGCAGAATGAAAACTATACATATTGAATATTTTGCGATATTGCGCGAGCAGGCAGAGCGGGCTTCGGAGTCGCTACTTACCGATGCGCCAACCGCTGAGGCATTGTTTCAGGAGCTTCAGTCGGCACATGGTTTTGCCGCGCCGCGTAACT
>Ga0315331_10004127_pt1 | contig 10978 bp, 5 predicted proteins | sample M160m34915metaG_FD_203456 | JGI IMG/M metagenome (GOLD analysis project Ga0315331, IMG submission 203456) | Ammonia-oxidizing marine archaeal communities from Monterey Bay, California, United States - M1 60m 34915 | ecosystem: Environmental > Aquatic > Marine > Intertidal zone | place: USA... | reverse complement strand
ATGGAAATATTGAAGAACAATCTTTTCATATTTCATATAACGGCTTGGCATTTGATTCACAGATAACAGAATATATATTAGTAAACAGAGATCTAATGTATACGTTAGACGGTGAGGAAATAGCAAAGTTAATTTATGCAAAAGCTCAAGACTGTATAACTAGATCTAGAAATAAAGACTTTCAAGAATGGTATGATAAAACATTAAGCATTAAACAGATTGATGTTTTTAAATTAAATCACTGGGACAATGCTGCTAAGAGATCAAGTCTTAAATGGATACAATGCAGTATGCGGTGGAATAATGTACAAGACATGCCTATTGATCATACAGAAGAAATAAATACAGTAGAACAATTAAAACAAATAGCAAGTTACTGTAGGAATGATGTTGCTAGTACTAAAAAGATAATGGAACTTAGTAGTGGAGAAATCAAACTTCGCATGGGCCTTACTGAAAAGTATAACATAATTCTATGGAGTGCATCAGAACCACGGATAGCAAAAGAACTATTTGCAGATGCCATATCTAAGAAGACAGGCATCAACAAGTATGAGCTAAAAGAAATGCGTACTAATAGAAATAGTATTATAGTTAAAGATTTAATTCTTGACTACTTACAATTCAATAGTCCTGTATTTAAAAATCTAAAAGACAAATTCTCAACACTAAGACTTGATGCTAATAACCTTAAAGGAAGTTTTCATGAAGTAATAAAATACAGAGGAGTTGAAATAAGCTTTGGTCTAGGCGGTGTTCACGGTGCTAAGAGAGGTATATATGAACCTGAAGAGTACATGACAATTGTTAGTAGTGATGTAGTAAGTTATTACCCTAACCTAGCAATAAAACAAGAATGGCATCCTGCTCATCTTCCAAAGAAAGATTTTTGTGATCAGTATGAATGGTTCTTTAAAGAAAGAAAGAAGATACCAAAGTCTAATCCACAAAACTATGTATACAAGATTGTACTAAATTCAGCATATGGTCTAAGTAATGATGAGCATAGTTTTTTATATGATCCTGAATTCACAATGAGAGTTACTATTAATGGTCAATTAAGTTTGATGTTATTAAGTGAAATGATTTGTGAAAATATACCAGGGGCTGTACCATTAATGTATAATACAGATGGTGTAGAAACGATAATACCTAAAAAGTATTACGATAAGTACATAGAGATTTGTAATGAATGGGAAGTAATAACAAAGTTGTCATTAGAACATGATGAGTATTCCAAATTAATGCTGCCTGATTGTAATAATTATATAGGCGTGTTCAAGAAAAAGGAAATACACAAGGATGTATATGATGAGTTAATCAAAAAACCTACATATGATATACTAACAAAAGATGCAAATAAATATTACCTGTCCCCGGTAAAATTGAAAGGCCGTTTTGAGATAAGCAAAAAGCTACATAAAAACTGTAGTTATAAAGTAGTAGCAGAAGGTTTATACAACTTCTTTGTAAAAGGAATTAAACCTGAACATACTGTAAGTAAAAATCGCAATGTGCTAGATTATTGTGCGCAAGCTAAAATAAAAGGTGATTGGTCTTTCTATTCTTTGAATATAGTAGAAGGCAATTATGTTAAAGAAAAACTTCAGAAAACAAATAGATATTTTGTAACCAATAAAGGTTGTAAGATTGTAAAAATAAATAACACTGATCAAAGGGAGATACAATTAGAGTCAGGCAAATGGCTACAAAAAACCTTTAATACATATCAGAAAAGAAGTTGGGAAGATTATGACATCAATGAGGAATATTATATCCAAAAGATATATAAAGAAATCAAAGAGATGAATCCACAACTGTTTATAAACCAATATAAATTATTTTAATATGCCAAAAAAAGTAGGCTACAAGACGCTTAATGATTTAATAAGCGCACCAATACCGCATGCAACAAAAAGTTATACTCCGTTATCACATGAAGATGCTATTGATACAATAAAAGATATGCTTGATGACTATGGGTATGAGATAGAAGAATCAATATTTAGAGCAAATGAAAATGCAACACAAGCATATGGATACTTTGTATTCCGTGCCTCAGCAGATCCTGAAATAAAAGGTCTGTATGCATTCCAAAATTCTTATGACAAAACAATGCGCTTTACAGGGGCTGTTGGTGTTAAGATAGATAATGAAGCAGTTGTTATATCTAATAGCAAAACACATATGCGTAAGCATACGGGAGCCGCTGTTACAGATATAAAAGAAGGCGTGGAAGGTCAAATCTCAAATGCTAGTGTAGATGTAAGCACAATGATTACTAGAAAGAACGATTTCTCTATGTATACTATTTCCAAAATAGAATACGGAAGATTAGTAGGAGAGTTATTGATAGAAGATATACTTATGCCTGACCAAGCAACTGCAGCAGTACGCGCGTGGCCAAAGAATCCTGGGCGGAATGCATTAAAGATAAATGACATTACACTGTGGGAAGCATATAAGTTTATTAGTAAATCTGTTCAGTTAACAACTCCAATGAATTGGATGAAAAACTTGACAAGACTTTACTGGTATTTAACACGGTTCTGTATAGACTTTACAATGAAGCCTTCTAATGAAGAAATACAAAATGCATTAGCAGAACAAAGTGAAGGATTTGACAATACAACTATTGATGATCATGAAGATTTAATAAACTTAAACTCACCTGAAATAGATGGTATTCCTAATGGTGACACTATGAGTGATACTAGTGATGAAGACGTAGAACCAACTGATCCTAATCAAGTAGATTTAGAAGACGCAATTGCGGATGTTGAAGCTGAAGATGAAGATGAAGATAATCAAGAAACAGTTATACGATTACCGGAAACAGAAACAGAAAATGAAGAGGCAGGGAAAGATTTACAAATGATTCCTGTTGATGCATTAGAAGATGCAATAGAAGAGGAAGAATTTACATACGTACCAGTTGATGATTTATACGGCATGAATGTAGGTGATTTTGTAGAAGTTGGAGGGATGTACTATAAGTATGCGGATACTATTATTATAGATGATGAGGTATATGGAAAGTGTACACCAATAGAAGAAGAAAAGGAAGAACAAGAAGAACTTCCTATAGAAATAGTAGATGGAGATAAACCAATAGAATGGGCTGCTCCACCAGAAGATCCTAAAATTAGAGAAGTAATTAAGGATGAAATATATAGAGTATATGGTTCAAGCTTAGATTTTAAGTTTGAGAAAGTACAAAACATGTACCACATTACACTAGAAAATAGTGAAAGTATATCTCTACCTTCTGATTATATTGATAGCATTTAAGACTAAGTCTGAGCGTAATGCTATAAGCTAAGCCTCTCGCAAGGGAGGCAAGGCTTTTAAAAAAGAAAAATATGGGAAACATGAAAAGAGCCATGGTTGAAATGATAGACATGGGCTTAAAACCAACAAATGAAAATTTGTCAAAATACATAGAAATAAAAAGAAAAAAAGCACTAAAGAATGGAACAACAATCAGTGAAGAAATCAGGAAAGGACCTGTCAGTAAAGTGGGTACGTGATCCTGATGCCCCTAATCCAAGGGAAGAGCCGTGGCCAACATGTACAACAATGTTGTTTAAAGATTTAGAACTAAACATAGGAGATTTAATAAATAAATATAATTTAGATCAGCCATGGAAAAACATATATGATGATATAATTGCTAGCAATTCAATAGTTGAAATAAGATCTGTATATGTCCGTTCTAATCCAGCAAAGGAATTTGTTCTTACATTTGATAAACTAGAACCAGCATATGATACAAGATTGATTGGTTATATGTACATGAATAAAGAACAGTATCAAAGCATCGGTATAACATCAGAAGGCTTTAAAGAAGAAGCCGTAGTAAATTCAATATTTAACCATGAATTAAAATACTATTTAAATTATATAAATGGAAATCTTATTAAGATTACATTTACAAATAATGGAGAAGAAGAGTTTATGTATGTAACACCTGATGATTTAGAAAAACACATTGAATACAAGATGTTAGAAAAGGAAAAAGAGTAGCTCAGGCTATTCTTTTTTTTTTCATTAAGCTTTACAATTACTAAGTTTTTAGCTATATTATAGTATAACCCCAAAAAAATTATGATGGCTGAACAATTAGCAAAAGAAATAGCTGAACTTAAAGAAAGTCTTTCAGGTGACATGATGAAAGATATGGAGATTAGAGATAAGATTCATAATCTAGAAATGAAAATTGAAGGCACAAAACCTATGGACACAAGAATAGATTGTGTAGGTTGTGGATCCTAACATTTTAAAGATCTTTGGGAGAGTAAAGCAGCTATGGTTAAAGCCCATTACCAATGACAAATAGTTAAATATCTTTAAAATAATTTAACCCTTGATTCGTCAAGGGTTTTTTTTTACCTTCTAGCTTTAGCTTGATATGCTTGGAAGTTCTGTACTGCTAGTGCCGGATCCACAGATGTACCTGTTATACCAAACATTTTAGCTGTATGGTTTATCCATTTAGATCCACCTTTTTGTTGCCATGAATATGGTCCAACATCTCTAGAGTATGCCGCTCTTTCATCACCAGTAAGAGTATATTTTATATCATCTAGTATAGTAATGTATGCATCAGTAGTCGGACCAAATGCAACAGACTTTAAATCTAGCAGAGAGTTGTATTGTTTTAATCCACCAGTAAAGAAATTAAACTGTTCATTTTCTGATCGTACTTGCATCATTAAGTGCAGAGCATGCACTTGTGCCCAACCTATTGCATCAAAATCATCACTACCTAATGCTCCACCTTGAAGGCTTCTAAGCTTTTTCATTCTATCTTCATCATCTTCATCCCATCCAAATATAGCTCCCATTAATAAACTAACAGCTACAAGAAATGCAATCTCAGATGCAAATTGTAACATAGCAGATTTTTCCTCTGGTAACATTGAATTAATATGTTCACCTCTACTCTTAAAAATATCCTTCATTGTTTCCAATGTCTGCATATAGAATCCCATTTCAGCATTACCTCTACCTGCATTAAATCGTTTTTTAGGATTTAAAAAGCTACCTGAGTGACCCATACGTTTAGTAAACATTGTTGTAAAGTATCTTCTCATGTAAGAGATGTATCTAAATGCTAAATACCGTTGTGCTTCTGGTTGATCAAATGATGCGTATGCACCACCTAGGTCATTCTGTACTTGTTGAATCCTATTCTTATGAAATTTAAATTCGCTATTATCAATATTATAAGATCCTTTATCTACTACTTGCTTATCATATCGCTCATTGATTTTATTAATTTCATCTAAGGCCAATGTTCTTTCATTAGGATCAGTAATTGTATCTAATCCTACTTGCTCTAGTTCAAAGTTTCTAGAATCATTTATTGCATCTATCATGTCAAGCTTTGCTTCAATAGTATTATTACCCAAAGCTTTTCTTATAACATCTTCAGTGGTATAATATTTTTTAGCTAATGCTTCTATCGTGTCAGTTTCTTTAACAACGGCAGATATAGCTTCTGTACCATATCTTACATCAATACCATCTTTTAATCTGATTTGATTATTAACAGTTTCAAAAGCATCTATGTAAGATATTTCAGTCATGTTACCATCAACGATTTGATTAATCTTCTGCTTGTAAAGCATGCCTGCAAACATTTGTACACCAGCTTGTTTCTCTACCCATTTTCTAAATGAATATAACCAACTAGCACTAGCTGCATCTTTAGCTGCAGTCCTAGATAATGATTCACCAAACTGTTGTTCAAACAATCCCTGGACAGGATCAAAGATTTCAACTAATTGTAACATATGATCTTTAGCCCCTTTGTTATAAAGCTGACCTCCAAAACTTAACTTACCCATCATTTTATAAGACCATGCATTTCCTTTTTGTAAGTTTAGATGATCAATATGTTCTCCTCCTGATGCAAACATCATAGAGTTAAACTTCATACCTAATGAGTTTTTCAATGCAGAAGGTATATTCAAAGCAAAGAAAGAAAATGATGCTCGCTTAAATAGTACATTAGATATGTTATTAATTATGGCACTGTCAGATCCCCAACCTACTTGGTTAACTCCTTCAAAGTTTTTTTCTATAAAGTTATTGATTGCATTTAACCTTACATTCTTACTAGATGGAGATTTAAAACGAGTCATAATCCTTGCTAGGAAGTTTCTCTTATTCATTTCATCAGCATCATCGTCACCTTGCAAAGCTTCTGTTCCGCCTATGTTTTTTTCTACATTAGTTTTAACTGTACTTTGTATGGCCCTAACTACAGGTGATATACCTATTAGTTGTTTCTGTCTTTCAACAGACATCATATAACGCATCATTCCTGTAGTAATATCTGTTGATACATCATCTATATCAATATCAAATAATCCAGACACAGGAACCTTAGTGACATCATTATCAAACATGTCAGCTCGCATTATATTTTGTTGACTAGAATAATTCATACCTAACTCAGAAGAATCATCCTTAGCACCATATATAAATTCTTTCCACCTCTGAGCGATATAAGTAAACAAGTTAGATCCTTTCTGCTTGGCTTGACTAAGCGTAAGTGTTTGCCCTACCTCAAGATTACTCATCCTATACCTAGGCATATCCAAGTACAACTTACTGTTACGATCAATACCTACCTGATTATCTAAGTGATGTTTTTTTAATTTTTCAAGAAGTCTAAACTCTGCACTATTCCTATCCATAGAATAGTACTTTTCATTTATAAGTTTATATTTTTCTTCATCGTTAAGACCTTCTACCTTAGACATTTCTTCTTTACTCTTTGGCAACCACCTTCCTTTATTGTCAACAGTAGTTCCAATAATTTTAGGAGTTGTGTAAATCCTTTTAACTTTTCTAGTATAATAAGTCATAGCAGGAAGACCAGGTATAACTGCTTCTACTCCACCAAGAGCATTCTTAACTGGAAAAGATTCTAACATTGCAGGGTCATTAGGTTTAACAACACTCCATGCATAACCTCTTTTATAAACATCTACAGTAACATACTTACCATCCTTCTTTACAGTTTTAGTAGACTTAATGTGATTTTTATTAAACCAGTCTTTAAACTCAGGACTTTGACTTGTTAATTCTTCTACAATAGTAGGATCTAGAATAAAGTCCGCATCAGTCTTAGAGATATTATTAAACTCTGGACCATATTGATTTTTCAATATACCGATATCCAGCTTAGATAAATAGTTATTTACAATATCAACATACATATCTGTAGCAATATTTGTAGAAAGCTTTCTAAGCTCTGCATAATTTGCTTCCAATGTTTGCCTATCTGTTTTAGTAAGCTTACTTTTTTGTGATGCTTTAAGATCCATTAAGTATTGAATCCTAGATTGGCTGTAAGGTCTTCCATTCTTCTTATCATCGTATAGCTTAGAAAGTTCTTCAGACTGTTCTAGAGTAAGCCCAGAGGCCCTTAAAGCTTTCTTCTTTATTGCTTCTAGCTGATACTCCAATTGATGTAGTTTATCTAAAGCATCTTGAGTCATTAGACTAGCATCTACTTGTCCACTGTCATCTTTAAAAGGCTTAGTCATTTCTAAGATTTGTTCCCAAATCTCTGTTTGATCTATTTCATCTCTTTCATTCTGATCTAGCTTATTCATAATAGACTTAATAGAATCTATTATATCAGCTCTTCTTTGATAAAACTCAGGTTTGATTGCATAGCGTGTATTTGTTTTTAACCATTGCTCTAATCTATTATCATATTCAGATGCTGATAACTTTTCTGCTTTTAATTCTTGAACTTTTTCTAAATATTTAGTTTCAAATACACCTTTACGTAAAACATTTTCTCTAAATCTACCACTAGCTTCTCTAACATCTCTAAGTCTTTGAGCTACTTCTGCTTCCATTCCAGTTTTAAGATTGCCATTCAAGTCAAGACGACTATGCATCTGAGCCCACTCTCTCCACTTTAATGTTATTTCATCTTCTATACCAGCAATATCTCCAATCTTGTTTGCCTTGTCACTTAAGTTATTAAGTTCATCAAAGAAATTTTCTCTTTGAAACGCTGCCTCTTTACCTATATCATCTTTTGTTAAAAGATCTTGAGCAGCATATACTTCAGGCGCATATTTTTGATTCCAAAACAAAGCTCGTTGCTCAGAAACTTCTGCCTTAACAGCTTTCAATTTTGCTTCAGTCTCAGCATTAGGTTGAGTTTTATATTGAAGAGAAGCAACTCTTAGCATCTCTTTTAGTCTAGTATCTTCAGCTCTCTCATTTTGAAACTTATCTAAAAAAGACCATACTTCTTTCTCTTGCAACTCTCCATCTTCTCCCCTAACAAGGATGGTATCTTTGAATCCCATACGTTTCCCCAAGTCACCAATCTTATTTGGGTTGTAACCTGCGTCAATAAGATCCTGTCTTATGTCCTCAGCAAACGTATTAAATTTTCTCTGTGTTACTATCATCACATCGTTCAATGCGTTCTTAACATAAAGTGCCAATCCACCAATCACTGGGTCAGTGTTATATAAATAACCCTCCAAGTAACTATTAAACCAACTAGCATCTTTCATCTGCCCCTCCATTAGTACTTCTATCTTCTCAGGAGATATAGATAAACCATCCATACTCTTCTTAGTAAGTTCCTTTAGTACTTTTTGGTCTTGTACAGTTAATAAGCCGGACTTTTGTTTCTTTGCTAAAGCCATAAAGGTTTCGTACTCAGCTTTATTCATACCGTGGTAGTCTCTATACAACTTATCAATTCTTTCTGGCTTAGCTTTCTTACTCTCAAGATATGCAAGGTCATCATTAAACTTTTGTTGTAATCCTCTCTTCATAGGTTCTAATGCACTATATATAGCTTCTCTAGCACCATTAGAATACATTTTGTCAATTTCTTTTCTTGACCTATCTATGTTATTAGATATATCATTAATCATTGAACTAAAAGCGGATCGTGAAGGAAGATTGTTTTCAGGATCTGTAATCACTTCTTTTATAGTAACCATAAAACTACCCCACTGTTCAATTAAGTGATTATAGTAATAAGCCTTATTCATATTTTCTATTGTATCAGGATTCTCTTTCATGGTTCGTAAGTGATCCAATACATTCTCTACAATAGTCTCAAGCTTGAATAAACTATCAACTAATGCTCTAACTCTTTTATCGCTCTCACCCATTTGAGATACTATAGTCTCAGCTTTCTTTTTTACAGATGTTTGCCACTTAGCTAAATTTGCCCTAATAGCATCTAGGTCACCTCTGTCATAAACTGGATCTTTTAATATCTTTGCTAGTTCGTAGTATTTGTTATCACCATCTTGACCAAGAAGTTCTTGTATTTGTCCAACAGTGTTATCATGAAACAAATTAATAATAGATTGTATATCTTGCTGTCTTAAAGTTAAAGCTTCGTCAAAAACTTGATCGTTAACATCATTGTTATATCGTACAATTGATTTTTCATCAATAACTTCAGTATTAATTTTAATTCTACCACCAGATTGTAATATTTCAGATAGCTCGTTTAAACTCGTAGATGGATTGATTTTGGAAATATTAATATCCATACCAAACATTTTCCTACCAAGCTGTTTGATTGCATACATGATGTTATTGATAACTCGTGCAAACAAACTATTAGGCCTCATATTTTTAGAGTCCATTTTACCTGCGGCAGTTAATGCTCTAACAAGAGCCTCAGCTTTTTTAAACTTATCAGGAAGAGTTGAATCAGACTTTTGAACAGAAGCAATAATACTTTGTCCTTCTTCTGTTCGTTGCAATTGGTTATATAAGTTATCAAACAATTGAGGATTTTCAATTGCAATAGTCTCTATAAAAGGATGTGCAAACTCATGAAGAACTAAATCAGAAGTCATTCTATCTTGGATAAAATAAACTTTATCACCTAAGAAAAACGCTGGAGCACCATTATAAGGGTTTACAGTATTCTTAGTTAACTGTAGAGCTTCATTTTTACTTATTACTTGCCATTTTAATCCTAGTGTATCAGATAACTTAGAAGCAAACTCAATTGCTTTTGTTTGTTTTAATTTATCAGTATTTAAACCAATAGGACTTACATCTGCAATATCTGTTGTCTTGTATGCTACTTCATTAATAGAAGCAGTATCAGGATTTATAACTAAAGATTCTTCTGTCCTTGAAGCTCTTTGAGCTATTTTACGTTGTACTTCTTTAGGAGTTCTTATTTTTCCACCAGTTTCCATGAAGTCTTTATAAGCTTCTAACTGACCAACAGCTTCAACTAAAGTATTCCATTCAGGAAGGTTGGTATTGGGACAACTTGCTGCCATAATTTAAATTTTACACATTTTCATAAAGTCTAGTACTGCTTGATCAGACTTTTCTATTAATTCTTGTTCAGATACATCTTGATTGACAGATTCTATTACTGCACTACCACTTGCACTTGTATTATAACCAGGGTTAATATAACCAAATCTTTTGAATAATTCTTCAGATAAGTACAACCATGTTTGCACACCAATTCGTTTTTCTGAATTTGGTAATGTTTTTAGCATATCCATACCATAACCTTCAGAACTAAACTCTAACACATTATCTTCAGATACTCTATTTTCTATGGCATCTAATCTATCATCAATAGCTTCTTGAACTTTAGGGTCTATTTTCATAACACCATTAACTTCAATATCTTTTATAACATTAGAGAAAGCTTGACCACTTTTAAGGCCATAAGATGCCATACTTATTAAAGGTAGAGAGTTTATTTGCTCTTTTAATATTAATTCATCATTTGTTCTTGTACCTGGTTTATCATTAGGATCAATAGATCCGTTAACAATCATTATACCTTTAGGTATATATTTTTTAATAGAGCTAACTGATTGTTGGAAATTAGGATATGTAGTATATCCACTACGATCTCCTGACTTAACAAGTTTGGATTGTATTTTTCTTTCACTTCCATCAAATAATCTCCAAGTACCAAGTACTTCAC
>Ga0315331_10004126_pt1 | contig 10978 bp, 8 predicted proteins | sample M160m34915metaG_FD_203456 | JGI IMG/M metagenome (GOLD analysis project Ga0315331, IMG submission 203456) | Ammonia-oxidizing marine archaeal communities from Monterey Bay, California, United States - M1 60m 34915 | ecosystem: Environmental > Aquatic > Marine > Intertidal zone | place: USA... | reverse complement strand
GCCGGAAAGCCAGCTAGCCGCCGTGATACTTACAACCCAAACCCAGCCTTGCCGCATGTGTGAATCTTGCCAGATATTGCCCCGCGCGACCATTCTCTTGCGCAAAGCGCTCTCAACCGCAACTGTGAGCCGCCGCTATCATGACGACCCTGCGACGAGTAACCCTGACAGCCCTGCCCAAGGTCCCGCTATCGCGGCTATGCGGCATGCTGACCTCCACGCCGTTACCGCGCTTCATGCGGGCTAGATTCTTCCGCTGGTTCGCCAACCGATACGGCGCATCGCTTGATGACATCCAAGCCGACCTTCAGGACTTCCCCAGCCTGCAAGCATTCTTCCGCAGGGGACTGAAGAGTTCTGCACGACCGATCGCCGACAGCCCCCTGGTCTGGCCTTGTGATGGCCGCATTGTCACCGCCGGCGCGTTCGAGGACGGGCGCATTCCACAAGTCAAAGGCAACGACTACGAACTAGCCGACCTACTTGGCAACAACGAGTTCGCCCAAGAACTCGCCGGCGGTCAGCAAGCGACGATCTACCTTGCCCCTGGCGACTACCACCGGGTGCACTCAGCATTCGCCGGGACGGTTCTCAGCGTGACGGCCATCAAGGGCACGCTGTTTCCAGTCAATCCACCGGCGGTTCGATGCATCAACAACTTGTTCGTGCGCAATAGCCGCCACGTGTTCCGCTGCCGCATGGCCAACGGCACACCAGCAGCCATCGTCATGGTCGGTGCCTACAACGTCGGCGGCACAAAGATCACCGTCTCGAATGGTGCCATCGAGTGCGGCCAAGAAGTCGGGCAGTTCGGCTTCGGGTCGACGGTTGTGCTCGTAATAGGCAAAGGCGGAGACGCATTGCTTCCTGCGACCCCCGAACAACGGGTGATCATGGGCGAATCAGCCAGCGAGTAGAGGACGCCTGCATCGAGGCATCGACTCTAGTGACATTGCGACTCCGCCTAGCAGCGAAGCTAGACCACACCAGCACTGCGCAGCACCAACCGCGCCTCATCACCGGCGCGGCCCTTGGTCCGATTGGCTAGGTGCTGCAGCAACTCCGTGCCAAAACGACGCTCTGCGCCAACTGCCTGTGCAAAGTAGGTCGCAACTCGCAACAGCATGTCCGGCTTAATCGCCGATTCGCTCTTTAAGCGATCGAACAGTGGGAAGTCCGCACGGATCAACACCGAGAAGAATCCCATCGTCGAGTTGCCCGGAGCGCCAGAACCCTCAACTTCATCCGCTGCAGCGAGCAGTTTGATCACTGCAATTTGGTAGTGCACCTCATCATCACTGAAGTCACTGGCGCCGATCTTAGCCAGCACGTGCAGCGCTTCGGCCGTGCGCTGCGCGCGGCGCAAGCGAATGGCCTTATCGATAAAGAACGGCGTGATCTTGGTGCCCCCGGCATGCAACACCAAGTCGAGCAACATGTCTCCGAGACGTGAGTTGGTCGCGAGCAGCTTCACAGCCTTCTCGCCAGCCGTCTTCTGCATCTTCAGCGTGATGTGACTAGACAGCCGCGCCAGGATCGTCCCGGCGATTTGCGACATGTCGAGGTTCTTGGTCGACTGCATCAACTTGAGCAACGGCTCAACGGCTTGCTTGTTGCTCGACAGGCCAGCAATGGCCGCATCACGAAAGCGTTCGTCGTCGTGATCGAGCAGTTTGACAAAGCTCTTTGCGAGCTCCGCACCACCAGCAGTACGCAGCATCCGAATGGCGAACAGTCGCTGCTCAGTTTGGCGCGAAGCCATCAAACGCTTCAAGCCAGGTGCGAGGCCAGCCGGGACCTCCGGCAAATTGACCAGTAGATCACGAATGGCGTCGTGGACGTTTTTCTGCGCAGGGTCCTCAAGCGATGCCATCATCGCCTTAGCTTGGCTAGCAGTCAGTTCCGTGCCGCCGAGCGCGCGGAAGGCGGCAGAGCGGACCAAAGCAGGAGCATCGGCTTCGGTGTATTTGTGGAACAACTCCTGCGATCCCTTCGCATCAACCGCGGCAAGCACGGCAAGCACACGGGCAACCGTGGTTGGCGCAACATTTGGGGCAAGCGACTCATCAAGCCGCCCTTGCAGCGACTGGCGCAGCAACTCCTTCATTGCCGGCGTCATCAAACGACTACCGCTTTCGAGCATCGTCGCAGCCACATCCATCAAGTCGCTCGTCAACAAAGCGTCAACGACTACTGGGATCGATGCCTCACTTAGATCGCGACCAAGCACCGACAAGATGCGGCCGCGCTGTTCACCTATAGCTTGCGGATAGATTTCCGCGAGGACACCGTGCGCTTCCGGGCCAAGGTCACCCAACAAGTGTGCGGCATGGTCCGAAAGGACTTCGTGCTCGACGACGGCATCCGCGATCTTCGCTAACGCCTCAGAATTGGCGATCTTCGCTAAGGCATCGAGACAAAATCGACCCAGCAAAGGAGAGCGGTCTAACCCATCACTGAGCGCTTCAATCGCCGCTGCGTCATTCGGGCGTAATTCGCCAAGAACCTGAGCAGCAGCGACTTGCAACTCGGGCTTACCTTCACCGAGGAGGCCTACAATTGACTTAATCGTGTCATTCATGCCACTGGAGCCAGATACGCGTCACCGCTATAAATCCGATGGACCATGCAGCGAGAGCACCGTCGCCATCAGTTTTCAGCAGCAGATTATGGCAGAGGAAGGTCAATCCCGCCACTGCCACCCTGGCACACAGCGCTCCCAAGCCGCATTCTGGCAGTCAAGAGAACACAAGTCACTCATTCAGAATGAATTACCGGTAGGCTAACGGCTGTGCGAATCCTGTTTTTGACGCCATTTCTACCAAACCCAGCGGCCAGCCACGGCGGCGGCAGCTACCTGGGTTCCTTGGCGGAGGGTCTACAGGACCATGCAGAACTTGGGCTCGTAAACCTAAAGCACGCCGGTGAGGGTGTCGGGTCCGAAGGCACCTGGAGCTGGCAAGGCAATGCTCCCTATTCTGGAGTGCCGCGCGGCACCAGCCATCGCCTGCGCATGCTATGGCGTTGGCGAAACCGACCATTGCTAGCCTCTAAATACTGGCAACCGGAATTAGTCGACCGCATTGCTGCAGCACGGCGCGAGTTCGCGCCGGATGTGGTCCTTGTCGAACTGGCGCAGATGGCGCAGTACCTGCCAGCGCTTCGTGGCATCCCCACCGTGCTCACGGATCACGAGGCGGGCCACCCCGCCAATGCGAGCACCGGTCTAGGAGCCGCCGCAGATCGCCGTGACACTCGCCTATGGCGACGCTACATCCTTCGCCACTACGGACAAGCCACAGCCATCCAAGCGGTCACCCAAGCAGACGCCGACGAACTCGCACTGCAGACTGGGCGGGAGGTTTTCGTTCGCCCACCGACCCTACAAATCCCAGACACCGCGTGCCGACCGGGTGCCGCCCCGAACACGGCGCTGTTCTTTGGCGACTACCGTCATGGGCCGAACCCAGAGGCCGCCAAACGCTTGGCAACCGAAGTATGGCCAATCGTTCGCAAGACCCACCCCGACGCCGAATTACTGCTCGCCGGACCCAACGAAACAAGCATACGCGAACTCGATAAGATCTCTGGCGTGCGCGTGATCGGATTCGTGCCTGATCTTGCCGAGTTGCTAGGCCGCGTGCGCGTCGTGCTAGCCCCACTGTGGTCTGGAGGCGGTTTCCGCGTCAAGAACGCCACCGCATTGGCACACGGGATTCCCGTGGTCACCAACGAGATTGGCAGTCGCGGTTGCTTGGCGGACAACCCTGCATGCCTCGTTGCGGAGAGTGCCGATGGGCTTGCGAAAGCCACGATGCGGCACTTCGCCTCGACAGAGTTTGCGGCCACCGCTGGCATCAAGGCGAGGACATGGGCACAGGCCCAGTATGCACCCGCCGCGGTCGCACAGCTGCAACTCAAACGGCTCGAGCAGTTGCTCCGCTAACTCACTTTGAACAGCCGGCTCAAGCCAATGGAATGCCGGCTAATGAGCACCGAGCAGGCCGGCGCCCACCCACCTAGCTCTTCGCGACCGGCACGTCTGTAGTCACAGTGTGGGTCAATTTCTTCGCCACTGACTTCGGCTTCTTGCGCAAGCGGAGCTTGCGCATCGTCTCCTGCAAGAACGACTCCATCTTCGAAGTCTCCTTGCCGCGAATGAAGTTCCACATGATGCGGAACACACGCGTCGGATGGAAAAAGAAGCTGTTGAAGTAGAAGTTCGCGACGACCTTGTATTTCCACCGCGTCAACTGCTTCGCCGTCAGCGAGTCGCAGAACTTGCGGTCTTCGCTGAGGAACTTGTTGTGCACATAGATCGGCAGCTTCAGGAAGGCGTCGGTGTATTCGACCTTGCCTTCTCCTTCGAGTTGGCGAGTAATCTCGGTGTTCGGCAACGGGAAGAAGAAGCCCGCCGAAACATCATCTACACCCGCGCGGCCTAGGCGGCCTGCCAGCTTGACGGAAGCCTTCATGTCGACGGCTTCGTCGGTCGGATACGCGAGCACGAAGAACGCCCCCACGTTGAGCCCTGCCTTGACCGATGCCCGCACCGCGCGGAACAACTTCTCATCGGTCAGCATCTTCTTCATGTGCTTACGCGTGCGCTCACTGCCCGATTCGGGAGCGAAATTGAGCGAACGGCAACCACTGCGGACCAGCAGGCTGGCGACTTCTTCGTCGATGATCTCACTGCGCGTGCCAGCCGGTAGCTGCCACGTAATCTCAAGGCCGCGCTCTTCGACTTCCTTGCAGAACTCAACGACCCAGTCGCGCTTAAGAATCGCGGTGAGGTCTTGGAAGGGGAAGTTGGTCGCCCCGTAATTCTTGTAGTAGTGCTCGATCTCGTCGAGCACATCCTTCGGCGCGCGCGCATACCAACGCGTCGTCCACATGTTCGGCGAACTGCAGTAAGTGCACTGGTACGGGCAGCCACGCGTCGCCAGAATCGGGACCGTCTTGCCGTAGTAGATGCCGCTGACGAGTCGGTTGGTCGAATAGGCCTCGACGTCGAATAGCTCCCAAGCAGGCCACGGGATCTCATCAACGTTCTTGATGCGATCACGGCGGTCGTTCTTTTGGAACTTGCCATCTTGATCACGGAACGCGACACCAGGAATCACGGTATGGTCGAGGCCAAGTTCTAGCGCGCGGAAGAGCGCCACCGCAGTTTCCTCACCTTCGCCTATGACCAGGTAGTCAATCGGGGCCTGCTCCATCGACAACTCGGGAACAGCCGTGAAGTGCTCGCCGCCACAGACAATCGGAATGTCTGGCAAAGCGGCCTTCAGCTTCTGGATCAGCTCGCGCACAATCGGCCAGCTGTAGCTCCACATACTGGTCAAGCCAATCGCCTGGGTATCCTCAGGGATGCGTTCGATGATCTCTTCTGGCGTTAACCCGAGTCGCCAAATGTCGCCATCCGGAACCATCTGTTCCGGAGCTTCGCCCAATGCATCAATCACGAGCACATCGTGCTTGTCATCGCGCAAAACGGAAGCGATGTAGGCAAGACCAAGCGGCAGGCTCGGCCGCAAAGCAGTGAGGCCGTTCTTATTGATGTAGACCGGCGGATGTAGAAGTGTGACCTTCATCTATAGAGCTAGTGTATCCCAGGCACGGATCAGTCAAGTATAGCACTGAAATCTAGCCCCAGACTGGGGCTGGACTCATTCTCGCCATACTTATGTTCTCGGATTTTCGCCCGACGCGACTAGGCTTTGATCGGCCACAGAGTCCCTGTATGGGACGTAGCCAAGCCACTGGATCACAAGTGGCACGCCGCATTACTGATATCCCGCTAATAAATACGCCAAAAAGTCATGCGCAGACTCACCTTATCATTAGCAATCCTAGCACTACTTACAGCCAACGTTTCTGCACAGCGTAGAAGCGGAGACATCAAAGCCGGGCCATGGACCAAGGCGAAAACTCCAGACGGATGGGTGCTTCAGCGCACGCGTAACTACCAGATCCAATCGCAATGCGGTGAAGAGAAGGCAAAGCGACTCGGCAAGCACATGGAGGTGATGAACAAGGTCTACCGCCGCATGTTTCGCCCGGGCAAGGACGGTGCCAAGCGCCAGGTCATCAAGCTGTTCAAGGATCGGCAATCTTACCTGCAATATGGTGCACCGCCGAGCAGCGCCGCTTACTACAGCCGCGGCGATCGCGAGATGGTCTGCTACGACACCGGCAAATGGAGCGACGACAAGAAGGCTGCCGCCCCCACTACCGGCGACAAACCGTCTTCGGCTGCACGGCGCCGCATGGACCGCATGAGCGACCTGATGAAGATGGACCTGCTTGGCTGCGCGGCGCACGAAGGCTGGCACCAATATTTTTCGTGGTACACGGTGTCGCTGACCGCGCCACTGCCCTCGTGGATCAACGAAGGCATGGGCGACTATTTCTACACGGCCGCGCCCAAGGAAGTCAGCGGCCGTAAGGTCCCCGCCAAGCTCGGCCGCCTCAACGATGGCCGCTTGATGGTGCTGAAAGCTGCCGTCCGCAGAGACCGCTACATCGAGGTCGAGAAGCTCATCACGATGTCGAAGAACGCATTCTATGCCAATGGCAGCGTTTGCTACGCCGAGGGCTGGGCTTTTTGCCAGTTCCTGCTGCACTCCGGCAACAAGAAGTACGCAAAGATCATCCCGAACTTCGTCAAGTATGTGAAGAACGACAGCAACTACGAAGACGTCCGCAAGCGCTCATTCAAGGGCATCGACATGAAGAAACTCGATGCTGAGTTCCGAGCCTGGATCGACAAGCTTTCACTACCTGGATCAGAAGAAGAAGAAGACGAAGGCAGCGAAGGCGGGATCTAAGGCGCCCGCGGCGATACAAAGGCTGAGTACCCCTCACGTATGAACCTCAATCAAGTCGCCCGCTTGATGGCGGGAATCGCTGGCTTCTTCACGCTGGCGCAACTCCCACCCCTAGTCTCGGCACTTTGCGAGACTCCCAGTAGCACGCAATCTCCGTGTACGGGGTTTGCCGTGAGCATGGCGACAGGCTTCGTCGTTGCGACGGCCTTGTGGCTAATCGGCCGGCGAGACCAAACGCAGATCTTCCGCAGAGAGACGATCGCCGTCGCTGGCTTGTCTTGGTTCCTAGCCGGACTCCTGGGAGCCATCCCGTTCTGGACCTCGGGGCTACTCGCGAATCCGATCGACGCGTTCTTCGAAGCGATGAGCGGCTTGACCACCTGCGGCGCCACGGTGCTGGGCAGTGGCGACAACGTCAGCGTCGAAGCAGTTGCACCAAGCCTTTTGCTGTGGCGCGCGCTACTGCAGTGGATCGGCGGCATCGGCATCGTGCTTGTCTTCGTTGCGTTGCTGCCGGCGATGGGTGCCACCGCAAAGAATCTACTGGCGTCCGAGTCCATCGGCGTTGCTACTGAGTCGTACCAACCACGTGCCATCGACAAAGCGCGCCACGTCGCGACCATCTACATCGGCATGACCGCGCTATGCGCGGTCCTTCTGATGCTGATCGGCGGATTCGGTTGGTTCGATGCAATGTGCCACTCGTTCACGACTCTGGCGACCGGAGGCTATTCGACCCGGGAATCGCTACGGGAGTTTCACAGCCTTGGTGGTGAGATGGTGCTCACCGTGTTCATGTTCATCGGGGGCGCCAGCCTCGCCGTCATCGCGACACACATCCGAACCGGTTTCCGCGGGGTTGGCAAACTCCTGCGATCTGCTGAGTTCCGTGTCTACACGGCGTCAACAATTCTGCTGGTGAGCATCCTCACGATCTCACTGATGCGTAACGGCCTCGATCTAGGCACCGCCCTGCGTCTCGCCGCATTCAATGGCATTAGCGTGCTGACATCGACTGGCTATGCGACCGCCGACTGGCAGGCATGGCCACCAACCGCGACCATTGCCTTATTCGCCGCCATGTTCGTAGGCGGCTGCTCCGGCTCAACTGCAGGCGGCTTCAAGCAGGTACGATTGCTCGTCATCTTCCGACTACTGGGCTACACCGTGCGAAAGTTCGTGCGCCCGAAGAGCGTTGAACGCATCAGGCTTGATGACGAGGTCTTACCGGCGGCCGTGATCTCATCGATCATCGCGATCGTCTTACTCTGGTTTGTGACGATAATCGCCGGGGCGGTCGTCATCAGCTTCGATGAGCACCTCAACTTCATGTCGTCGCTGGCCACTAGCGTCAGCATGGTCGGATCAACCGGACCAGCAATGACCATCGTGGATCCATCCACAGCGACGGAGGTAATCCTCAATAACGGATCGTCGATACCATTGGCGGGCACGGCCAACATAGGCCCGTTCGGCAGTTACGAAGAGCTGCACGGCTGGACCAAGCTAGTCCTGGTGCTACAGATGGTGCTCGGCCGCCTGGAACTCCTGACCGTTCTGGCCCTATTCTCGCCAAACTTCTGGCGACGCTAAGCCCGAACAGGCAGAGCTAGCGATCGTCGAGAATGACCTTCTCGCGACGCTTAAAGATGATCCGGACCGGCACTTCCTGGCAATCGAACCGATCGCGTAAACGCTGCTCGAGATAGCGGGTGTAAGGCCCCTTGAACAGCTTCGGATCATTAACGAACACGACCACCGTCAAAGGCTCCTTGCCAACCTGCGTGCCGTAGAACAACTTCGGGATGTTGCCGCCAGATGGCATCAACTTCTCCTTTGCCCTCTGCAACTCATCGTTGAGCTTTGGCGTCGGCATGTCGCGAGTTGTCTGATCGCGCATCTCGAACAGCAAGCCGAGCATCTCGGACACATTCGTGCCTTCGAGCGCCGACAAGAACACAACCGGAGCGTGGTCGACACCTGGCAATTGCTGCTTGATGTACTTATCCCACTTCTCGATATCGAAAGGTCCTCCACCCTCCTTCTCTGCGAGGTCGATCTTGTTGCCGACCAAGATCACCGGCTTGCTCTGTTCAACGCAGTAAGCGGACAAAGCTTTATCGACCTGGCTGATCTTGTCGCGCACATCGAACATGTGCACACAAACGTGTGAACGGCGAATGCTCTCGGTTGCTCGAGAATGAGCAAACAGCTCAATCGCATGACCGACGCTAGCCTTCTTGCGCACGCCAGCCGTATCAATCGCCAACAGCTTTCGGCCCTCGTGCTCAAGCTCGACGTCAACGGCATCGCGGGTCGTGCCGGGCACATCACTGACAATGACACGATCTTCTTCAGCAAGACGATTGAGCATCGTCGACTTACCTGAGTTTCGCTTACCAACAATCGCGAATCGAAGCACGTCATCGTTCTGATCAGCCGTCGCAGCAGCGATCGCCTCGGGCAGAGCATTGCCAATACGCTCCATCAAGTCATGAACGCCAAAGCCTTCCTTGGCACTCATCACCGACGCCTCGCCAAAGCCAATTTGCTCCCACTGACTGACGGCAATCTCGTCGTAGTACGACTCCATCTTGTTAGCAACAAGCAGCACCTTGCGCTGCAGCGGGCGCAATCGGTTGGCAACCATGTCATCACCAGGCACCCGCCCCTCCTTACCATCCACCAAGAACAGGATCAGGTCAGCGGTCTCGATGGCAACCTCGATCTGGGACTCGACATGCTGCTTGAGCATGACTTCATCAACGAGTCCCAAACCACCGGTATCGACTAGCTCGAATGCATAGTCGTCCGTTCTCACCACAACAGAAACTCGGTCGCGGGTCACCCCGGCGGTCGGCTCAACTATGGACACACGTCGGCCAACCAGCCGATTCATCAAACTGGACTTGCCGACATTGGGTCGGCCAACGATTGCTACACGTGGGAGGCTCACTAAGGGGCAAGCACCATACGGAGAACCGCCCCCTTACTCCAGATGCCTGTGAGCCCAGATTGCGATCGTTGGATTCTTAAACAGCGCCAACCTCCTCCCCGCGCCCGAGATAGATGACATTCTCCCGAGATAGATGGGGTTTTCCTTCAAGGAATCCTCCTGAAATGCCGATAGCAAGGGCGTCAGCACCCAGGATCGATCGCAGGAGAAAATAGACTTTGGCTCACAACACCCCATCCGCGTCCCCCTGCTCCCCGCGCGTGGAAGCACCGCTAGTACGCGTCGTTGATGACGAACCATCAATCCTGCACCTCTTCGAGCGAATCGGACAGCTTTGTGGCTTCGAGGTCGACAGCCACACAACTGCCGAATCCTTCTTGGCTGCCTTTGACCAAGAACGGCCAGGCTGCCTAGTCATCGATCTCATACTACCCGATCGCTCGGGCATCGAAGTCCTGCAAGAGGTCACCGACCGCGGCTGCGAACTTCCGATCGTCTTCATGAGTGGCATGGCCCGCGTCTCAGAGGCTGTTCAGGCACTCAAACTCGGCAGTATTGACTTCATTGAAAAGCCCTTCGAGGTTCAGCAAATAGCCGAAGTGCTTCGTCGGGCGGTAGACATCGATCTAAATCGACGCCTGCAAGACGGCAACCACACCGATCTACTAAGGCGCTTTGAATCCCTCACAAACCGCGAAACACAGGTGATGGAGCAGATTGTGCAAGGCGCTGCGAACAAGGAGGTCGCTGCGAACCTTGGGCTCAGCCACAAGACCATCGAAGTCCACCGCTCCAACGTGATGCGCAAAACACAAGCTGGCTCGCTTGCGGAGCTAGTGCGTATGCACATTGCGGCGCACGTGACCGAGTAACAACAGTCCGGCTGATGACCGCTTCGCCGATTTAGGCAAACCCTGGCTCTAATAGAGCAGGGTAGCCAAACCCCCTGCTCTAATAGAGCAGGGTAGCCAACCGGCGCCGGAAGAGATCGAGCCGCTCTTCTTCCTCTCCGATGATGATGAAGCACAACAGCATGGCTCGCCGAGCTAGGCCATTGTGAAAGTCACGGTCCAACTCGACCGACTCCAAGATCGCAGTCATTGCCGGATCATGCTCGCCCGCAAGGAACAGCTGCTTCGCTTGCTGCAGCTTGGCGGCCGCCTCGCCACTAGCGCTGACCAACTCATCGGCA
>Ga0315331_10004125_pt1 | contig 10979 bp, 7 predicted proteins | sample M160m34915metaG_FD_203456 | JGI IMG/M metagenome (GOLD analysis project Ga0315331, IMG submission 203456) | Ammonia-oxidizing marine archaeal communities from Monterey Bay, California, United States - M1 60m 34915 | ecosystem: Environmental > Aquatic > Marine > Intertidal zone | place: USA... | reverse complement strand
AGGCCAGACTTGCCCTTGATCGTTGCACCAAAAACCAAGCCCGTAAATGTGCCGATCAGCGGGTTCATTCTCAAGTATTTCGTCGGAAACTTTCGTGGCTTTGTCGATCCAGGTTTTTGGAATCACTTGAGTTCCATTCCAGTTACCTTTGTTCAACCAAAGCCAACCCATTCGAGCCATGTCACGTAGATTCATTTGGTATGAAGTCATGTAACCGAATACACCGAGCTTTGCTTCGGCGTGCATATCAAAATTAACGTACCTCCACGACCAGCCGCCATCGATGATGTTCCGGATCTTCCACTCGGTAAGAGTTCCAAATCCAGCTCCCTGTTCAGGCTTTGAAGTCTTGTAAAGGCTGTACGCCGAAGCGATTGCGTGGGTGAGTATATTCATGCCGAACGTCTGGTAGTTAAATACCTTTCCTGGAGGTTCACCAGGTTTCATGTAACCGGACGTATTACCGATCAACTGTTTGAACGTAATTCCTTCGTTTTCAGGGAACGAGTAACGACCTTCTTTAGGACCTTCTCCCGGAGCGACATCGAGCATTTCTGGATAGTAGTCGGCAACTCTGGCATTCTCTGACTTGATCACACCTTCTTGTATGGCAATTCCGAGAACCGACGAGAAAGTTGATTTCGAGGCTGATGCTTGATGGGCTTCAGCGATCGGATCAGAACGGAAAATCCATTCGGCAGCAATCTTTCCGTGACGGGCTATAAGGATCCTATACGGCTGATCGACTGATGCTTTGGCTTGAAAACGTCCTGCTTCAGCCAATTTTATTCTGTCGAACCCTAACTCTTCAGGATCGGCTTCTTTCCAATTTTTTCCAGGCCATATACGTTCGGTTTCGTTTTGAGTCATTTAAGGTTAGGTGACGCTGATTACTTGATCTAAATCTCTATCATTCAGCGATTTACGAATTGCCATCGACATGTCGTGCAAGCGCATTTTGTTTGGCAATTCGAGTTGGAATCGATTCGTTATGTATGCGACTGATATGTCGTCGGTTAGGCTCGCCCATCCTGTGCAGGTCGCCATTCCGCCGTGCCCGACCGTTGTTGAATCGTCACAGCTGGCATACTGATTCGGTGGTGTGGACGGCAACCGAACTCCGAGACCAACTCGGGAGTAGTTTCCTGATCCCTGGTCTGCACCTTCCGCGTAAAGCGCAGTTACGTCGTAAATCACTTCTTCAGGTAGCCAAGTAACACCATTCAGCTTGCCTTTGCCCGATATAACTGAGTAGAACTTTGCGACATCGTTGGCGGTAGTGATCATCGATCCGGCCGGCATAGTTATTTGTGCCGTTGCCAATGCATTCATCTGCGCGATGTTCATTGAGTCGGACCATTCATAACTTGCATCGACCGGTACTAGTCTTCCGAATTTAGACTGATCGACAGCGAACGTTGTATTATTTAGACCCAGCGGCAAAGTGACTTCACGGGCGAACGATTCATCGAACGATAGTCTTGAAACGCGTGCAGCGATCTCACCGACGATCCAGCCAAAAGTACGTGAATGGTAGTGAACCGTTTTGCCGGGCTCAGTTTTAGTCGTCATGTCTTCGATGTGAGATATCACTCGACCCCAGTCGTTGTAGTCGCTGACTGGAATCGTCTCATGAGAAGCTAGCCCGGCTGAGTGGGACAATATGTGGCCGATAGTTACTGCCGATTTCCCTCTTGTGCCAAACTCAGGCCAAAATTCGGCAACCGGGGTATCCCAATCGAAGTGACCACGTGCTTTGTATCGCCACAATACTGCGGCTGCGAGTGGCTTACCCATCGAGAATACTCGAAATAGTGGCAACGCGTGTGGAGCGCCACGGGTTAGGTCGACTACTTGCTTACCATCTTTAAACACTGCGAGAGTGGCTACTGAATGTAAGCCCTTTACGAACTGTCGGTTGAACTCATTGGCGATAGCGTTTGGAGTGGTTATGTAAGTTTGGTCGGTGTGATGAGTCATGTTTGAGGCGATCGTAACCTACCTAGCTAGGCGTTGTAGGTGAAACAGGATAATCTTCGTCCAATGGCAGCGGTGTTGCAATTGACTCGTCATACTGGGTGATCCGACAGAGAAGGGGCTACTGAATCCAGCAGTCTAAGCACCGCATCATATTGTGCTCAAACATTTAGGCTACTATCTCGAAATATCTGTGTAAGAAATTTAAGTTTATGGGTGAGATGGGCTGTTATTACTGGCTTATGATGTTGGCGAGGATATTCATGTCACGACCAGTTCAAAGCAGAATGAACACCTTGTAAATGGATATGGGCGAGTGGCGTTCATTGGTGCCAATTCAGAGTAATTCGAGAGACTTATGCATGTTACAGTGGCGCACTTAGCTTATGAACGGAATGTTAGGATTTCTTTCACGCGCGCGATGAACACCTTTTTGCCCATTAGTGAGACTTTTTGTGACTATTGAAACAAGAGCAAACGCCGACGGTTTAAACTTTAAACAATTCGGGAAACGATACAGAAAAATTGATGGTGACGAGAAGGTAACTGGAAGGGCAGTGTTCGGTGCCGACTACACGGCGCCGGGTTCGCTGTTTGCTAAATTCGTACGAAGTCCGCATGCACACGCCCGTATCGTATCTATAGACACTTCATTTGCAGAAGCATTGCCAGGTGTAGAAGCAGTTTGTACCGCAGCCGACTTCCCTTCTGATGTTTCGGGGGATGTCGATACAGGTGAAGTCGAGATCGGTATTCAGTTTCTTGCCAATCTCATCATGGGACGCAGGAAAGCATTATTCGAGGGGCATCCAGTAGCTGCAGTTGCTGCAACCGATATTCACATCGCTGAAGAAGCTGCTCGACTTGTGAAGGTTGAGTACGAAGTTCTTCCCGCTGTCACAGATCCGATTGAGGCTATGTCACAGGATGCAGCGCTTCTGCACGAAGGTCTTATAGCAACATCGCTTTCTGGTTCTGCCGATACGCCGAGTAATATCGCTGGGCACATGGAAGGTGGAAAAGGCGACGTAGAAAAAGGGTTTGCTGAATCCGATGTCGTAGTTGAACGAACGTACCGAACGGCACTAGTTCATCAGGGCTATCTTGAGCCAGAAGCAGAAACTGTTCACTGGCACAACGACGGTCGACTAGACGTTTGGGCTAACTCACAAGGTACGTTCCCACTTCGTCAAAATATGTCTAATTTGCTGAGTGTTGATGTCAGCAAGATTAGAGTGATACCGCTAGAAGTTGGCGGAGCGTTTGGCGCAAAGAACACTCCTCGAGTAACCCCGGTAGCTGCGATTCTTTCACAGAAATCAGGCAAGCCTGTAAAAATCGTTCTCACACGTGAAGAGGTATTGAAGGCGACAGGTCCGGCATCGGGTGCGGTCGTAACCGTAAAGTTGGGAGCGACCAAAGACGGCGTACTCAAGGCAGCACAATCCCGACTGGTATTCGGAGCTGGCGGATTCCCGGGATCTCCGGTTTTGCGAGGCATGCAGACAATATTCGCCTGCTACCAGCCTGAAAATTCTAAGGTAGACGCGTATGACGTTGTGACCAATGCTCCACGTGTCGCTGCGTATCGAGCACCGGGTGCAACTGTCGCTACTTTTTGTGGTGAATCGACTATGGACGATTTGGCTCGTGGTATCGGTATGGATCCGATCGACTTCCGAATCAAGAATGCCGCTAAGGCGGGAGACACAAATGTCGATGATGAGCAGTACACACGTATCGGAATCGTCGAGATGCTCGAATCGGTGAAAGCGTCGGATGAGTACACTCGACCCGTTAAGAAGAGTGTAAACGGTTGGCCGGTAGGTCGTGGAGTTGGAATCGGTTGGTGGCCGTGCGGAATCGAGATTTCAAGTGCACGTGTGATGGTGAACCATGACGGTGGAGTCGATGTAACAATTGGAGCGGTCGACTTGCATGGTATTCGAACAGGAACTGCGCAGGTTGTCGCGGAGACCCTTGATATAGAGCCTGAAGAGGTAAACGTCCATACTGCCGATACCGAGGGCATTCCTTACACGGGAAATGCAGCCGGCTCTCGAATCACTCGAACCCTGAGCCAGGCCGTATTTAAAGCAGGAACTTCCGTGATTCATCAGATGAAAGAAAAAATGGCTGTACGATTCGGCATTGAAGCTGAGTTCGTAGAGTACGCAGACGGATATTTCTACGCTCGGGACAACCAAGATTCCAAAGTGTCGTTCAAGGATGCTGGAGCGGCTGTAACGAAGAACGGATCCAACGTTGTTGCCACAGCCTCGAACGATCCTGGCATGCGACCGGCGAACGGCTACGCAATGGCAGTAGCTGATGTCGAGGTAGACCCTGACACGGGCAAGGTTCAGTTGACCGACTTCACTCTGTTCCAAGATGTAGGCAAGTGCATCAACCCTACACAGGTCGAGAGCCAGATGCAGGGCGGAGCTGTTCAGGGAATCGGTTGGGCTCTTTCTGAAGAGTATGTTTACGACGATAAGGGGCTGATGAGAAACGCTTCTTTCCTCGACTATCGGATGCCGACGGCTCTGGATTTGCCGATGATAAACACTGTAATTCTAGAAACTCCAGCCGATGACGGAGCGTTCGGGATCAGAGGGGTCGGCGAGCCACCGATTATTCCTCCTGCAGCCGCTATTGGAAATGCGATTAGTGACGCTATCGATGTTCGTATGACTCGGCTTCCTATGAGCCCGCAACGTGTGTTCGAAGCGTTTAAAGACTCGTCATTATAGGTTCTCAAATGAGCCCCATTTCAATATCGATATTATTCTCTATAAACAAGAGAACCAGAGGTAATTGAGCATTGAACGAAGCAAAAAATGCTCCGTTGCACAGTGAATGGAAAGATCCGGGTCTCAGCCCGCGTCAAATAAAATTGACATTGATAGGTGTGATGTTCGCTATGTTTCTCGCGTCGCTAGATCAGACGATCGTTGCGACTGCGATTCCGAAGATCATGGCTGATCTTGATGGCTTCGACCGTTTCACGTGGATTTCGACCTCTTATATAGTTGCGTCGACTTCGGTTGTCCTGATTATTGGGGCAGTATCGGACGTTTATGGTCGCAAGTGGCTATTCGTGGGTGCCATTGCCATATTTCTTTTTGGATCAGCTCTTGCAGCGGCATCGCCAACTATGAATGCCCTGATCGTGTTCAGAGGTGTTCAAGGGCTTGGTGGCGGAATGATTATGGCGCTGTCGTTCGTGACAATCGCCGACTTGTTCCCACCTAACGATCGAGCGAAGTACATGGGCATTATTTCGGCGATGTTTGGTGTTTCCTCGGTACTTGGACCAACACTTGGCGGGTTTATTACCGACCAGCTTTCGTGGCAGTGGATTTTTCTTGTGAACATTCCACTCGGAATTCCGGTCATTGCGATATTTATTAAGCTATTCCCCAACGCCAAAAAATATGGACCTAAGAGAAAGATAGATATTGGTGGAGCTGTATTGATCGTTTTCGCGATTGTACCTGGGCTTCTTGGACTTTCATGGGGAGGTAACCAATATGAGTGGTCAGATCCTCTCGTATTGGGCTCTCTGGCGTTCAGTGGCGTGACCTTGGTGGTATTCGGTATTTATGAGACTCGTATATCCGAACCATTGCTTCCCTTGGCGGTGTTCAAGAACCGAATCGTTGGAGTAGCACTGCTTGTTACATTACTCACAGGTCTTGCTATGTTTGGTGCAATATTCTTCGTGCCGCTTCTGTTCCAGGGTGTTCTAGGAGCATCAGCAACGGCAAGTGGTAGTTTTCTAACTCCTATGATGCTGGGTATCGTATCTGGTGCTGCGATAAGCGGCCAGATTCTGGCACGGACAGGTGGGCATTACCGCCTTCAAGGCATCGTAGGAGTTTCGATCATGGCTACTGGAATGTTCTTCCTTAGCCGTGTGAGCGGTACGACGACACATGCTTACGCGCTGTCTTCCGCTGTAGTTATGGGATTTGGGCTTGGAACATCGTTTCCCTTGTACACAATTGCTATTCAAAATAGTGTGCCTCAGCAATATCTCGGCATAGCGACTTCGTCAGCGCAGTTCTTCCGTTCGGTTGGAGGAGCGATTGGGCTGGCGTTGTTCGGGTCTTTCATGGTTCGCCAGTTCAAAGACGGCATGCAAGAGAACTTGCCAGCGGAGGCCTTTCAAGTAGTGCCGCCGCAACTGTTCGAACAGATCACAAGTAATCCAAACGCATTGATCAATTCAGGTGCTTCGGAAAGTTTGAAGGGTGCATTCGCTGCTAACGGTGAATCGGGAATAGCTCTAGGAAACATCGTTTTTGAAGCGATAAGAGACTCGCTGGCATCAGCTATTGGCGACGTCTTCTTTTTAGCATTTATCTTCGTGGTTATCGCAGTGATTGCCACCATATTTATTAGAGAAGTACCGCTTAGAAAACGTGACAAACTATTAACTGCCAAAGATGGGTTTGCGTCTTCATCGAAGTTAACAGAATAGATTTAATAGCGCACTCGGAACTCCTGTGCCTGTCCAAGAAATGGGTTTCGATGAAGATAAATTACCGGAACTAAAATAGGGTGTTCGTAATGCCGAGAGTGTTCTGAGTCATCTCTGGTCGGGCTGGGAGCTAGACGATTGCTGTCAGGTTCTTATAGCTAGATTTTGCTTTGACGACTTCGCCTAACTATGACGCCAACTGCGGAAGCTTTACGCACTGCTCCCGGTTTACGCACCGTTACTTCTACGGATTGTGTTCTTTCATCTTCAAGACAAATTTCAGCTACTCTTGCTGCAAGGGCTTCTACTAATCCGTAGCTAGATGCTTCCACTTCAGCCGTTACGGCTTTCGATACGCTTCTATAGTTAATCGTGTCTTCGATCTCATCCGATTCGCCGGAAACTGACAAATCTGCATTCATTGCGATGTCGATCGTTATGCGTTGCTTGGTCAGTCGTTCCCACGGATTAATGCCGATAATGCAATCAAGTTGAAGTCGCTCGATACGCACGGTGTCTAGCTGTGGGGAGTTGTCGGAAGAAGATGTCATTGTTGTATTGAGTGAATACCTAGGGTTTGTGGATACGTTATTGCTAGAAAAAGTAACAATCCCACCCACCACTTATTGAATGTGTCGTCCGCCGTCGACGTTGATTGTTTCTCCATTGATGAAGTCGTTTTTTATTAACATCATCATTGCGTCGGCGACTTCGTTGAGTGTTCCCATTCGGTCGGCAGGTCCGAGGTCAATTTGTATTTCGCTACGTGGGCGATCGAGCCGAATGTCGGCCGGAGGAAGTATCGCTCCGAGGGATACTTCGTTTACTTGAACGTTAGGCGCCATACATAGCGCCAGTGTTCGTGTAATCCCAGAGAGGGCTGTTTTGGTAATGCCGTAAGCAAACCTCGTTGGACGGGCTGTGCGCCAATCATTGAGGTTGATTATTTTGCCTGGTAAATCAGACGACCGTTGCGATTGCATCGCCTTGGCTAGTAGAAATGGCGCTCGAACGTTTATAGCGAAGTGGCGATCCCAATCTTCAACGGAAACGTTTTTTAGTTCGATCTTGTCGAAGATCGATGCATTGTTCACAAGAATATCGATAGACCCAAGCTGCTCTTCTACCGCAACGGCGAGCAATTCGACCTGAGCAGGATCTTCGAGATCGGCTTGAACGGTGATAGCTTCGCTGTCCATAGACTGAATTAATGCAGCAGTTTCGTGGGCGTCCTTTTCTGATTTACTGTAATGCACCGCTACTCTGCAGCCGGCGTCGCCGAGAGCAAGGGCGAGCGAACGTCCAACTCTTCTACCGGCACCGGTTACAAGGGCTACTTTTCCGTTTGTATCCATATAAAAGTTATCTTCGCCTCGGAATTACGATTGTCGAACATGGCTGAAGAATTCTTCACGTGTTGAGGAATTCTTTTTGAACAATCCTCTAACGGCGCTGGTTGTCATCGTTGTGTTGGGTTTTTGAACACCTCGCATCGCGGCGCATAAGTGCTGTGCTTCGACAACCACACCAATTCCAGTTGGCTGAATTAACTCATCCATAGTAAAAGCTATCTGCTGAGTCATTCGTTCCTGAACCTGCAGGCGTCTGGCAAACATCTCCACGAGTCGAGGGATTTTAGAAAGTCCGATGACCTTATTGTTCGGAAGGTATCCGACATGAGCTTTGCCATAGAACGGGAGCAGATGATGTTCGCAAAGCGAAAAAAAATCGATGTCTTTCACAACAACCATCTCATCGTACTCGACATCAAACATAGCGCCGTTTAGTAGTTCGAACGGGTCGATCGAATAGCCTGAAAGGACTTCATCGTACATGTTAGCGACACGTTTGGGAGTATCGGAAGTTCCCTTAATATCAACACGGTCGCCAACTACCTTCAGCATTGAACTGACGCCATCGGCGATCACCTGCTTACAGGATGAATTTAGTAATGCACCATTTTCGAAATCGAACTTAGGGTGATCGTTACTCATGGGTTTTTCTCTGGAGTAGGTATTCGATGTTTCCGTATCTCAGATTACAATTTTATACACAAATGGTGTGCACAATAGACCTCGATAAATTTTTACGAACCCTAACAATTTAGAGTTAAATCGGATTAGTAACGATTATCCACCGGAAATAGCGGCGATGAAATGAACCTCGGTATCAGGTTCTAACTTCTGTAGCAATCCTCTCCGGGTTGCCATGTGCCCGACAATTGCCGCCAGCCCCGGCTTGAGTCGACCATCCTCAATAAGATGATCTCCTGTGCCGGGGTAGGCAGCTTCAAGATTGTCGATCAACTCGCCAAGAGTCTTGGCGAGTATTTCTACGCGCTCTGCGCCGTCAGCGTACTTGCGCAGAGCGTAAGGGAGGAAGACCGTTGCCATTTTTACCTCCCTTTCAGATCGTTTTAGGTTAAACAAGACCTGTTTTAATCTGATTAGGTAGAACTAATTAGTCGCCGTTAAGTGCTTCTAGGATTCGACCAGGTTTGACTGGAAGTGAATAGAAAGACTTGCCGACCGCTTCCTTCACTGCCTGTGTAGCAGCAGAAAGAGGTGGGCAAATCGGAACTTCTCCGATTCCACGAACACCGTAAGGGTGTAGTGGGTTCGGAACTTCGACCATGATCGTGTCGATCATAGGCATGTCGAGCGATGTTGGCATACGGTAGTCGAGGAACGAACGATTGGCCATAGCTCCTTCATCATTGATGAAGTATTCTTCGTTTAGCGCCCATCCAAGACCCTGAACAACGCCACCCTGAATCTGACCTTCAGCGTACTGAGGGTGAACCGCTTTTCCGACGTCCTGAACAGCTGTGTATCGAATAACATCAGTCTTGCCAGTTGCGATGTCGATTTCGAGGTCACAGATCTGAACTCCGTAAGCGTTACCAGCTTCAGCAAGGTTTACAGATGATGTGGATGTGGCAGAGCCGCCAGTTGGGTCTAGCTTACCAGCCAGTTCCTGAATTCCAATCGAGTCGCCGTTCGCTGTGAATGTACCTTCGTTGAAGTCGATTTTGTCGGCACTGGTCTCCCAGAGGTCGGCAAGCCGACTCTTCAATTCAATAACAAGCTTCTGCGCAGCGTTGTAAGCGGCTAGGCCAGTAGCGTAAGTCGTTCGTGATCCACCGGTAACACCTGTGAATCCGATTGACTCGGTGTCAGGAATTGAAGGATGGAAATCCTCAACAGGGATTCCGAGAACTTCAGCAGCTTGCATTGCGATAGAAGTTCGTGTTCCACCAATGTCGGCAGAACCTTCGTTCAACATAACTGTGCCGTCGTCCTGAAGCATAAGGTCACAAGTCGACTTACCGCCACCGTTCATCCAGTAAGCGGAAGCGATTCCACGACCACGAGACTTGCCAGCAGGAGCGTCGCCAAGTGGTGAGTTCCAGTGGTCGGATTCTTTAGCTGCAATGAGACATTCTTCAAGACCAACTCGGTTTAACTGCACCCCGTCACCACGGCGAGTGCCTTCGTGAGCAGCGTTGTCGAGTCGGAACTGAATCTTGTCGAAGCCGAGTTCGTCACAGATTTCGTCGATTACAGTCTCGATAGCAAAAGATGCTTGAGGTGAGCCCGGAGCTCGGTATGCTGCAGACTTAGGCTTGTTTACGAGAACGTCGTAACCGGTGATTCGAGATACAGGAAGGTTGTAGCAAGCGAATACGCAGAGTGCTGCTGCACCTACTGCTGATCCTGGGAATCCACCGGCTTCGAGCATGATATCGGTGTCGGCGGCTTGAATCTTACCGTCCTTGTTTACACCGATTTTCATTCGGATCTTGCCACCTGGTGCTGGGCCAGTAGCCTCAAATACAGATGAACGATCCATGACCAGCTTCACTGGGCGTCCACCAGATTTTCGGGAAAGAAGGGCTGCAATTGGCGCTAGGTAAACGACTGTTTTTCCGCCAAAACCACCACCGATTTCAACGTAGTTAACTTTAACCTTAGATTCAGGTATGTGAAGTAGACCAGAAACCTGGCTTCGAACGCCAAACGAACCCTGTGTGCTGGACCAAACGGTTAAGTTGCCGTCCTGCGCCCAGATTGCGGTTGCGTTGTGTGGCTCGATGTAGCCCTGATGAATCATCGACATTTCAACTGTTCGTTCAATAACTAGGTCGGAGTTTGCAAATGCGTCTTCGACGTTACCGAATTCATGTCGAAATACTTTAGCGACGTTGGTGTTCTCGACGTTTTCGCCTAAGTGGTCTCCAATGAGATCTTCGAGGATGGCATCTGCCCCGTCGGCCATTGCTGCGTCGACGTCGGAGATGGCTGGAAGAACTTCATATTCAACCTTGATCGATTGGGCGGCAATTTCAGCTGTGTTTCGGTCAACGGCTGCTACAGCCGCAACAACGTGCCCTTTGTAGTGAACTTTATTGTTGGCCATAACATTCGACTGGCCGCGTCGTAGGTTAACTGTGCCTTCGCCAGTTTCTATGGTCTTGTCATCGGGCTGAGGAAAGTCTGCGTGAGTTAGAACAGCA
>Ga0315331_10004122_pt1 | contig 10983 bp, 9 predicted proteins | sample M160m34915metaG_FD_203456 | JGI IMG/M metagenome (GOLD analysis project Ga0315331, IMG submission 203456) | Ammonia-oxidizing marine archaeal communities from Monterey Bay, California, United States - M1 60m 34915 | ecosystem: Environmental > Aquatic > Marine > Intertidal zone | place: USA... | reverse complement strand
CACTAGCTAATACGGATAATGATGAAGAAGATAATAATAATAGTAATGAAGTAGAGGAGATTGATTTAACGGAAGGTTTTGAATCTTTCGTTGCTTCACAGAATGACACTTCTGAAGAAGAAACATCCGCAGACTCTAATCCTTTTACTGCTATAACTGAAGCAGCAGGTGCGGATGAATTATCTACAGATTTTTTTGCAGAAACTAGTATTGAAAATCCCCCTGTTGGATCTGATATGTATCGTAAGAGTGGGATGACTGTAGGGCAAGCAAAAGAACTCTATGAATGGTACAAATCCCAACCTACAAGCACTATAACTGCATTAGGAGACTTAAACTATACAGATCCTGATAGTGGTATTACATACAGAGTTCCTAAACCGGTTTTTACTACACCTATTGGAACTATACCTTTTGCAGAAACTTTTCAGGGTGTAGCTGATGCTATACTTCCAGGGGTTACAGATGATTTGCTTGCGGATACTGATTTTGTACCAAGGACTATTAATGCGGTAGGTGGAGCATTAAGGGAGACTGTTGAATTTGGTGGGGCGGTAGTTGATATTGTAACAAATAAAACTTTTCTCCCTGATGCCGATCTATCTAGCAATGTGACTTCTCAAGAAGTATTAACTAAAATCCTCCCTAAAGAAAGCTATGGTTCTTCTATAGGTGATGCCCTCTTAACAGAACTTCCTGTCTTAATTGGTACATTTTTTCTAGGTTCAGGTGGTGTAACAACACTTACTAATGGTGCAAAAGAATTAACTGAGAAGGCCTTAAAAAGTAAGATTATTAGTAACTGGAATAAAACTAAAATAGGTAAATTTAGTACTGCCGTAACAAAAGAGATAAATCCTTTAAATAATAGATTAGTTCAGATATCCCCTTTAAAGGTAGCTCAGTTCCTAGCAGGAGATGCAGCCGTTGCGGCCGTTCTTCCAACAGACACAAAAACACTCTTATTTGGTGGTGATGACCAAGCCTTATTTGGCTTACCTGATGCCGTAGATTTTAGCTTCAAACCAGGAGATAAGGAATATGAGAAAATACTTGCAGCCAGAGGAAACATATTCCTCGATGGTCTTATTGCTGCAGGAATCTTAAAAACAGGACTAGAAGGTGCAACCAAAGCTGCAACATACCTAGGAAAAATAACTGCCTTTCCATTCCTTCAACTTTTGGCTCCTCAAGCAGATCCCTTAGAACTACTAGGTATAGAAATTTTAGAGGGTAACAAAAAAGAAATTGTTAGAAATGCTTTGTTAGAATTGGTTTATGCAAGGCCAGGAACAACTTTGGAAGAGGCTGCCAAAATTTCAAAACAAATAGCTGAAGCTATGGTTGCTAACAAACAAGCTTTTATTGATTTTGGTAAGGATGGTGGAGCACCGATTGATGTAGTGTTAACGGCTATGGGTGCTTTAACGAGAGCAGAAAATATTGATGATTTTATTAAAGCTAAAGCAGTAAAGCTTGAGCAGGGAATAGTTTCACAACAGAGTAATATAGGAACAGAGGCAGCAAGAGCAAATATTTCATTAGCGTTAGAAAGTAAACTGAATGAATTAACAGGAGATGCGGTAACCCGAATAGGTAGGGGAGCGGATGAAATGAGAAAGATGGCTGATAGCCTGACCTATGGGGAAGAATATGCCGTAGCCCTTAATAAGCAAAATCTAGCTAATATAGATAAAACTCTCAATGATACTTTCTTTTCAGAGAATGCAGATGAACTTGCTGCCCTGTTGAAGTTAGATCCTACTGCGGTATCTACGGCAAAAGGTGAGAATAGAGATATGATCATCTCTTTACTGAAGCTTCAGTATAAACAAGACAAAAACAAAAGGAATGAATTATTTAATGCAGTAAAAGGTGGAAACATTAAAGATGACGCTTGGATTAAAAGTCTTTCCAAAGAAATAGATAAACTCAAGCCAAGCCAGTTTGACCAAGCTTTTAATGATATGCCCCAATCCCCTTTTACTAAATTTATGGAAGCCCTTAGAAGAAGAGAGACTCCTGTTTTAGATGATGCCGGAAAGCCCATAAAGGTTAATGGTAAAGTAAAGATGGAGCTAGAAAGTGTAGCCGAAAGAAATGAGAGAGTAAAAGCTCTTTTTGCAGGGGAAGGAATGGACTACGGCTTTGTATTTAATACTGTGAGACAGGATGCTAGAAAGTTAGCTAATGATTTTAATCCTGCTTCAACCCTTAACCCTAAAGGTAATAAAGCCATCTTCTCTGCCCTTGTTGGGCTAGTAAATTGGATTGATGGTAAAGGACTAGATATTGTAGTTAAAAATTCAGGCGAAGAGGGTGCATTAATTAAGAAAAACGCTAAAGCAGCTCTGGATTGGACTGCAAAAGAATTCTCTCGAAACTGGAGAGATGGTGGACTTAAAGAGTTCGCAGATGTTTTTGATAATACTATTGGACGTTCACGAACAGTAACTAACAAAGGTGTACCTATAAAAGAAGAGAACATTGTTCTTTTTAATGAAGCAGAGTTTGGAAAAAAATCTAAAGAAATTATTGAGGCAATAATTAAATCAGGTGGAACAGATAACACTAGTCAGTTAGTAAAGGTGTTAGAGTCCCAACAAGCAGGATCTTCTAGTAATGTTCTAGAGTATATCATACAGGATAGCCTAGCACCTATGTTCACCGCTTTCAGAAAAGGTGGGGTAGATAATTTTAATATTGATCAGTTCGAAAATACTCTAATTAAGTATGGACAAGTCCTAAAAGATAACTTTCCTGACGCAGAACAACAATTATCTGCATATGCAAATAGAATAAGAGATGCAAAAGGTAATAAAATAGAAATAGAGAAGATTGTTAATGAATCTGAGAAGACCCTAGAAGCTTTGCAGGATAGGGTTCTTAGTAGTGAGTTAGGAAACTTTCTTCAGAAGAATGCTTTTGGTCAACCTAATAGAGAGGCATTATCCTCTAGTGAATTTGCACCATTCTCTAATGAATTTTCAACTGGTGTAACCACAACAAATGGGTTTGAAGCTTTTAAAAAGATTTTAAACAGTGAGATGACTGCAAGAGATGTTGTAGCGGATATTTTATCAAAGGCTAAAGATCAGGGTACAGAGCTTATCATTAGAGATGCTATGCAGACAGTCTTCCTTAAAGATTTAAAAGATAAAATTATAGGCAAAAGTTCTCAAAGTATAGGAGACAATAAAGCTATAAATCAGGCTAAAATAATCCAGAGCGAAGATGCAACAAAACAATTCATGCTCCTAGGGGAAGACCTATTTTCTAACAAGCCTGAAGTATTTGCTGCTCTACAAGAAACAATAGATATTGGCGATAGAATAAATAAAAATATGCAAGCCAAACCTGTAAGAATTGAATCAGGAACTAACTATCTTAAAGAAACAAAAGCTGCAGCTAATAAGATAATATACTTTACTATGGGTGTTCTATCCGAAGCTGGTACAAAGGCAAGAGTAATAGCCTCAACTTTAGATAACAGGGCAAGAAGAGTATCTACAAAGTATGCACAGACTGTCGATATTGTATTTTCTAATGCAGATGAGTTTGGAAGAATAGCTATGGAAATAACAAGAAAAGGATTTCTTACTCCTAAAATTAAGTCAGACATAAAGAAGAACTTATTAAAGGGTTATTTTTTTATAGATGATGATGATAGTAACACTCCTACTCTTACAGAGCAAACAGAAGAGTTATTGCAGAGTGAAGATATTCCTTACGTTCCTTTCATATAATAAAAGAAAAGACCCAGAAAAATTAATCCCTGGGCCTTAACACTAACAATTCACTCTAATTTCTTAAAGGAATCCCTCATATGAGATGAGGCACTATATTTATACGATTTATTTAATATCCGTACAACATATATTAGTTATTATTTTTTTAATAAATGAAAATCTTTTAATACTTTTCAAACCTAGATTTTGCCTTTTTAATAGCCTCATGGTTAATCGATTCAACAGTAGATTTTCCGTCATTTAAGATACGAAAAAGTAATGCGTCATCCCATTCATTATCTTTTTCTCTCTGTTTGAGTTCTTTTTTGATTGCCTTTAATACCAATAACAATCTATCAGTGCTCTCGCCTAGTAAATCTATCTCTACTCGCAGCATATGTATTACCCCTTTATTTTTCTATACTTGTTTTTATAAACATCCATAAAGCCTTTATTAATCTTTTCTTAATGATTCTACAAATGTTATAGAATCGATTCTACAAATGTTATAGAATCAATATCATCAAAAAGTTAATCTAACAAGTTTTACCTTTTCAACAGGAACATCGAAGAACTTTTCTTTACCCTCTACCTTATAATTATTGACTGAAACAACCGGACTTTTCCTTAGAGTGTCCGAGGTGACAATCGCTACAGAGTAAAGATTTGAAGAGAAAACTAAGAAAAGAGTAGAGCCATTAATGAATTTCTCTTTCCTGAAAGGAATGTGAAGAGTGTCGAACGAAAACTCACCTCTCCACCCTTTCTTCACCTCAACCTCAACCGCAAATTTTCTACCATGTGAGCACTCACAGATTAAATCTACTCCGTAAGTATCGGGGTTATCCTCGACTTTATAACCTGCACTTTGCAGGTATTTTTTTGCCTTCTCTCTGGCCTTCTTATCGAAGTCTAAGAAATCTGTGTGGCTGAATGATTTTTGTCTGTTGTTATTACTAGGTTCCACAAGATCCACCCGATCCTGAAATGTCACAGATATCGTGCGTTTCAATGTGCTCCTCAAACTCCTCTCCGAGCTTGCTCACGGCCTCTTTATAAGGCACTGCGGTCAGAGGTTGTCCACCTCTAGATCCATCAGCGTAGCAGGTGAATCCTCGCAGTCTGCTTGCATATTTCGCAAGAGTATTAGCAAACTCGTCTACTGTATCAGGATTATTCTGTTTCGTGCCGTATGCAGGTAAATTAATCGTGGATGAGATTGCCATATCCACATAATCTTGTACGGATGCTTGGAAGGAAATTCTCTTCTCATAATCCGTAGCAAGGTCCAGAGCACTCTCGACTTTATCGGGATTAACTCCGTAAAGATCAATAAGCTCTTGAGCGGCACTATCTACGACATACTGGTAAACCCAAGTCTTATTCCCTTTAAGATACCTACGTTTGTAAGCGACACTAAAGATAGGCTCAATTCCAGTAGAAGTACCTGCAAGGATACCAATGCTACCAGTAGGAGCTATAGAGCGATTAGCTACTGGCCTAGAGATCTCAAGCTTATCCGCAAAACTCTTCGAATACTGGTCAGACACTCCTTTATAGACCTTCAGCCAATTATGTAGTTCTTGTGGCACTCCATAACTATAATTTCTAGAAATGAGCCATTCGTGCATCCCCATCAAGCCTAGACCTAATCTCCTGTTCTTCTCACGGACTTCATAGACCTTATCATAAGGTAATTTAGCTCTGAGAGTTCCGCAGACTAGGAATTTGGTAGCGAGTTCTGTGACATGCTTGAACTCCGAGAGATCTTCAATTCTACCTAAGTTTATAGATCCAAGATTACAAACATCTGAATCATCCTCTGAGGTGACTTCACAACAAGCATTCCTAAGAGTTTCATTTTCTTTATCAAAAAAGTTAAAACTAAATCCCGGTTCTGAAGTTCTTAGAGCTTGCTCAACATTCTTCTTGAACATTTTTCCAACTGAACCAGTTTCCATAAAGTTCATAAGCCATTCAGTATTGTAGTTCAAACTGATGTTCGTCATATCTAAAGGTGCAGGAAAGTTAAAATCATCCTGTTTAATATCCCACAACGACTTTCCAGTAGAGCCAACAGGCATATTATGCCAATCCTTCGCCTTTAAAAAAGCCTCTGCATCCCCATGATCCCATCTTAAAGAGGCATATATAGCTGACCTTCTCGATCCACCTTGCATGACCTTAGATCCAATGGAGTTAATCATTTCAGCTTTAGGAACTACCCCCGAAGCTTGTCCACCAGTACGAGCAATCGGAGAACCTGCTGGTCTATAAATTGAATAATCAACCCCGATCCCACCGCCTGTCATCAGAGCACTTTCAGCTTTCCAACTGAGGTTAGCCCAGTCTTCTCTGGAGTCCTCTTCTGCTTTTAGGAGATAACAGTTATTAAAGAATTTGTTAGGGCGGCCACAATAATATAAATATCTCCCCCCTGGTATGAATTTCATCTCTTGGATGTATTTGATTAGATCCTTACGATCATTCTTTGAGAGGTATCCTTGGCAAACATCATCCACAACAGTAGCAGAAAGAGCATCCCAAGTTTCAGCCCCCTCATGCCTGTATTTATGATTGAAAATATCTTCAGAAAACTTTGATCGAAATGCGGGATTTAAGTTAGACTTGAACTTCATCGATGATCCCCCGATCCTTTAATAACATCTCTAGAAAGTCTGCTATTGAGCTTCTGAATGTTCATCAGGGCAGCTTGGTGAAGAGGCATGTCTAGATCTGTGCAGATAGCAGACAGATACCAGAGTACATCCCCAACTTCTCGAAGCATTTCTGTTCGATCTTCATCTGTCATCTGACCATTTTTGTCTCGTATGATCTTCTTATATTTATCTGCGACTTCCCCTGCCTCAGACGTTAATCCTAGAATAGGATAATTGACTTTCTGACTTTCAGGATAGATCATAAAAGCCTGTGCTAGTTTTTGGTATTCACCCATTTCCATTGTATTTTTCCCCTTCTTTCATTTTAATTAATCTGTCTAGATACCATCGAGCTTTGTGTAGATCCTTGAGAGGCTGATCCTTTGAAAAGTACCGCCAAATATATTTTATAATGTTTGTTTGGCATGGAACCTCTTTAGCGTTAGGGTTCGCTGAAACGGCAGATTCAATAGCATCGATGCACTCAACATCTCCATGAGTGTAATGCGGTGGATGATTAACGAGATCATCTTCCCTCATCATTGTTTTGTTTTCCGTGATGAAAAATCGATAACATTCGAATGTTTTTTGTCGAACTCATCCATCTTGGCTTGGAGTTCTGGGGCAGGTTCAAAGATCACTTCTCTGAGATGGTCGCTCTCGTTAGGTCTGATTTCTCCTCCGAAAGACATAAGCATAAGAGGACAATCATTGATCATTCCAACAACACCATGCATGAGATCGAGAAGATCATCTGCTCTTGCAGGATCGATATCTTCTGCAAAGCAGACTCCCATCGAACAACTTAGAGTTTTATCTTCTGTGAGCTTAATAACTAATCCCACTTCATTTGAATCTAGGTTACTAAATTTTGCCATTTGACTATTCTTTTTTTTCATTACTGCCTCTCATTTTTTCAATTATTTTTAAGGATTTGTTGTTAGGTTTTTCTGTGAGCCACCCTGTCGGGATTTCTTTATCTGCGTAGGGAATCCCAAGTTTCTCGCAGACGGAAGCGTAGGTAGTTTTTGAACCTTTGCGGATCTTCGCTTTCGAGTAATTGAAGACCATACGAAGGTCTAAGTTTGGGTATTGTCTTCGAATAAGAGCTATCTTCTTCCTATCCTCTGCAACCCAACGTCCTTTCGTTTCTACGATGATCCCATTATCCAGAACAAAATCAGGGGTGTAGACATGGTTCGAAGATGGGATGATGTACGAGATTTTAACCTTTTCGTACTCATGCTTTATCTTCGCTTTACGAAGTTGGATGTAGATATCTTCCTCTAACCCTGATCGAAAACCTTTAAGGATTGCCGTGTGGCGAAACCTCTTTTTTGCTGAAGGAGTCTTAGTCAACATACCAGTGTCTCCTTGGATTCTGAGCTTTCGATTGAGCACAGGGTTCATAGGATGCATCAGGCCAACAGGACTTCCTAAAATCGCACATAGAGCATTGCTTCGCTAGAATGCGTCTGCCAGTGAGCTTTCGATTAAAGAACTCTTCGTGAGGCTCAAATCCCCTCGTGAAGGGGGTTTCTTTTGTGATAGCCTTCACATTCTTTCGCATCAAAGAGATAGTGTCTTTGTAGGTCTCTTTGTTTTGATCAGCATCAATACAGGCTAATTCTCCAGAGGATTTGTTCATCACAATCCAACCCCCCATTTTTCTTGAGGAGCCTATGGAGTACCCTGCCATCTGACCTAAATATCCGAAGGGGTCATCTTCTAGGAGAGCATCAAAACCTTTCTGCCATTTGTTCCTGAAAGCCCAATCAGACGCAGACTTAATATCCCAGACCTTCTTATCGATCTCAACATCATCTTCACCCTTCACCGGATGCTCACCAATGTTCAGTTCAACTTGGGCTTTGCTTCCTGTGACAGGTATGTCAGTTGCTTTCATCAGAAGCATCAGGATGATCTCAGAGAAGTCTCCGAGCATCATTCTCAGAATGTGATTGTATTGCTTGTCTTTTCCCTTTTCCCCTTTAGCTTCCATTTGAAGCTGACAAGTAGGTCTACCAATATTGCTCATTCGAAGGCGAAAGGATCTCTTCTCAGTAGGTTTTAACTGTCGATGCAATGCATCTCTAAAGTCATCTACTGCTTTCTCGATCCAATCGTCCTTGATTTCTACTTCTTCGTGCCTCTCATTCGAAAGTCGAAAAAGTACGTCCACCAGACGATTTTGAATCTGCTCTGCAAGCATTTGTTTGCATTTTCTTAGGCAGCTTCATCGTCATCTGATAGCTCTTCATTCAGAGCATTTTTGAGAACATCAATCGATGCAGTGTCGAGGTTGTTTTCTTTAAGAGCTTTAGTATATTTCTCTCGAACAATCGCATTTTTCTCATCGATCTGGTTCTGCATGATCTTCCAAGTGTCAATAGTAGGTTGGTCTACTGGAAGAACCTTCGAAAGATCTGGTGAAAAATTAAGAGTGAAATACTCTATTGCACCCTTCTTCTGTCTCTCAACAGAGATTTCTACTTTGTGAGTGCGAATATGAGTCTCTCTAGAAATCTTTGAGATATATTGATCCCAAATGCGATCTCTGTTACCGCCCTTCAAGAACATGATACAAGGGATATTTTTCTCATCACCAATATCAACAAGACCTCTAAGAATCCTACTATAGGAAATGTGTTTCCATTTGTTCCGTTGTTCATCGGACATACCTTTTGAAGGTGGTTTACCGCAACGAAGTGTGCCTTTCGTGTCGATAGGTTCATCTTCGAACAAATTACGCACTTCGATTGTCTCAACCATCATTTGGTTGGTGTCGAAGTCAAAATGTTGCCACTTAAAAGTATTCACTAATGGCCTGAACCAGACTGTTTTAGCAAAGAGATCTTTGCCATTGTGGTTCACTGTCATCTGACCTCGATGAGGGTCGGGAGATGAAGCATAGGATACTTTTAATACTGGTAAGGAAAACCCATCTTTAGATCCGCTCGATCCAGAGTCCCTGCCATCCGAATATTTACGATCAAGTTCAGCCAATTCATTCAAATCGACTGTCGAAATTTCGGTATTTGTTGTAGTTTCATTATCTATCATTTTTTTATACTGCTTTCTTTTTATTTTTGTGCTAATATATTTATTAGTTACTTACATTGAGGACACCTTATAACATTAGTTCTAACATTAGGTCAACTATAATTCTTCCATTTCCATCCAATTATTTCCGAGAGCCATTTCAACATCAAAAGGGATAGATGGCCTGTAGTTCCAACGCTTCTCCATGTCCTCATCTATGTTCTTCATCGAGAAAGAAATCACGTTCTGAACATCCGAAACTTCATCAGGATGAACGTCCACAACAATACTATCATGGACTGTAAGTATCAGTTTTGATTGAAGTTTTAGCTTTCTGAATAGTTTAAAGGCTCGAACACAAGCCAGTGGAACTATGTCAGCCGTAGCGAATGATTGGACAGGATAATTTACGACTTGTGTATGATTAGAAACCCTATCCTCAGATAGTCTTCGAGGGCTATCCCATCTGAACTCTCTACCAGAAGGAGTGCTAATAAATTTATCCTTGAGAACTTTCTTAACTAGCGAATCATGCCACTTTTTAACACCGCTATAAATGTTAAAGAACTCACTATAGTATTTCTTTACATGGTCTTTTTGCCCTGCACCAGTTGCTCCATATAAAGGTGCGAAAGAATGTGCTTTGGCTAAGAATCTGAGATCTTTGGTCACCTCTTCCTTCGGGATTTTATTGATGATCATTGCCGTTTGTGTGTGAACATCTTTCCCATCTTTAATGTCTTTCATTATCTGCTCATCTTTAGAAATCTCGCCAGCTACCCTGAACTCTAAGCCTGAATAATCAGCTTCAAGAATTTGACCATCTTTGAAGCGAGAGATAATGCATTTCCGAACCGGGAATTTATTAGATTTGGGTTGGTTCTGGAAATTTGGATGGGAACTGCTTAATCGTCCTGTAGCAGTCACACACTGATTAAAGCTTGCGTGCAGTACATTATCTTTTCTTTTGTAGGTCTTAATCCCATTCACGAAAGAATTTATGTAGGTGTTAATTGCATGAAGCCTGACTACCTTCGACATGAACTCTACGGCAATCTCATTCTCTTTTTCTTTTGCATCTTCGATCAGATAGCCGAGAGTGACCTTATCGGTTTTAAAGCCATTGATTGAGGCATAATTAGCATTCAGAGGGCTACATTTTAGTCCTGCAACTTTATTAGTATTCGAATAGTGAGCACCTCTCCCCGAACAACTCTGACACTTGGTAAGGTTCTTCCAAGGTATTCCATCCTTCTTAAATTTCTGTACCTTCCCTAGTGAGTCACAAACCCTGCAATGTGAGGCAATCTGTCGATGGATTACCTGACTTGTTCTTCTGACGGCACTCACAAATTGACTTTGCGAAAAGCGAGGCGGCCTGAGTGGTTTTCCATTCGGGGCGAGTCCAATGTTAAAACATTGCCTATGAATTTCCCTGTCTTTCAGTTCTCTGGAATAGATAACCTTACTCATATCTGCACCAGAATTGAGATTTATAGGGCGATCTCCCATAATTTCGCTCACAATCTCCTGTAAACGAAGCTCTATCGTTG
>Ga0315331_10004120_pt1 | contig 10984 bp, 5 predicted proteins | sample M160m34915metaG_FD_203456 | JGI IMG/M metagenome (GOLD analysis project Ga0315331, IMG submission 203456) | Ammonia-oxidizing marine archaeal communities from Monterey Bay, California, United States - M1 60m 34915 | ecosystem: Environmental > Aquatic > Marine > Intertidal zone | place: USA... | reverse complement strand
ATCCTGACATCAAATAATGCATTTTCTATTAATGTATTTTGCTCTAATACGCTATACCTAGTTCCAAATCCAGTAGGTTCTGTTCTAACTGTGCCACCAGGCTCAGGGATTCTTTTTAAATCAGGGAAATAAGATTCAAAAAATCCTTGTTGTGTCATTCTTGAACCTACTTTGCTATGCTTAGCGTCTATAAAATTATTAATCTCTACTTCAGCAGTTGCCATTCTAGCTTCTATGTCCTTAGTATTAACACCATGCTTATTTAACCATGTATCAATCATATCTCTATTAATTTTGCTATTAAGCGCATCGTAATCAAAATAATAATCTATAGCTCTTCTTTTTTTCTTAGTAGTTATTAAACCTTTTCCTAATAAGAAGTTTAAAAATTTATCTGGATTGTTAGTTCTTTCTAAGAAACTTCTAATACCTTGAGCCAATGTATCAGTTGGCTGTAAAGCTTGAACAAAATCTATAACAGTTTTAGCAGCTCTTTGAGCCTCTTTTGTTCCCTTTCTTCTCATAATACTTCTTAAAGCAGTTACCATTTCTTTATCAACAGTCTCTACTTCTTTGCTCTCTACCTGTATAAATCTTTGTCCTGTTTCAGGATTTTCAGATCTTTTTGACATATGATCTATAGCTCTATTATATTTTTCAGCTTGAGTTTTCCAATAGTCATTTAAAGTACCTTTAATCTTAATCTTTCTAACGGTAAATCCTGTTCCTCCATCAACTAAAGGAGAGTATGTAGCCATTGGTACATCTAAATTAATAAGGTCTCCTAATATGCCTATATCCCTATTAAGTACATTACTCTTAGCTATCACATCGCTATATAATTTCATAGTAATATTACTTTGAAGAGAGTTCATCATTTCTGCATTAGTATTTATGCCATTTGATTCTAAGAAATTCATGAATCTCTGAGCTTCAAGAACATCTATTTCAGTTTTAGTAGAAGTGTTTGGAGGTATAGAACGATTGCTTTTAGCAGCGAGAATTCCAATAGCATTTTTAATAACAGCTTTTGAATTAGCATCTACTCCCTCAGCAAAAGTAATATTATTATAGTTAACTAAGTTAATTTTAAATCTGTTTGCTGAATCTTGAACGGCTATATTAGAATCCAATAAAGCATTTTTTAATTTTACAAAATCAGGGTTATCTGTTTCGCCAAAGAAATTACCCATTCTTTCTAACCCTTTATTAACTTGCCTAAATATTAAAGGTGTTTCTAAATCTATTAGATTGTCAAATTCAAATTTTAAATTCTTATTAAAATTGTTAAAGCTTCTATTAATCCTAGTCTCACCTAAATTTACTTTTTCTATTAAGTTTCTAAGTCCATCTTCACTTTTAATTTCGACTATTCCATTATGCTCTCTCATAGTTCCTAATCTAGTTCTATGAACAGTTTCTAAAACATCATTTACATTTCTAAGAGATTTTAGTGCGGTATCTATATCGATAACTTCTCCACTATCTTTACCCATTAAAACTTTACCATCTTCAATTCTTCTTAGAAGTAATTCATTGATTTGTATAGAATTTGGAATTTCACCTAAGTCTGATTTAGACGGATCTTTTATAGTCCAGTCTGATACCGAGCCATTTATAACATCGTGTAAAGTTTTTTTAACCTCATAAGCAACCTTATCATTTATTCTATCTGACGCAGATATCATACTATCTCTAAATTGAGATACGCTATTTATTTTAACACCTTCAAATTCTAATGTCCTTATTGCTTTCTCAAATTCTGCAGCTTGCTTTTCAGTAATTAATGCTCTAGGTTTTTTATAAGTATATCCTGTAGCTCCGCCTATCCATATATAAGCTTCATCAAATAAAGGAAAAGCTTTATTGCTAGAAGCTAATAACGGAGAACCATCTTGTGAAGCAATTTCAACTTCCTTGGTTTCGTTACTAACAAGACCTAATTCACGAGCCTTTTCTCTTAATTGATTATAGCTTCTATCAGATAAAGGATTATGAAGCTCGTTCTCTCCTTGATTAAGGGTAGGATGCATATTAAAAAGACGTGGCTGAGGAACACCTAAATAATTCAAACCTCTTCTAATTTGTTGCATTTTTGGCAAATTCATTTCTGGGGAAACTGGATGTCCCTTTCTGTTTATAAAAGCTCCTATTAAAATTGATGTAAGCAACTCATCTGTTGGGACTTCATGACCTTGAGCCATATGTAAAACATGGCGAGTATTCATTATAGCTGTTCCCATTAAAATTCTTTTCCAATTAGCTAAACTGCTTTTAAAGTCTTCTTTAACAGCCTCTTTCATCATTTGAGCTCCATAACTTCTTCTTTCAGAGATCAAGAGCTCTCGTAAAACTTCAGCAGCTTTCTTTTCACTTCCTCCAATACTACTTATAGGGTTCAATAAATCTATAGTTTTATCTTTAAATTTAACAGTAGTTTTTTCACCTGCAGTCTTTAAAGATTGTCCAAATATTTTAGCTGAACTCTTTAATTCATCAATCGATGCGTTTTTAAATGCTCCTTTAGACATTAAAGCTCTAGCTCCATACATAAAATCTTCACTAGTAATAGAGCTCTTACCTTTAGGAGCCATAAATTTAAGCGCACCAAAAGCTGAACCGATCCCAACTCCCCATATAGGAGCTGACCAATCATAAGCTCTACCATCTCTAGCGGCATGAACACCTTCCATAGCAGCATCAATCATTCCAAACATAGCAGCTTCATGAACCATACTTCCTACTACAAATCCAAATGTATTAGGATGTTTTTTCATTATGACATCAACGATATCTTGCATAGGCCTAGTACTTAAATTCTTTTTAAATACATCTCTAATTACTGTAGCCTCTGCTGAAGTTATTTGTTTTTGTGTTCGAGCTTGCCCTACTATGTCATCTATAGCTTTACCAGATGCAGTTTTCCAGTTATCAGCAACAGCTTTGCCTGCCTTATCCCACCTAGCTTTCATAGACTCATAGCCAATTCTTTTTCCAATAGTTTTATTTACTATCTCTTCAGCTGCGTCTGTAGAATATTTAGTTATTCCTCGTTTTTTTAATTCTTCTTTTACCTGGGTTTTGGAGGTATTTATTACGGACTTTAATGTTTTGTTTCCAGTTGCCTTAATTATAGGAGAAGCGACAGCTTTAGCAGCTTTAGCACCTAATTTCATAGGAGCACCCCAAATAAAACCAGCTGTACCTCCAATAGCAGATGCAAATCTTCCAGCTCCTGTCTGAGGTAGTAGATAATCTTCCTCCCACTCGTCAGGCATAGCCCATCCAGCAATCCCAAAAGTAGCAGTATCTAATAAAGACCAAGTTCCAGAAGCTGCCATATCAAGTAAAGCATTTCTAGTTTCTCTAGGTAATTCAATATCGGTAGCAGCAGTCTCCATTAATTGAGACATAGCTCCTGATTGAGAGTTCCATCCAGGATCGCCTAATTTTCCATCTAATGCATCTGTGCTAAAAAAGTCAGACAGTTCTGTAATAGATAATCCGCTAGGAGTTTTTTGCCTAGTTCTTGGTGTTTGTATTAATTGCTGGCCTAAAAGATCGTCTAATGTTGCCAAAAAAATCTCCTTATTGATTTATTTCCGCTGCATCCCAAATAGCATCTAATTTACCTTCGAAATGGGTTTCGAACAAGCTATTATTTACATCGTGGATATAATTCAACTGTTGTCCTATATCGCTTTGAGGGTCAATATCATATTTTTTTAAAAATTCTCCTACATTCTTTGAGTGATTTAACTGCTCTAAGTTTACATCCCATATATAGCTTTTCGTAACATGCACTAAATCTGTAGGAAAGCCTTTCCAAAGCTGGCCTTCTTCGTGCCCTGTAGTTTCGTACATATGATCTGCATCGCCCAACCAGTCCATAGGTCTTAAAAATGATGTTCTTATAACTCCGTCTCCGCCTTCATATAATGTTTGAATAGAACCTACTTGCCAGTTATCGGCAGTATTAAAGTCGAATCCAGTACCTTTAGGCTGCCATCCTGTAAGATTCTCCTCTGGCCATTGATATATAGTATTTCCTTCAAGATCTGTTGTTTCTTGAGCACTACCTCCGTGAAAAGCGGTATCTCTTGTCGGCACAGCTGCATGAACTGCTGGCCAAACCATAACTTCACCTGGAATTTCTACAAAATATTGATTTTTCTCTTGCTGTAAAAGCTCTAAAGATGTTATAAGATCTCTAGTAGTATCTCCAAAACTTAGAGCGCTCCCACTAAGATTACTAAAATCTAAAGCATTTATCTGTTCTTTTAAATTTGTTAGCGTAGATATATATGTATCAGATAATCCTCCAGCGCCAACTGGTTCCCAATATGGCGTTAATATATCAACGAAATAAGCATTTTCTTCAATCATCATTATATCGTGAAGAGCTGTATATTCTTCCATCATCATTTCATTGATTTGGGGAATTATAAGGTTTCCTTCGTCATCTTTTGTATTTAAAATAGATTGATCATATACACCATATTTAACAGGCCCTAAATCTGATTCATTAACATGTTGACTAGTATCTATGCTAATAGCGTCATTTATCGTGTTTAGCATAAATTCTTGAGCATCAACACTAAAACCTACTCCATAAGGATTGGCCCTATTTCTGCTAAATTCTGCCCCTGCTTTATTAGTATACATTGTTCCATCAACTATATCTGAATTAGTAAAAGTAACATCATCTTCATTAAGCCATGTTTCATCTAGCAAATTTCTTCCTTTATGTATATAGAAATTACCTGATCCGTCATGTTCCCAATTACTCCAAATTTCTTCAGCCTTATGGTAAAGTACAAGGGCATCATAAGCAGCTAATGTTTTGCGTTCATTTTGACTTAATTCTTGATTATTAGCTTGTTTTTCTAAAATTACATCAACACTTTTAAATCCATGGTGAGTATCTAATTGATTAAATGGTCCAGAATATGAGCTGTTAGGCCCTCCTTCCTGCACACTCCATTCAGTTTCGTATGACTGGCTTTCTATGCCCGTATTTGACTCGCCAAGATGAGGTAAAACAATACCAGGCATATTAAGAGCACGCTCTTGAGCTATTTGAGCATTTGCAAGATAGTCTTGCATTAAAATAACATCTGATTCAAACTTTTGTATTATTGAATTTACTGCATAAGAATGACCATCTACTAATTTTCTTTGAACTAAAATGCTATTTAAATCAAGTTCATATTGCTCTCTTAAATGTTGTTCTCCCTTTTCATCTAAAGGAACAGAAGAAACGTTAATCTTATCAATTTTTTTATCTATTGCAGGTATATTAGCCTTTGTTAAAGAATCTTGAAAAGCTGCATTAAGCTGATCTAATTTTACTTTATTCTGAACATCTAATTTATCTTGTTCCTCTTTTTTAAGCGAATCTCTTTTTGCTAAAAATTTACTCATTACTGAGATCTCCCTATTTTCAATAATTCAAACGTACTTTCTTCTAACTCAATCCATCCTTTAAGCTTATTATGCAAGTCTTCTAGCTCTTTGTCCTTCCATACTGTTTTAAGGCCTTGACCTCCTTTTTGACGAACCTGTTCTGAACCTTGCTCTTCAATGGTAGTAAGAATTTCATCTATTTTTGAATAAATAGCTTCTTCTCTTTGACTTACATCACTTACCCATGTTGTATTATTAGGATCAGGCTTTAATAAAAGACCTCTATAGTTTAACATCATATCTCTTAATCCGCTTGTTTCAACTATTTGATCTACGGTATTTATCTGTTTATAATTATCTAAATTATATGGATTTTCGTAAAGATTAGATGCTCCTTGTGAAACTTTAAATACAGTATTATAATCTTTTTGAGCTGATAATAGTCTAGTAGCTATAGTTCCATCTACTTTATTTATTAAATCTATAAGACCAGGATTTGCATTTACTCTTTCAATTAAATCCTGTATTCCAGTTCCATCTATTGCTGTGCTTGCAAAAGCTTCATACATTAAAACTAATTGTTGCCTTTCTGCGCCACTTAACTTTCCTAGAGAACCTTCTGTACCAGACATGATAGACTCTTTAATATCTGAATATTCAACAGGTTGACCTCTCCAGTTCATGTACATTTTCCCATCTTCTGTATCGTAATGCTTACCGATAGCAGCACCTACATCTTTAATATTTTGGGCATGCTTAGCATTTGCTAACTGAACTTCAGGATTTTGCATCATTTGAGCAGCAAATGTCATATTATTTTGTATTTCAGTATTTTTTCTATCTATCCATTCAGTACTGCTATAATATGATGTGTTTAATTTCTGACCATCCTGGACTCCAGTTAATCCTTGCTTAAATCCTTGCCAAGCTATTTCAATATCTTCCATTAGGAATTTATCTAATTCTCGTGATTCAACCTCACCTTCATCATTGTAGTTTATTCGATATACAGAAGGAAGTCCGTTTTCATCTACATGCAAAGAACCTTCCTGTACTACTCCAGTTCCAATAAATGCATCTAATACCCTAGGATCTGCGTAACCATCATCTAAAGCTTTTATAAAATCATCGAAATCTGTTACATCATCTTCAGTTAAAGCTGTAGGAGTTTTATCAGGAGAATATGTGTGAATATCAAAAGATAAGGTAGGTCCTGTAAAGTTTATAGCATTTGCAAATGCGTAATTGTATGATTTTTTCTTAGTTGAAAGACTAGCAAAATCTTCACTTGGATCATAAGCAATTCTATTTGCATCTAACCATTGTTTCACAGAAGCTAAATCATTTGTTTTAGTAGCTATAGTTGCATTTGCATTATAGTTTGCTATTGGTTGAAGAAATCCTGTATCCTCATTCTTCTCAAGATTACCTAATCCATGCTCAAATACTAATGCTGCATTTGTTTGAGTTATCATAGCTTCTCTGCTAAGTTTATTTTGCTCAGCTTGAAAGTCTTGCTGAGATTTCAACTTTTTCATTTCTTGCTCTCTATCTAAAACACGCCTTTCAGACGCATTCTCTTGAGCATTTATCTCTATCGCTGCACCAGCTAAAGTATCTAATGCGGCTAATACAGCTGTATCTACTTCTGCCATTAAGTATATCTTCCTTCAGTTTCTATTTCGTATGCAGTGCCTTTAAAGTAATCATCTCCACTTCTTAATCTGCTTCCTTGTTTTAGCCATTTCTGAGGATCTGCATTAACAACTTGACCGCCTAAGCCTTCAAATGTTCCTTGAAGCCCTCTCCATTCGCCTAATTGCCTTCCGTACATTTTATCTAAATTTGCACCATAATTTTGAAATTCTTTATCATAAGCTATTTCTCTAGCAGATCCCAAATCTCTAGCCTGGCCCATCATAGCTCTATATGCTGAACCTGTTTGACCTGCAGGACCCATTCTTCTAGATTGTGCAAACAAGTTTCCTACATCAGCCGAGTAACCTTGGTCTATACTTGCTGTTTGTGCACCCCATTGGTCTGCTAAAGCTTCTTTTTGTTGATTCCAAGAACTTATAACATCACCTTTAGTTTTTTCCCATGTTTGTTGAGCATTCTCATAATCTACAAGTTCTTGCTTTTTATCGCTAGAAAATGCTTCATAGTTACCTAATCCTAATGTTTCTCCAGTCCATCCAGTAAACTCTTTGAAAGCTCTAGACAAACCTGCTCCTTTACCAAAGCCCAATTTTCTAGCACCTTTTCTTCCCTTTCTCTTCCACCAGCTTCGAGTTTTACTAAGCCATTTAGGAGCATATTCAAGCAAACCTGTATCAGGGTTGATTGTCCCAGAACCGATTTCCCTAGTCATATCTTCACCTAAATCTCCAAAATTATCTATTAAGTATGCTTCATATGCATTTACATGCGAAGGCATTCCATCTACATTCCTTATTTGACTATCACCATGTCTTCCTAACCTACCTAACTTATCTTTCATATCTCCACCAGCATTACTTGCAACAAAAGAACCAGGAGTTTTCCCATTGCCAATACCAGGAGCTACATTACCTTTACCATAACCAGCCATTATTTATCTCCTTATGTCCATTTTTTTGATGCACGACTTCTTTTTAATGCTTCAGGATTGTATCCATACCAATAATTATGAGTAGTGCTTAATTCGTCTAATCTGTCTTCAATTGTTTTTGCATCTTCAATTTTCTTTTTTTCTCTTCTATCTTTAGCCCATTTATCTGCAGTCACAAGAAACTTTATTGTCTGAAATACAGGATTAGTGGCCAATTTTCCCAAATTTAGTCCCCATTTTGCCAATGTAGCCGCTGCTTTTTCTCCTCCCATTTTTGCAGCAACCTTAGATGCTCCTTTCATTACTGCTGGAGAAGCTGCTGTCCATGCTACAGCTTTTTGAGCAGCGCTATCATCTTGCTTTCCTAATTGAGTTAAAGATACTAAATCAGATAAACCAAAATCTCGAACTCCTTCAAGCTGTTTTAGATTGTCTTCAGATATCCCTTGATCCTTCAAGCTTGCTAAAAGTTTTACATCCTGCTTCCCTTTAAATAATTGTTGTATAGGCCCTCCAAACATTTCTTTATCTTTAAAAGATTTAATAGCCTCTTTAGATTCTAATAAATCAGGGTATCGGCTCTCATTTCTAGATGCAAACATTTTTGCAGCTTCATCTGTAAGTTCATATCTTTTATGAGATGGAGTAATCAGCTTTTTAAAGAAACTTTTATTAGAATAATCGTCAGAAGGTTTAAACATTTTTATATCTTTTGTGATATTGGATTTACTATCAAGCATTTTAAATGTACGAGATAAAGCTTTTTCTGTTTCTAGATTCTCTTCGTCAGTCCAACTTTTAAATCCCTTTGCCCCTAAACCTACCGCATAAGAATATTTCTTAGTTCTCTCCGCCTTTTCTTTTGCAGATTTCTGCAAAGACAGTTCTACATCGTATGCAAATCTGCCTGCAATTTGAGAGGAGTCAATATAGCTAGGCGTGCTTGCTGCCTGACTGTACCTATTTAAATTTATTCCATTACTCATTGGGATTTCCTTATTTATACGTATTTAAAATTTCTGTTAATTTACTTAAAATTAAGTTTACTTTGGTAGATAATTCTGCAAAATTGTTATTAATGTCTGCATCATCTCCACTTCCTGAAATAGCTGCAATTGTTCCATCAGCTGTTCCTCCAGAACTATCAGTTAAAGAGCTTATATCATCTAATATAAGAGCTGCCTCCTCAGCAGCCACTTTAGGAGCTTTTCCTGTTGTTAATGGAGTAAATACAACTCTATAAACTTCATTATGATATCTTATAAATTGAGAAAGTCCTTCACTCGTATGTCTAGTAATTAATTGACCTTCTCTTAATTCAGATAAAGAAGGATAGCCTTCCTTTATTCTGTGTCCTTCAGAAGTTCTTTTTGTATTTGCTAATTTTCTTAGACCTCTATTCATATTATCTTACCGTTTTCATTCTATAAGATATAGTTATATCATTAATTTCAAATGAAGAGTGCATACCTGTCCTATCCATTTTTAATTGAAGAGAATATATATTATTAGCTTCGATTGATACATTCGGTCTATAAATAGCTGTTTTCCATTGACTGCCACTATTTGAAAAAGCTGTTTCAGCAACAAAAGCCTTAGATGAACTAGTATCTCCATTAACATAATAAGATATATTAGGAACACTCCCACTTGAAAGTTTATATGTTACAAATACTCTATAAATCTTTTTTCTAACACCAGGTTCACCAAAATCATTATCCTTGCTTATATACTCAAAATCTCCTGATTCAGGGGTATCTGGTGTAAATACTTCATATTTAACATCGCTACTATCTTCATATGGCAATATTAACTTCCCGTCTGGATGATTTATAAAATTACCTTTAACTTTACTATCTGTGTAAAAGCTGTCATGGAATGTCCATGCATTTGTCAAGATATCTACCATATAAGCATCGCCAGTTCGACTAGATTCAGTTCCTTTTACTACGACTAATTTTCTAGCAATAGCGTCATACCCAATTATAGCTGTATCTTCATAGAAAGAATCCCAGTCAGATATAGATAATTTTCTAACTTTATTGCTTTCTTGTAAATCGTATATCTGTTCTCCATCAAACATAAAAGCACCATGCTCATTAATCCATGCTACCCCCATATCTGTTTTACAAACAGCGCCTGAAGCATTTATACCTCTTAATCTATATTCAGCTTCTTGTATATAGATATCAGAAGAAACATTATAAATCAATAATTTCTCTTTTTTAAATATAAGGAGTCTATCTGCAAAGCTTTCAAGTTGCATTATAGGGTCTCCATCTGCCATACCTACCTCTAAACTTGAAGCTGGGAAAGCATCTGGAACTCCTGGAGGAGATGCCATTATACAATCAGGGTGATCTCTTTCATCGTCATAAGATCCATAGCCTGTCCCTCTATGCATAACCCTAACATTTCCTATAAATACAGTATTTCCAACAATTGTAGAATGTTTATATTTTGCATAAACAGTTTCTTCTTGCTGAGAAATAGCTGATAAAGTATTGTATCTATATGATTTAGGAGGCGTGGCATATTCAACCCAAGTTTCAGCTTGTATATAGTAATCATCTGGATTGTTGGCCCCTGTATAGCTAGGAGCAGGTTCTGCGCCACTTCCAACAGAATGTCCCCTAAAGCAATCTTTATCATCGAAGTTCTGAAATGGAATCCAATCACTGCTTAAAGGACTTTTTCTAATTCCTTTACCTTTTCTAAAATCTAAATCAGCAATTAAATAAAGATCGCCTTCATCATCTCTTTGAGCATCGTTATCTGAGTCTGAAACCTCTCTGTAGTAAACTCTTGCTCCTGTTATTCTAGTATTTAAAAAGCTATAAGGAGTTGAACCTCCTGCGACATTTGCCTCAGAACTATCATGATCAGTTGCTCCAAAAAATAGTCCAGGCCTTACATAAAATCTAAATCTTTTCTTTGATAAATTTCCATTAGGGTTATAATTAGCTGTTAGTAGCCCATTATCCATTT
>Ga0315331_10004119_pt1 | contig 10986 bp, 8 predicted proteins | sample M160m34915metaG_FD_203456 | JGI IMG/M metagenome (GOLD analysis project Ga0315331, IMG submission 203456) | Ammonia-oxidizing marine archaeal communities from Monterey Bay, California, United States - M1 60m 34915 | ecosystem: Environmental > Aquatic > Marine > Intertidal zone | place: USA... | reverse complement strand
CACCACGTCCTACTACAGGCCGTTCCTCGAGCAGGCCCATCGTAGGCCCCTTGCCTGCCAGTTCCAGCCGTTCCTCCACGACGCGCAGCAAGGTACCGACCACGACGCGCAGCACTCCGGCTCGCACCGCACCAGTTCGCAAGTCGACCACGCCAGCGCGTCAGCCAATCACGCGTTCTTCCGCACCACGTCCTTCGACAAACCGCTCCTCCAGCAGGCCCATCGTAGGCCCCTTGCCTGCCCGTTCCAGCCGTTCCTCGACAACACGCAGCAAGGTACCAACCACGACGCGCAGTACGCCGGCTCGCACCGCACCGGTTCGCAAGTCGACCGCCCCAGCACGTCAGCCGATTACGCGTTCTTCCGGAGCACGTCCTTCTACAAACCGTTCCTCCACGACGCGCAGTACGCCGGCTCGCACCGCGCCGGCACGTAAGTCCGCCACGCCAAGCCGCTCCAGCACCCGCCAAGCCGCCCCTTCACGACCTGCCACAGGTTCTCGCGCCGGATCTTCAGCCTCCCCACGCAGAGCGACCAGGAGTTCCAGCAAGAAATAGTGCTCACCTTGCCTGGTGCCGCTACCTTCGCTGGTGACTATGGAACCCTTGGCATTGACGTTAGAATAGTTCCCATCGAACAGTCCGATCCTGCACTGATCACGATGGGAGCGTCACCATGCGTCTACGTCTACTCGCCTTGTTTATCCTTTTGGGTGGTTCATTTACTGCCATCCTCTGCCTGACGGCATCCAGCTCTATTGCGAGGCAAAACGAGGGCGACCCGATGGCCACGGGGATTGTCTATCACGACGCCAACGGCAACCAACGGTTCGATCAGGGCGAGAAGCCCCTGGCCGGCATCCGCGTTTCGAACGGATCCCAGATTACCCAGACAGATGCTCGCGGTCGTTATCGATTACCGATCGATAACGACACGATTATCTTCGTCATCAAACCTCGTGGCTGGCGTACCCCACTGAACAAGAACAACAATCCCGTGTTCTATTACATTCATAAGCCTCACGGTTCCCCTGCTGGATTAAGATACGCGGGCGTGGCACCAACAGGCCCCCTCCCCAAGTCGGTAGACTTCCCGCTCTATCCCCAGGAAGAACCGGACCAGTTTCGCGCCATCATGTTTGGTGATCCCCAGCCGCGCAACCAGCAGGAAATTGACTACATTGCGCACGATGTCATCGAGGAACTCGCGGGAACCGATGCTTCGCTCGGCGTCACATTGGGAGATATCCTGTTCGACGACTTGTCTCTCTTCGAGTCCCAGGCTCGCACGATCGGCCTAGTGGGTATTCCCTGGTACAACGTTATCGGCAACCACGACATCAATCTCAAGGCAACGCATGATCGGTACAGCGACGAGACTTTCGAGAGTCACTTTGGCCCCTCCTACTATTCCTTCGACCATGGTTCGGTTCACTTCCTGGTACTGGACAACATTGAGTGGATCGTCACCAAGCCTGGCGAAAAGGGCTCGTACCGTGCCGGCCTGGGCGCAAAACAATTAGCGTTTGTGAAACGGGACCTGGCCTTGATTCCTGAAAAGCAACTGGTTGTGATCATGATGCATGTACCACTGATCGACACCAATGATCGCCAGGGGCTCTATCGCCTGATCGAGAAACGCCCGTTCTGCATGTCAATCTCGGGCCATACGCATCACCACGAACATCGCTTTATTACCCGTGAAGATGGCTGGCAGGGTCCCGAACCGCATCATCACGTGATCAATGTCACGGTCAGTGGAAGCTGGTGGTCTGGAGCACCGGATGCGAGAGGGATCCCCCACACCATGATGGCTGATGGAGCCCCCAACGGCTATTCCATCCTTTCCTTTGATGGTCACAAGTATTCACTGGACTTCAAGGCTGCCTCGCAACCGGCCGACTACCAGATGCGGATACAGGCCCCTGAAGTCATTACCGCTGACCAGGCTGAAAAGACAGATATTTACGTCAATGTCTTCAACGGTTCCGAACGATCAACGGTTGAGATGCGATTGGGAAAAGAAGGTTCCTGGACGCTGATGGAACGAAAGGTAATTGGCGACCCCGAATTTGCAGCACTTTCCGCCGCCGGCCGTGCCAACAAAACAAAGGATTGGCATGACCTGCCGGCTCCCAAAGCCTGTCCTCACCTGTGGCACGCCATGCTCCCCAAGGGGACTGAACCTGGAACGCACATGTTGCAGGTACGCACCGTGGACATGCACGGACGGACCTATCACGGGCGGCGCATACTACGCATCAAAGCAGCGGCATCAAAACCTTGATGCCGCAGGCTTTTTACTCGGCCAGCCGAATCTCGTAATGATGCTGACGGGGTTGCGCCGCAGCGTAGATCTGATCCTCGTACTCGTGGGCCAGTTTTTCGAGTTCAGCAACCTGCACCTTGAATTTTTCCAGGAAAGCCGCGAATTCCTCCGGGGCACTCTTGTCCGTTCCCTTACGGTAGTGATCCCTCAATCCCCGAAAGGTGTTACGCAGGGGACGAATGGCTTTCTCGTTCCGCTCCTGGTTAAGCAGAGCGACCTTTAACGCCTGCTGGTACTGGGGAGTCTTCTCGTTGCCCTGCAATTCAACTTGCTTGGCAAGTGTCAGGTTGGACCAGGTTCCGACCAGTTGTCCATCGATCTTGACGTCATAATCCCCTGTCGGCAAGGTCGCGACACGCAACCGTTCGCTACTCATCTTGTGTCCCGCAATCGTCAACTCGTAGCCAAGCGCGGCATCGGGGGGCAAAACCCAGGGAAGACTCTTGGCCTGAAAATCGAAAGCCAATTGTCCTTCCTTAGAAACGACGTTACTGACCTCACTGTTATCACCTCGGACCTTCCAGCCATTCTTTCCCTGGGATGCCATGATCGAGGAAACACGCCGATTGACGTGCATGTCATTGAGAATCGCAAAGGCCATCACAACCTGGCCGGGTGCATCGGGGTGCACGGCATCGCGAATCAAGGTAAAGTTGGCATCTTTTTTACGTTGCTGAATCGTAATGGCATTCAAGGGTCCATACATATCAACAAACCCCAGGCCTCGTTCCGCAGCGCGATCGCGCAACCAGGCACCATAAAAAGCCAGCACGCCGTTGTAATACTTGTACTGTGGCATTCTTGCCTTGCGGCGAGGATTCATTGCTGCCGCACGCAAATCAAACATCGTGGGCGTCATGGGAATCGCCATCGCGGACAACCCGGAGATCTGGTCCAGCAACTTTTCCATGCCGGTTTCATAGGTCTTGAAAACATCATGATTAAAATGCTGGTACGTTCCATCATTCATCCCCAGCAGGATCGTCACGTACTTGGGCTTGTAGGGGGCAATGTCGATATGAAACCGCGCCAAAGCGTCCCCGACCCGGTCTCCCCCCACCGAGGCGTTGTGGAAACGAATACGTCGTTCCGGGTAACGCGTGTAGAAAAATGTTTCCACGTATTGGCTATAGAGACACTGGTGAGTGATACTGTCCCCGCAGAAAACAAGCGTATCCCCATCCTGCAATTCAATGCGACGATGCCCCTTCGGTTCTTCGGCCGCAATCGCAACCACCAGTACCAGCGTTAACAGCACGCTTGTCATGTTTATCAAGGAACGTCTCATCTTCGTCTCCCATGGCTTATAAGTGATTTATCTACCGCTGTCTTTCGCACCGCCAGGGATGCGAATTCCTGAAATAGACTTATTCGTGTTAATTAAAATAACTCATGTCGGTTGCATCTGAGGACACCTGGGTTGGAGAGCGATCCCCTGGATCGCACACGCCAACCGCATCATTCCCTGCAGCGGGCCGCCTCACTTCACATGAGCGCGGTCCGCTCTCATGGAATCCGCTCTTTTTCCTAGTCAAAAAGCGGCACCATCCGGATACAAACGGGATTGGCCACTTCCACAACATCTCCGGTAGCCGTCAATTTACCCGAGTCCTGGTCGATCGAGAACAACACGATCGTGCCGGAACCCTGGTTCTCTGCCAGCAGGTAGCTACCGGTAGGATCCAGGGCAAAATTACGGGGCGTCTTTCCCTGTGTGGATTCATTGCCCAGGTACGTCAACTTACCCGTGGCCTCGTCAACTGCGTACATCACGATTGAATCGTGACCGCGGTTAGACCCATAGAGAAATTTTCCCGATGGATGGGCGACGATCTCTGCCGTGGAAAAGCCTTCCTCCACCTCTCCGGGCAAGGTCGAAAGCGTCTGGATTTCTGTCAACTTGCCACTGGCTGCATCGTAGGAAAAACCCGTTACGGTACAAAGCATTTCATTAATAACGTAAGCGTACTTACCACCAGGATGAAAGGCAAAGTGACGCGGCCCTGAACCTGGTGCCACGTCTGCATCCGCTGCTGCCGCGGCATCCAGGGTCCCTTTCTCACCATCGAAGCCGTAAACCAGGACCTTATCCAGACCCAGGTCCGCTGCAAAAGCAAAGCCATTGGCTGCATCGAGATTGATTGAATGAGCATGCGGGCCTGCCTGTCGTTGCTTGTTAACACTCGACCCTTCATGTTGCACCACGGCAGAAGCATCTGCCAATGATCCATCTTCTTTAATGGGGATACAGGCGATACTCCCTTCACCGTAATTCGCCACGAGGACATTCTTACCGGCGTCGTCCGTCACCAGGTGACAGGGCCCTCGACCACCGGAAGCCGTCGCATTCAGCAAGGTGAGTGCGCCGGATTCAGCGGCAATTGAGTAGGCACTGACGCCACCTGTTTTCTCGCCTTCAAAGTCAGCAATCTCGCTCACCGAATACAGGTACTTGCCATTAGGATGAATCGCCACGAACGAAGGATTCTGCGCTTCCGCGGCCAGCGCAGGCGACGTTGCCTTACCCGTTTTTAGGTCCAGGTCGAACTGATAGATTCCCTCGCTGTCACCGTTCGTATAGGTTCCCACGTAGACACGGACTTTTGTTGGCACCAGGATCTCCTTCTTGTTTTCGCTGTCTGCACTCGCTCCAGCATTTGATGGAGTCTCAGCGGGATCTGGCGAACACCCGACCACAGCCACTGCCAATAACACGACGGCCAGCAATTGTTTCTTCATCATCCACGATCTCCGGATATCTGGACCCAAAATACGTCTTGCCGGCCACACCACGCAGCCGCAACGCCTGCAAAGAATTCTACCGGGCCACGGACGCTGGCGACACTACCGAAGCCCAGAAACTCAAATCTTTCCAGACGTTCTCGGGCAGTTCAGGGACTGGCAACCGCCAGCACGATATTTACCAGCAGGGCGATTCCAATCACCAGCAACAGGAGATCCACGTAACGTTCGAAGCGACCCTGCTCTAATCGCCGATTGAAATATTTACCGATCGGGATAGCCAGTACCACGAACGGCAGGGCCACCAACACATCCAGGCCTACTTCCCGGGTCCACAGTCCGGCCTGCCAATGGCACACCAGTAACACCATCGTGGTGGGGACAAAAAAGCCCTGCATCGTGGCTCGAAAGGAAGTGGCTGACCAACCTTGCATAACGCCATAGATAACAATCGGCGGGCCCTGGGCATTGTAAGCGCCTCCCAGCAACCCAGCGGTAAATCCAAAACCAAAGGCCCAGCGATCATTATTCAATCGCAACAGTCGCGGACTTAACAGCCGATAGCCGGCAAAGCCGATGATGACCGCAGCCAGCACACCCTTGACGACTACTTCAGGCATCTGCACGAGCAAGTAAACTCCCAGCGGGATACCGACGCAGGAGGAGGCGGCCAATCGCCAGGCGCTGGCCACCTTGACCTTGTGCCAATCTTGAATGGTGACCCAGATCGCCACCACGGCCGACGCCACGGCAACCACGGGCGTAGCCACCTGCATCGAGACCACGAACGTCAACAGGGGCATGGCCACCAGGGCATCTCCAAACCCGAAGGTCGAACGGACCAGGGTGCCCAGGAAAACAACTGCCGCTACATACCAGGTTTCCATTGTCATAAGACTACTATCATGGGGACAGGTGTCGCATCCGCAGCCCACCACCGCCTGGCACCATTTCTCCACGGCGCACCGTACCGACGGCATTCAGAAGTTGGTGACCAATTCGCGTCTGTCCATAGCTATCAGGCAACACGAAATCTCCCTCGTGTACCTGCAGCACCGCTATGTCCGCAACGGTACCCACTTTCAATGTACCGATTTGATCTTCCAGCCCCAGCACCTGGGCAGGGCGTGTCGTGGCCATCTCCATAACGCGTTCCAGTGGTACCCCAAGGTGCAGGAATTTGGACATCGTGGTTGGCATATCATACACCGGTCCATGCAGGTTTTTCACATGGATATCCGTGCTGATCGTAGTTGGTTCAAAACCCTGTTCGATGGCTGCCTCGACAACATCCCACTCGAAGCTACCCGCCCCGTGTCCGACATCAAAGACCACACCTCGCTCAGCCGCTTCACGTACCGCAGGAAACAACGTACCCTCCGGATCCAGGATCCGTTCACTGCCCCCCTTGAAACAGTGGGTAATACAATCTCCGGCCTGCAGGTGTTCCAGCATCTCCGGGATCGGCATCGGGCTTTCCCCGATATGAACCATGAGCCAGGTTCCGGATTCACGCGCTGCCCCCACGGCTTCCATGAAATTATCCCAACCCTGTTGCCCTTCTCCGATCAGGTGTTTCCCTGCTCGAATTTTCACGCCCACAGCAACTCCAGGATTATCCCGAATCGTCTGCACAACCCCCTTGGGGTCCGCGTAACGCCGATCCATGAGTTCACCGATAATGGCTTCCGGATCATTTCTTCCCTTGGCCGTGATCAAGCCCGTACAGGAAAGATTGACCAGCGCCAGGATTTGGGTTTCAGCCCGTTCAATGATATCGTGTCGAAAACCGTCGAAATTAAATGATCCCGCGCTCCCTGCGTCCAGCATCGTGGTCACGCCACCAGCCGGACAAAGCGAATCGGGTTCCACCGAGATCGGCACGTGCCGATGATAGACGTGGACATGCAGGTCAATCAGTCCAGGCGTCACCAGTAAACCACGAGCATCCACCAGGCAACCTGCCTCGGCAGCTGGCAAATCCTCCCCAATTTCCGCTATCAGTCCCCCCTGGATAGCCACGTCCCTGACCGCTCGCAACTGCTGTGACGGATCAACGACCTCACCGCCACGAATCAAGATATCCCATTTCATCCGAAATTCACCCTCGTGTATCCAGAATTAACAAATTGATCACCAACCTTGCAACGGTACTTATTCGATGCGAAAATCGGGCCGAACGCAACCGCTCGCTTCTTAAAAGGAAACTCAGCTCGTGAACCTCAATGAACAATACGGACTGCGCCGTGTCATTAATGCCTGTGGTAAGATGACCGCACTAGGCGGTGCTGCGGTGCTACCGGAAATTGCACCCATCGTTTCCGAATCACTTGGCAACTTCTATGAACTGGACGCTCTCCAGGCAGCTGCCGGTGAGATTATCGCCAAAGCCACTGGTGCCGAATTCGGCTGTGTCACGGCCTGCACGTCCGCCGGTATCAGTACCTGCGTGGCAGCCTGCATGACAGGAAACCATCTCGGCAAGGTGCTGCAGTTGCCCGATCCCACCGGGATGCCTCACCGGGTCCTGATTCAAAAAGGTCATTGCGTTAACTATGGAGCTCCCGTCACCCAGGCAATTCGGCTGGCTGGTGCTGAGGTCATCGAGGTCGGCACGATCAATCGCTGCACCCCTGAATCGATGGAACTCGAGTTGAACCGAGATCACGTTGCTGCCGTTGTCGCCGTGGAGTCACATCATACGGTGCAGCATGGCTGGATTCCCTTGTCAGAGCTGGTTCCCATGGCGCATGCAGCCGGCGTTCCCGTGATTGTTGATGGCGCCGCCCAGGATCTACGATTCCAGGAACTAATTGGTTACGGCAGTGACCTGGTCATTGCCAGCGCTCACAAGTTTCTTTGTTCAACCACCGCGGGCGTGGTGGCGGGTCGCCGCGAGTTAGTGGAGGCAGTGTACCTGCAGAACCGGGGGATCGGACGCGGAATGAAGGCTGGCAAGGAAGCGATTTTTGGAGCCATGGCCGCCCTCGAATATCGCATGCAACAGGACGTGGGCGCCTGGACCGCTGAACAGGACCGACGTGTGGCATTAATCATTTCCCTGTTGCAGGACATTCCGGGGCTTTCCCTGGGTATTGATCCCGATCCCAATGGTTGCCCATTCTCCCGGGCACGGCTAACTCCGGACGAGGCCATCACAGGACATACCGCACGCTCCCTGACCACGGCGTTAGCCGAGGGAGATCCAACCGTGGTCGCGCGGGCACACCATGCCGAGGAGGGGTACATTTACCTGGATGCCGTGGAACTGTCGGATGAGGACATTCAATACATGTGCCAGAAAGTTCACACCATCCTCGGTGGCGTAACCACCTGAGATCTCGCTGAATCACGGCTCCTCGGACTGAACAATCTGGCCAAACAACTCACGGAGTTGCCGCACATCTCCCTCGGGTAATGGCGGCCCCAACACGCTGGCCACGTTCGCTTCCAGGTGCTCCAGGTTTCCTGTCCCGATCAGGACAGTGGAAACCGCTTCGTCCGAGGCACCAAACCGGTAGCCCGCATCGACAATCGAACAAACGTCATCATGAATCAGGAAATCCAGTGGAGCCTCCGGGGGAAGACTGTCTTCCGCAAGTAGTCCCTGGCTTTTCCATTTGGCAATCATCTCGGCCAGCTTCTCCGGACGTGTCATTTTGACACGCACAGCGGACATGTTAATGACTCCCACGTTCTGGGCCCTGGCCTGTGGCAGGACTTCCCGTTCGGCGCTCATGTTCAAGATGCCATACTTCACCATCAGCGCATCCCATAGGTCATCCCGCAGGGCCGCCTTCAGCATCTCGTGCCCCGGATCACGATAAAAGTATTCCGTCACACCAATAAAGCGAATTTTTCCTTGCTGCTGGAGTCGCTGAACCGTGGGATACAATCGCTCCACGGCCTCATGGTAGTTTCCTGGAACCAGTCCGTGAAACTGGAAGAGGTCAATAACGTCTGTTTGCAGACGCTGCAGACTTCGCTCGCAACTAGCCACGACTGCATCCCTGTCGACCAGCTTACCTTGCTCTCCCGGATCCGGCGTAAATTTCGTTGCCAGGTAGTAACGCTCCCGATCAATCCCTTTCAAGGCGCGTCCCAGGATCGCCTCGCTATCACCATAGGCAGGAGCCGTATCGAGAAGATTAATACCCAGGTCCAGGGCACGCTGGATTACCTGGTGGGATCGCGACTCGTCGGCATGCGTACGTTGCCCGATACGGCTGGGGCCCCCCGTACCGAGGCTAATTGCCGAAACTTCCAGTCCACTACGCCCCAGGGTGTGATAGATCACGTTATCGTCTCTCCTTGGTTGTTAGTTTACGTTGATTCAAAGGCCTATGCGAGCCGACGGGAAAACGTTTAAAAGGTGATGCGTCGTGGGCTCTGCTTTCGCAAAGAAAATAGCGGGGCAACAGGTTTCACTGGGCCGCACACTGTCCTAAACTGCCCGCATAGCCCAGCACCCGCAGCTCTGGACCCGTCGCATTCCAGGAATCCACGCTCATGCCTAATCGTCAGCCACTGACCCCGGAAGACGTCTTGAAATTCGAGAACATCGGAGATGCCCAGCTATCTCCCGATGGCAAAACGATTGCCTTTGTAAGAGGCAAGCCCTTCAAGCCTGACGGCGTTTCCGTTCACGCCACGATTTGGCTTTGCGATGTCGCGACTGGAGAAATACGTCAATTAACCAGTGGCCCACGTACCGACACCCTTCCCCGCTGGTCTCCCGATGGCAAACAACTGGCATTTCTCTCGAACCGCCTGGCTGAAAAGCAAAAACAGATATTCCTGATCGATCCCCATGGTGGAGAAGCCAGGGCACTCACCACCCTCAAGGGAATCATTCCCACGCCTCGTGGTTTAAACGCGCTCCAGTGGTCGCCCGACGGTCAGCAACTGGGATTCCTTCTCAAGGACAGCTTTAGCGAAGAAGAACAATCGCGACGTCGCAAAAAAGACGATGCGATCGTCTTCGAACAAAACCCGCAGTACGTACGAGCCTGGAGCGTGCGCATCGACGACAAGTCGGTACACTGCATGTCCCCGGAACAACTCCAGGTCTGGGAGTTTTGCTGGCACCCTGACAGCCAACAGATGGCGGCCACGGTTTCCGATGTCCCTTACGAATCTGCCTGGTATTCCAATCGGTTAGTCTCCTTTGCGTCCCGGGATGACCTTTGCGAGCTATGGAGTTCCCACCGGCAGGTATCACTGCCCGGTTGGTCTCCCGATGGCAGTCATGTCGCATTTCTTTCTTCAACCTGGAGTGACCGGGGCTGTTCCTCCGGCGACCTCTGGACAATCGCTGCCGAGGGGGGCGAGGTAAACCATGTGAGCGCAGGAACGGTTGCCAGTTTCGGTTGGTATCACTGGATAAAGGACAGTCGCCAGTTACTCGCCATTGGCCACGAGCGGGGTGGCACGGGAATTCATCGTTTCGATATCACGGAAGAAACAGCCACTGCACTCTGGTGGGAAGAGGCGGCCGTCGCCGAAGCTCATTGGCCCCGCTTCTCGGTTGCTGCTGACAACACCATCGCAGTCGTCAAGGAAGACCTGTCCCATCCGCGCGATCTCTGGGTTGGGCGATTACAGGGGGACCAACTCGACTGGAAGCAATTAACGCATCTTCACCCCCTGGCTGACACCTTCCTGGCCGGGGAAACCTCGTTTCACCACTGGCAGGGTGCTGATGAGTGGCCGATGCAAGGCATCCTCATCAAGCCTACGAACTACGAACCGGGAAAGGCCTATCCCCTGGTCATGTGGGTTCACGGTGGCCCCACGGGTGTCAGTGGTTCTCGCTATTACACGAGTTTCGGCTGGTGCCAACTACTGGCCAACGCCGGCTATGCCGTTTTCCTGCCGAACTACCGGGGCTCCGTAGGCTGGGGATTGGAGTTCTCC
>Ga0315331_10004116_pt1 | contig 10989 bp, 10 predicted proteins | sample M160m34915metaG_FD_203456 | JGI IMG/M metagenome (GOLD analysis project Ga0315331, IMG submission 203456) | Ammonia-oxidizing marine archaeal communities from Monterey Bay, California, United States - M1 60m 34915 | ecosystem: Environmental > Aquatic > Marine > Intertidal zone | place: USA... | reverse complement strand
TTGGTAAGTCTCTCGCTAGTCAACATTAGCCGCCAGCGCGAAGTTCTGCTAGATGCTGAGCCGTGCCCACGAGACGATCCCAGTTCTCATAGATATATTCTGGGGGACCACCAATTTGAGCGACGACGGACGCGACATGCTCGGTGGGAACCATTTCAATCGCATCCCATGGACAAACCAGAAGCTCATATGGATTTGAAGATTTCGTAGGAATATGCACACAAACTTCACAGCCGACACATGCTTCTAAGTCAATTTCGCACCAACTTTGATTGCCCTTGGTACCTAAGCCAAAGTGCTTCATTTCAATACAGTCCACTGGGCACACTTCCAAACATGATTCGCAACCAGTGCAATTATCTGCATTGATGACAGCTAATGTCTTGGGCACTTTTTTACGGGCTGTTTTATTTGCGGCCATCAAAGGCGTCCTTCGAAAATTGAAAACGACCTATTTTAGGTATTTTGTTGTGTGGTTGATTATAAATACTAATCGGCACGGAGCAAATAGGTTAGCCAACGAAAGTCGCGACTGCGGGTGTCTTTGGCTACACTTTTTTATAGGTCCAGCATTCGTTCGTCGGCCATTAAATCATCATAGGTCTGCCGTACTCGAATTAAATGCGCCTTTCCCTCATGAATCATCACTTCGGCAGCTAGCAATTTCGAATTATAATTGGACCCCATAACACTGCCATAGGCACCGGCACACTCTAGTACTAAATAATCCCCAACTTGCGCCTCTGGCAGACTACGAGTACAAACAAATCCGCCCTCCTGTTGCGTAAATATATCACCCGATTCACATAATGGGCCACCAACAACAACATCGACGTGTTCGTGATTCTCGTTTTCTTCTACTGCAATGGAAATTGGGTGATAGGCTCCATACATAATTGGTCGAGCAAGGTTATTAAACCCCGCATCCACTAAATAAAATTGCTTATCGGAAGTCGTTTTGATCGTCCGAATTTGAGTGACCAAAAATCCACTTTCTGCTACTAAGAACCGTCCCGGTTCAATTTCTAGGCACACCTCATGGCCAACTTGGTCTGCAATTCGCTGCCGCGTAGCATCCCACAATGCATAGAACTGCCGCAAATCAATATATGCCTCTTCTGCACGGTAAGGAATCGGCAAACCACCACCGGTACTAATCGTACGAACCGTATCTCCAACAACGGCAACCGCTTTCTCCAACGCCCCACAAACTTGCGACAAATGCTCCATGTCACATCCTGAACCAATATGCATATGTAATCCGGAAATGGTAATATCATATTGAGCGGCGAGTGTTTTGCACTCCACTAATTGCTCGTGCCAAATTCCATGTTTTGATTGAGAGCCACCCGTGTTTGTCTTTTCGCTATGGCCGTGTCCAAACCCCGGATTGATTCGCAACGTAATTTCTACACCTGGTGACACCTTGCCCAACTGTTCGATCATATCCACCGAACCACAATTCACGTGAATGTTATGTTCCTGCACAAGCGCCAGCGCATCCTGATCAAAAATATCTGCCGTATAGACAATGTCATGCCCCCGACTCGCATCGCTACCTCCTTGATATCCAACCCGCAGTGCTCGATGAATTTCACCTGCACTGACAGCATCTAAAACGACTCCATGCTGTTTCATCAACGCTAGAATTGCTAAGTTCGAATTGGCCTTTTGGGCGTAACGCACTACATCAAATTCACTGAGCTCCGCGATTCGTCGCAAAATAACTTCCGCATCATAAACAAACGTCGGTGTATTGAACTGAGTTGCAATTTCTTCGATTGAAATCGCCGCAATATTAGTGCGGATCGTTGAAAATATATTTTTGGGAGTAGAGCTAGACATCGATAAACCTAAAAGTCACAAACTGGGGTTGTCTGGAAAATAAAAAAGCGGTGTCAGGCTGATGACCCGACACCGCTTTCATGATCTGGTCATTAACTTTGCTTAGAAGGGGCTGTCATCCAACCCTGGTTCTGCGGGTCCTTGTAAATGTTGCATAGATTTAAGCACACCGGCTTCTAGCTCCATGCGGTAACGAACACCATTCTTGATTGCGGAGAGTTCCATACTAGCGGTATCCTTACCGGCAACAGATGCGGCAGCCGCAGCGGCTTGCTGCATGCTCACATCTTGCGTTAGCTCTGCAGCATATTGCAAAACCTTAGTCATCGAACCCTTTAACAAGGCGGCTGGCACTTTTTTGCCTTTATTCGCTGCGGATGCATCAATTGCCGCAGACAATCGTTTAAGACTGTCTTTGCCAACACCAATGTAAACGCGATCAGGCCCCATGCCGATACTAATTTCAACAGCATCGCCAAAGGTTGAACGTGCCTCGGCTTCGTACTCAGGAATTGGCATTCGAATCATATGAAAAGAAGTGTCCCCCTTTTTCTGTGCGTCGATTTCCACGTCAGGAAAAGAAGGATCTTGTTCCGTCGCGATTTTTACAAAGTCCCGGACAATTTGATCAAGCTGTTCGGCTTGTGGCACGACCGCGGCAGCAACCACTGAAATCTGGCCATCGGTCAAATCCACACTGCCCGCTAAGTCCATTTTGCCAGTGCTCAGAGTAGCCTTGCCAACATCCATAAAAGTAGAAATTGCCTTGATCGCCAATGCCCGCAATTCTTCACTAGGAATCGTTGGGTCATTTTGAAGTTGATCAATCGCCTGACTACGCAAAGCTTCGAGCGATATATTAATTTGCTCTGCTTGAGCAGCATCAAACGACGATGATACATTCATTTGAGCGGCAGCCGCGTCCGTTAGAAAACCAGCCAGTTCCGTGGTTGTGTCTTCGTAAGTAAACTGCTTTGCTGTGTCAGTTCCCTCTTTGGCTGTAATGTCAACATCGAGATACGCAGATTGACGCGTTTGATCAATATTAAAACCAACAGTAATTGATTCAAGCTCGTTAATCATTTTTTGGACGTCTTCCATGCCTTGTTGAGCAATCGCCCGACGTGCTTCAAATGCATCTTCCGATTCATTTGGTAATGGCTGCTGAATCGACTGTTGCATGCCAACTTCGATCTGACTCATCATCAATTGTTTGAATACTTCAGGAATGGCATCAATGTTCCCTTGAATAGCAACATCATATTGTTTTTCCAAACCGCCTAGTAATGCGGCGGGGGCAGCAGGTGGGGTGGCAAGAGCTTCTTTGGTATTGGAAACAAATGCCCAGCCGGTGCCTTGTTTGATATAAATAGGTGTTAGGCCAGCATCAATCTTAGTTAAGCCTTCAGGTGTTGATTCAGCAATAATGCCAAACCCCGCCAGCATCTGCAAAAGCGTATTGACATTATTCATTGGAATAAATGCCAGCATTTTATAGCCCAATATTCCATCCGGTTGAACGACCACGCCAATTGGTTTGGTCGTGTCCAACATCTCCGCAAATGTCGCTCCCTGTAGCTCCATAAGTTGACCGGTTCCCGGACCACCAACTAGGTCAAGTAAATAAACAAGGTCCTTTGATAAATCGTTGTAATTATTAATTGCCACAATCGCCATCGGTTTTTCGGCTGCAGTTTGAGCCTCAACTTGCATTTGAGGCAAAATAAACCCCAATACGATTGCTGCAACGAGCGTTGCTTCTTTGAGTATTTTCATTATGACATTCTCCAAAAAGGGAGTGATAAGTAATAAAGGGTAAGTGTTTGGAGGTTCGCGGTACCAGCTATCATAATAATAGCGTGCGAACCAAAATGACCATTCCCAATCCGTTGGATGTTATTTGGCAGAGTCCATCGCTGCCACCAACTCAATATGTATTCGTTTACAATCGCAAATTATTGCAACTACCGTTCTCTAAATGTAATACGGCCTTTGGTAAGGTCGTAGGGTGAAAGTTCAACTCGAACTTTATCACCAGGCACAATACGAATAAAGTGTTTTCGCATGCGGCCGGCAACATGGGCTAGAACCTCTGCTCCGTTGTCTAACTGTACGCGAAACCTTGTGTTCGCTAATGCCTGTGTAACAGTGCCTTCTACTTCAAGTGCTTCTTCTTTCTTCTTATTCATACAGCCTTAAACCCAATAGCTTATTGTGTGTTTCTATACGTTACTAAACTTACCTGTGAAAAGCGAATCCTTAAATATATTGATTCCGCTATTCTTTGAGTTTAAGACACGATATCGTTGATAACCAGTCCTGTTTGGGTTAATTTGAGCGAATCTGTTATCGCTCTAATGCCGTTTCTAACCGGTCGAGAATAGAATTGCTCTCTTCAATTCCCACAGATAGGCGTATCGTAGCGCCATTAATGCTAAGTTGTTGCTGTTGCTCGAGAGATAATCCTCGGTGGCTGGTGGAAAGGGGGTGGCTCAAGGTCGTTGTCACATCACCCAGTGAGGGACAAAACGCTAGTGCAGGGCTCGCCACCACTTGATCCGCCGCCGCTCGGCCACCTGCCATCTGAAAGGTGACAACATGTCCGCTACCTTGAATAAACTGCCGTTGTGCCAACTGAAAATCATCATGTGACTTTAGACCAGGATAAATAACTTTTTCTACGGCAGCGTGCTCGGTTAAGTATTTAGCGATCGTGAGTGCCGACTCGCACGCTCGGCTTATTCTCAGTGCCAACGTCGCAACACCACGACATGCCAGCCAGCACTCCAACGGGCTGCTCGCCAAGCCCCACGTAGAGTTAACCGACTCTACTCGCTCCCAATTGTCGTGATTCCCAGCAAGCATGCCGAGCATAATATCGCCGTGTCCATTCATGAACTTACTCACACTTTCAAGCACTAAATCGGCGCCCAGTTCCATGGGTTGACATACAATCGGTGTCGCAAAAGTATTGTCAACGAGTAATTGTGCATTACGAGCATGCGAAATTTCCGCCAGTGCCTTGATATCGGCAACCCGCAATATCGGGTTCGATATAGTTTCAACAACCACTAGTCGAGTGTTATCTGTCATGACATCTTCTACAGCCTGTAGGTCACAGCTATCTACCAAAGAGTGTTGGATACCTAATCGCTCTAATTCGCTACCAAGCAAAACAAGGCTGCGGCCATACAGGCGATTACAAACAACTACGTGGTCACCCTTTTCAAGTTGCGACAACACCGCTAGCGACAGCGCCGCCATTCCAGATGATGTGATCGTCGCGTGTTTGGCATTGTGTAGCGTCCGACACGCCTTCGCGAATTGATTCGCATTCGGATGGTTTTCACGTTGATAAACAAATCCGGTCTGCGCACCATCAAGAATTGCATCCGCTTGTTCGGTAGATTCACATTGCCAGACCGAAGTAAGAAACAAAGGCAAATTGTTTGGCACCGTTTGACCCGTAGCACGATATTCGTCCACTCCAGGTACCGAGCTATCAGGTACTTCGCTTGAATTCGAGCGGCATTTATCAGAATCCGACATTTTGTATTTCCTTGCATACACCTGCAAGTACCCACTACAAGGCTCACCAACCGCTCCGCCAACCACTAACAAACAGGCCAAGCCGTTCATGATTTTACAGCTCGTCGCATCATTTTTGTAGTTTAGCTCTTAAATCAGCCCTGCTAATTCTTGCAGCACATGCCAATTATCTAGGCGTTCTTGCTTGGCAGCAACCAAAATTTCGGAGGGGTTGCCATCTTTATCAAAATGCTTGGCAAACCGGCCTTCACTACGACAGAAATCAATAAAATCAACTTCTTCTTTGGTTTTCGGGTTGGTCCACCAATCATTCTTCATTCCCGGATTTCCTTGTAACGACATGCGTTCTTTGATCGTAGCACCCGCTTCAGGATCATACGTCATCATTGGGAACGCGCGTGAATCCACGGCAAGTCGGGCTTGGTCAGCAGCCATATTGTCGGCCACGCCATGTTCTGGTTGACACGTTGTGTAACAAATAATTACCGACGGTCCATCGTACTCAAGAGCTCGGATAACGCTCTTATAAAAGTGATTCGTATGAGCACAGGTCGTTTGAGCGACAAAAGTATTGGGGTGCATGATTGCAATTTGTGCCATTTCTTTACGGCGCTCATCTTTACCTTTATATTTTTTACCGTGCAAACTCATTTTAGCGTTTTGACCCATAAAGGTTGCTGTTGAAGCTTGACCGCCGGTATTTGAATAAACTTGTGTATCAAGGATAAAAGCATTGATATTCATACCTGTCGCTAACATTCGCGATAGCGATTGGAAACCGATATCAAACATCGCGCCATCGCCACCGATACACCAAATAGGCTGGTCTTCTTTACCCATTTGATCCCACCGCGTTCGTACGCCCATCGCATCAGCGGGCGCATTTTCGAACAGCGAGTTCGTCCAGGGCACGAGGTAAGGATTATATGGATAGGTCGATGTATAAACGGTATTACACCCTGTGGCCGCAACAATCCCCCATTGATCGCCGTACATAGCACCGGTAGCCGAGCACATCATTCGCAACGCCGTACCTTCGCCACAACCAGCACACGACCCCGCTCCACCAACATAAATATGTGTTTCTTCTTTGAGCATCATATCAATCAACAATTTATCGTTGATATAAGTATCATCTGAAGGCCCAAATTCTTTGAAGAAACGATGGCTCTTACGAATATCATCCATTGTCTTTTCAGATTTTGGAATCATCTCTAATGCCAAGTCGTCGCAAACCGTCACACATTCAGCACAACCCTTACACTTACTAGGATCAATCAGGATCGCAAAACGCCCGCCCTCATGGCCTTTTTTCTGTGGAGAATCATAATACTTGCGTGTCTTGGCCCACTGCTTAGCGAACATCTCTCGATCCGCTTCGTCTTCAATACCTTCCAGCTTTGTATTAAGTTCGGATTCCGATAACACCTTTCCTAAAATTGCTGTATCAGGACACTGCGTTACGCAGTCCATGCAGCCCGTACAATTTTCGGTAATGTAATCTGGAATTTCTGGTGCCACATAACTGAAATCTCGGAATGCGGCAGTGCCCGCTGGGACTAACGATCGAGCTACGGAAAGATCAGCATCGAGCGATTTTTCTGCTCCGCCAGATTCATAGGAGCGTATAATACGTTCGTTAAAATCTTCAACGTTGAGCACGGGTAGTTCAAGCCCTTCAGGTGCGGCGTCAACCAGCGTACCGTAGGAATTATTGTTATGTGGATCGCGATCGTTGGGTTCATTGATCGATGGTTTTTCGGCTGTAGCCATGTTTATCCTTCACACTACCGGCTCAAAACCGGTAACCTTAAAAACTATGCTCTGCAACTTTTGCCAGCAGGGCACCTAATTTATGATTGAATTAATTCTTCGGGTACCTGTTTCATTTCACTGTATCCGCGTTTAACACACGTCAGGTTATCTTGTACAACTTGTTCGCCACGTTTACCAAAATACTTACGTAACGCTTTTTCAACACCCGCATAGACTTCTTCATCACTCATGCCACTGTCCGTAGCAAAAGGTGTTAACTTTAGGAACGCACCTAACAGCACAATTCCTTGCATTCGCATTTCTAAGTCTGCAACCGAAGCAACCTCTCGGGCAATATCCACCATGTCTGTAAAATATAAACGTAGTTTCTTTTCTTTAAAGACTTGTTTGAAGTCCTCAGGAATTCGTTGCCAGACATCAGCGGGTTCCGCAAAATTGCTTTGCATAAAGACCGCTCCGCCATCGACCAACCCCTTTAGTGGATTGCCGGTAAGAATGGCATTGGTATCATTCAGCACTGCGAGGTTAACGTATTCTAATTCAGAGTGGGTATAAATATGGGATTCGGCAATCGTGAGATAATAGGTTGTAGGTAAACCTTTCTTTTCGGATCCATATTTTGGATAAGCTTGAACATCTTTACCAAACACCTGGCCAGCTATCGTGGCGATCACCTTGTTCGTCGTAACACTTCCAAATCCACCAACAGAATGACCTCGCATGGAAAATGCGCCCGCCGGTCGCAAATCGGGATCCTCTTTAGGCGCAAGTGCTGTAGCGTGTTTAATACCAACACTGAAGAAATCTTGGCCATCATTAATCATATTGTCAAAAATGGCGTTGATGTCACCGGGCCGAACATCACGACTTCCCAGCCCAGCAGCACCATGATAAATGCGGGGCATGCTATCAATTTTGGCACATCCATTTTGCCCGTTCAGTGCATCACAAAATGCAGCTTTGACTTCTCGCGTCAGGTGATTACCCGTTGTCGAAAGTGGATCGTCCATTCGTTCAATAACGGTAATCGCTTTACAATCCTTTAAGGCGTCTACGATCCGTGCTGCTGGAAAAGGACGGAAGCAATAAATATTCAAACAGCCTGCTTTAATACCTAGCTCATCACGCAAATAATCGATCGTTATCTGTGCCGTCTCCATGTAAGATCCGATGCCAACAAGGACGTATTCGGCATCTTCACAGCGGTAAGGCTCAATTAAATCGTAACGTCGTCCAGTCTGTCGATAGAATTCTTGGAAGGCATCTTCGATGGCAGGTTCCACCTGATCGTAATACCAGCGCTGCGCAATCTTGCCCTTCATATAGGAATCTTGATTTTGAACCACGCCAGACATCAATGGATTTTCCGTTCCCATAAGATTCATAATCTTATCTTCCGGCTTACCGACAAAGTCCTTCATGAATTCTTTATCAAGTAATCGTACGGTTTCAACCGTATGGGTGGTCAAAAATCCATCCTGTACGTTAAGAAACGGAGTACAGCTTGCTTCGGCAGCCCGACGAGAGATCAAGCATAAGTCTTGAGCTTCTTGAGCATTTCGGCCAAACAATACGCCCCAGCCACAATCGGCAACACTCATTACATCATCGTGGCCCGCATGGACATTGAGGCTTTGACTCGTTAACGCTCGAGAACCAATATTAAACACTACTGGCAATCGCTTGCCCGAAATGGTGTAAAGTACTTCTTTCATCAGAACCAGACCTTGGCCTGAAGTAAAGTTAGTGACACGGCCACCGGCTAAGGCAAAGCCTTCACAAAACGTAGCGGCCGAGTGTTCACTTTCCGGTTCGATAAAAACGAGTTCGTCACCCCAAAGATTAGGAATGCCATTTTGGCGTGCGGCGTTGAATCCAGCACCCATGGTTGTCGAGCTTGTAATCGGATATGCACCACTACCCTGACTAATGTTAGTTTCCACCCAAACTACCGCTTCCGCACCATCACAAGTAGTCGGCGTACCGGGATATTGGTACGTTTGTTCATCGACAACAGGTGCATCGGTTGTTTTATCAATTGAATCAATAGACATTCGTCTTGATCGCTCCTACTTGTATAATGTGGCTGCGTTTGAGAAACGGCTTTTTGCCCGCAGATTAGCTAGTTTTTTATAACTTCTTGGTCTTACAATACCTAGCGCAATGTTATCAGACACCTATATATGTGTCAAACCCTGTTAAATTAACCTATCTTCATACTTATACACCTATCGGTCATAATGGGATTAACATCCTCACGATTCATCACTAAGGGTCACAATCTTCCATTTCAGTAACTTCCCAACAGGCACAATCAACGTATACTATTGCTAGTATTAAAGTAAAATAACATCTAGCTGCAGGCTGTCTTAAGTGCGAACACTTGATTACATTCTTGAAAAACGTGCCATGACTATTGTCCAACTAGCGGAATTAGCTTCGTTGGACCAAGGACGCGTGGAAGCAATCACCGCTGGACGCTGGACCGCATCCCCACGCGAACGACAGCAAATTGTCGAGGCGTTAGATTTGGCCGTGGAAGATATTATTTGGGGGCATTATATGGAACCTCGCGTGCAAGAGTACCGCCGAGTTGGATTCGAGAAGGACTTTCAATGAGCACTAAAACTGTTACCGCCTTATGTCTTGAACAACAGCTTACGCTGGAGCAACTCATTGAGCAATCCGGAGTTGACGAACACCGCGTCGTTGCCATTTTGATGGGACGGTGGACACCATCACCAAGCGATCGTGATAAAATTGCACAAACACTAGGCGTCACGCGAGATGACATTACTTGGGGCCACCAGACACCGATCCAACATATCTATGGCATCGGTCCCGGTTAACACTTATGGGGATCTGTTCCTACCAACTATCGATTTGCTCCCAACCCTTAATCGCCACAGCCAATGTCATCCCCATAGGCTTGCAAAATCAACATTTTCTCTTTCCGCTCATGACTACGTAGCTGAGCATGAAATCCGTCAAACTCACGGACTACTTCACGAAAGCCTTGTTTGAGCCGTTGGCGTTCATTAAGAGTCCAAGCAAATTCAACTAACGCAGCAATCCGCTCGCCCAATTCGACATGTTCCAAACGTAGTCGATCAGCGCGATCACTTAAACGTGGCGCAATGCCTATCGGTCCATCAAGATAACCAAACGCCTCTTCCAGAGAAAAGTGGGTAGCTAGCTGGTCACGGAGCCGCGTTAGCCTAATACAAAAACAGGTACAGCTCTCCTGATCTACCAGTCGTTGAGTACATTCAAGCGAAAGGGCTTCAAGCAGTTCCCACAAGTCCTGATTCAATTGTTTGATTTCTTCTAAAAATGCTGAATTAATTGCGACGGTGCGCGTTTGAACTAACATCGCTGTTGACCTCCATGAAAAAGAGTAAAAGACCTCTTGGGCGTCTAGCCACCACGACTCCATTGTTAACCAGCCACAATTTTTGATTGATATATATTGATGGCGGTGACCGGCTAACTAAGCAAGCGATCCAAATATGGGTACAAAGCCGTTCATCGCTAATTACGTTACAGCGCAATTGAACAATATAAAAAAGCCGTGCTAGATACGGCTAAATATAAACCCAGTGTTTCTTCCACGCTGTAAATGCGGTGAATACCGATGGAAGCGAAAATCTATTGTGGAAGATTGCTGTGATGTTGCCCACTTAATTACTTACTGAACCCATCCTAAGTTTTCTACGGTAGTTTTCAAGAAAAAAATAATGCTGCCCCGAAATTAGCTAAGGCCTTCTTAATGTACTAACAGATCTTACAAACCGGCAGAGTTTTTTTTGTGGGAAATCG
>Ga0315331_10004115_pt1 | contig 10990 bp, 8 predicted proteins | sample M160m34915metaG_FD_203456 | JGI IMG/M metagenome (GOLD analysis project Ga0315331, IMG submission 203456) | Ammonia-oxidizing marine archaeal communities from Monterey Bay, California, United States - M1 60m 34915 | ecosystem: Environmental > Aquatic > Marine > Intertidal zone | place: USA... | reverse complement strand
GCGGCTGCAGATGCCGCAGCCAAATCGGGTGGAGGAGACGAAACGGGTGGCGGAGCTATTGGAGCCCTAGTTAACGTATTTAGTGGTGGAGGCCTTAAGAATTGCGCCATCTTTGCCTTGGGAATCATGCCGTACATTAGTGCGTCAATTATGATGCAGCTTCTGACTGCTGTAGTTCCTCAATTACAAAGATTATCTCGCGAAGATGGTGGAAGATCTAAAATCAACATGCTGACCCGTTACGTAACGATCGTTCTATGTTTGATACAGGGCTACATGCTTGCTAGATCGCTAGAGAATCCTGCGAACAATATTTTCCTTGCTGATATCGCTCGATACATGGGGGAATCAGGAACTCTTGTGCCGGAGTATGGGTTTCAATTTGTCTTTGTGACCGTGATGGTTATTACGGCAGGAACAATGCTAATGATGTGGCTAGGTGAACAAGTTACTGAGAGGGGCATCGGTAATGGAATCTCATTGATAATTTCAGTTAATATAGTTTCAGCGCTGCCTGGTGCTTTGGTGCAGGTATGGGAAACATATATTTCAGGAGCCAAAGTTGCCCCTGGCGAACCCGCAGACTTACAGCAACCTCTAACGTTAGTATTTTTAGTGGCATTGCTTTTTTTGGTGATCGCAGCTGTGATAAGTATTACTCAGGCAGTAAGAAAGATCACAATCCAATACGCTAAACGAGTCGTTGGGAGAAAAGTTTATGGAGGGCAAAGTTCATACCTGCCATTAAAAGTAAACTATGCAGGAGTGATGCCGATTATCTTTGCTCAGGCCATTGTTCTTTTTCCTGCGCAAATAATTGCTTTTGCTTTTCCTGGAAGTGAAACCATGAATAGGATAGCTTCTCAATTAACTCAGGGGTGGATGTATTACACTCTGACAGGTTTGTTGATTTTCTTTTTCAGTTATTTCTGGGTCGCAACAATGTTTCAGCCCACTCAAATAGCTGATGATCTAAAGAAGAACGGTGGATATATCCCAGGACATAGGCCAGGCAAACCTACTGCCGCTTTCCTTGATTTCACGATGAGCAGGCTAACATTTGCTGGAGCTATTTTTCTTACTTTCATTGCTTTATTGCCGGCGTTAGTTGCAAGGAGGGCAGGAATTTCAATGAACGTTGCTCAATTCTTTGGAGGTACGAGCCTTTTGATTTTAGTTGGTGTTCTTCTCGACATGATGAGGCAAGCAGAGACTCATCTCATACAAAGGCATTACGACGGCTTTTTACGTAAAGGAAAGATTCGTGGACGAACTGACAGGCGCTTAGGGGCAGGTTCGGCTGCGGGTAAGAATTCTATGGTGTGGTTATATCTTTTGATTGCGGTGCTTATTATTGTTGGAGTCGTTGCGATCATGATTAACTCATGAAGTTGAGGTTAATTAGTTAAAGTCTCTTCTGACCTAAGTAAGAGTAGAGTAAGATGCCAATCTACCGGGGCAAACAAGTCGAGTCTATGCGTGCAGCTTGCGGGTTAGCTCGTGACATTCTTTTAGAATCTGCAGCGCAAATAAAACCAGGAATTACGACTGGAGAAGTTGATTCCTTTGCAGCTGACTTGATGCAAAAAAACAATTGTAAGAGTGCGTTTCTTGGTTACAAGCAAAGGAATGGTCCTGCCTTTCCAGGTAATGTTTGCATATCGGTAAATGAAGAAATTGTTCACGGCATTGGTGGGCCTAGGGTCATTCAGCCTGGTGATATTATAAAATTGGACGTTGGGATCATTAAGGATGGGTGGGTAGGAGATAATGCTTTGACGGTGCCAGTGGGGGACGTGGGCCATGAAGTTGAAAAGCTTCTATCGGCGACCGAAGAGTCCCTGCACATTGCCATAAGTTTTGCTAGGGAAGGAGTCATGCTTGGCGACTTGTGTGCTTCAGTTGAAAAGCATGTTAGAACTAAAGGGTTTACTGTAGTAAGGGAATTTGTAGGACATGGTGTGGGGAAGAATCTCCACGAGTCGCCGCAGATTCCAAATTACCGGCCCGAAACGAACCGCCCTAAATTGAGGGAGGGGATGATTTTAGCGATAGAACCCATGGTGAATATGGGCAGCGCAGGGATAAAAATGCTCGATGATGATTGGACCGTTGTGACTGCAGATGGCAAACAAAGTGCTCATTTTGAGCATACTGTGTTGATTACTGATGGAGAGCCAGAGATCCTGACCTGGCGCGAAAGGACTATGATGGCTGGGTCAGAAGCTTAAAATTCAATTAATCTTAAATATTTATCTCTTCTAAGTCCGTGAATTGCCTTAAAAATAGGAGAAGTGAGCCTTGCAGAATGCGTAATCTATGCTAAACATTTCCTCCGCTTTTGCGGAAGCTGTCCGGCTTCTTTATTTAAATATCTTTGATGCTGATTCGATTAGAGTTGTGTCGAGGATGAAGAATACGAAGAGTTTCGAAATGCGGCAATGAAAGGGGTGGGCCTAATTGGGTTACACCACAAACAAACAAAGCAAATAAAATGAAAGTAAGACCTTCAGTAAAGCGATTGTGTGAATCTTGTCGAGTGATTCGGCGAGAGGGAGTCGTGCGAGTTATTTGCAAAAACCCAAGGCACAAGCAGAGACAAGGTTAATTTCAGATGGCTAGACTTTTAGGTATAGAGATTCCGAACGAGAAACGTATAGAAGCTTCGCTTCCTTACATATATGGAATAGGTAATCAAACAGCAAAGAAGGTCCTTGATGAGGCTGGTATAGATCCTGACATACGAACGGGTGAACTAACTGATGACCAATTGAGCCAAATTGTTAATGCTATTAATTCTGCGGGCATTATCATTGAGGGTGATTTAAGGAGAGAGCTTCAAGCGAACATGAAGCGCTTGCAGCAAATTAATTCCTACCGTGGAATATTGCATCGTAGAGGCATGCCTGTCCGGGGCCAAAGAACTAAGACGAATGCGAGGACACGTAAAGGCGGGAAAAAGAAAACAGTAGGGGTCGAACGGAATCCGAACGCGAAGAAAGGAAAGGTTTAACAAATCTTTTAATCAATTTCATTAGTAAAATATTTATTAATTTATATGGCTGACGACGAAAAGGAATTGCCGGAAGAGGAAACTCCAAAGGCAGAAGAGGAAACTCCAAAGGCAGAAGAGGAAACTCCAAAGGCAGAAGAAGCTCCAAAGGCAGAGGAGGAAGCTCCAAAGGCAGAGGAGGAAGCTCCAAAGGCAGAGGAGGAAGCTCCAAAGGCAGAGGGTGGCGACGAGAAAGAAGGAAAAGATGGGAAAAAGAGGACAGCAGCCGATGTCCTATTAGAACTTGATGGACCCGAAGCTGAACAGAAGGTAGTAAAATCTAAGGGTAGTAAGAATGTTCATTCTGGAATAGTTCATGTTTTAGCTACATTTAATAACACAATTGTTACAATTACAGACACGAGAGGAAATGTAATCGGGTGGTCAACTGCTGGGAAAATGGGTTTCAGGGGTTCTAGAAAGAGTACAGCATATGCAGCTCAAGTAGTGTCACAAGATGCGTGCCGCCAGGCAATGAGTCATGGATTAAAGGAAGCTGATGTGAGAGTCAAAGGGCCTGGTTCTGGCCGCGAGTCAGCAGTCAGAGCTGTTCAAGGAATTGGTATTGATGTTAAGAATATATCTGATGTGACTCCAATACCACATAATGGATGCCGTCCCAAAAAGGCTCGAAGAGTTTAACCGTATTTCAGTAATAAAAAATTTAAGCACATGGCACGTTACACAGGTCCTCGCGATAAAATAAGCCGCCGTTTTGGAGTTCCTCTCTTTGGTCCATCCAAGGCACTTGAGCGTAAAGCATATGCACCAGGTATGCATGGCGGTAAAAGAGGTGGGCGCAGGAGTAAGAGTTCAGATTATTCTGTTGCTTTAGCTGAAAAGCAAAAGCTCAGGTTTCAGTATGGAGTCTTAGAGAAGCAGTTCCGTAGGTACTTCGCTCAAGCGCAGCGTAGACGCGGAGTGACTGGTATTCTTTTGATTCAGCTCCTCGAGATGAGGTTAGATAATATTGTTTATCGTATGGGCTTTTCCAATACGCGGGCCGGAGCTCGGCAATTCGTTAACCATGGACATATTTTAGTTAATGGCCAGAGAGTTGATATTTGTTCATACAATACAAAGCCAGGCGATAAGGTGTCAGTCAGAGATAATCCCCGTTCAAAGCAGTTAGCTCTGAGAGGACTTGATTTGACTCAGGCGATTTCCCAAGCCGAATGGCTTGTAGTGGACAGAGATGATCTAGAAGGTACCATTTCACGTATTCCAGAAAGGGACGAAGTGGATCCTATGGTTAATGAGCAGCTAGTAGTTGAGCTTTACTCTAGATAATTAATTTTAATCCCCAATAGGAGGCGGTGTTTCTTATTTTTAAGGGCACCGCCTTCTTTCTTTTCATGGGTTGCTTTTTTTGACACTATAAATTTAGGAAATGAGTAAAGAAGAGATAGATGACTGGGGGCACGAAACCTTATCCGTTCACGGTGGTCTCGATTATGCCGGAGACACGGGGGCTGTAATTCCTCCGATATTCATGACTTCTACCTTTGAAAGCGGCAATGTTGAAGGTTTTGATTATACTAGATCAGGGAACCCGAATTTTAGAAACTTAGAAAAGGTTTTAGCTGATTTGGAAGGAGCAAAGAGGGCTTCTGTTTTTGCGAGTGGTGTGTCTGCAATAACGGCAATTACATCGACCCTTTCTTCGGGAGCCAAAATTGTTGCTGAAGAAAATATTTATGGATGTACTTATAGGTTATTTGAACAGGTCTTTGCGAAGTTTGGTGTTGAAGTGGAGTACCTTGATCTAACTGCACAAAAGAATATTGATTTAATAAATCAAATTCGGCCTCAATTAGTTTGGATAGAGTCACCCACTAACCCACTATTAAAGATAATTGATATTGAATCAGTGTCCAAGGTCACTCATGAGGCGGGGGCTTCTCTGGTCGTAGATAACACTTTTGCATCGAGTTGTTTGCAGCAGCCCTTGGAGCTAGGTGCTGATTTATCGCTTCTTAGTACTACGAAGTATACCAATGGTCATTCGGATACTTTGGGGGGCGTGGTCTGTTCAGGTAGTGATGAATGGGGTGATAAGATGGTCTTTGCTCAAAAAGCTTTGGGGCTTCAACCTTCTCCTTTCGGGTGCTGGTTAATTCAGAGGGGATTGAAAACACAAAGCTTGAGAATGATGAAGCACTCTAGCAATGCTCTTGCAGTGGCTTCATTCTTTGAGCGAGAATTTCCTGACGCGGTAGTTCGTTATCCATTTTTAGAGTCTCACCCCCAATATGAAGTTGCCAAAAAGCAAATGGCTTCAGGTTCTGGTGTGGTCACTGTTGATCTAGGTCTGACACTTGAAGATACTCAGAATTTTCTGAAGAGGTTGAAATTGTTTACCATGGCAGAGAGCTTGGGAGGGATTGAATCGTTAAGTTGTCATCCGGCATCAATGACGCATGCGTCTGTACCTAAAGCGGTGAGAGAGGGTGTCGGGATCACAGATTCTCTTTTCCGGCTCTCGGTTGGAATAGAGAAAGAAGAAGATCTGATTAATGATATTAAATCTTCTCTATCGGGGAGAGGGGCTTAGGTTGTACGATCTTTTATCTTAAATAACTGTTTATAATGGGTCAGTCTAGCTCAAGAGATGTTTTAACAGATCCTCCATGGAGGACAGAGGAGCTTGGTCTTCCATTGCCAGATTCGCCGTATGCAGTTTCTGTTTCTTTGCCTAATTGGGATCAGGTGATTGGTTATGAAGAAGGCGATCAGGACATATTGGACAGTCTGAGGACCGGGTATCCGAGATTTTTTGTTCCTCGAATAATTAAGGAATTGGAGAGTAAGGTTTTGCTATCATTAGGGGCTTCGAGTGGCACGGAATGTTTGGTTTTTCCCGATTCGGCAGCGGCTGAAAGGTGTCAGGAATATATGATCCAAAGAACTGATGGATGGGAGATTAAAACCGAAGAAGTTCCAAATTGTAATGCTAGCGTTGTTTTATATCCAAATGAGGTTGCTGACATCGCGGCAAAGTATTGGAGATACTTCGGTGAGGGAGTGAGTGTGAGGCAAGCTGAGTCGTTGCTTGCTGAAAAAGATGGGGATAGGGACCTTGGTATTAAAGCATGTCAGGAGATTAGAGAGAGAATAGCTTTTGATTCTGGGCAAGACCCTGCCGACGTTTTCCTTTTTCCCTCGGGAATGGCGGCAGTCGCGGCTACTCACCGAGCCTTGACTTCCTTGTCGCCTGGACTGAGATCGGTGCAATTCGATTTCCCTTATGTCGATGTTCTTAGGCTGCAACAGGAGATCGGATCGGGTGTTCTGTTTTTGCCATCAGCTGATGAATCTAGCGTCGCTTCATTGAAGGGCATTGTTGAAGAGGGAGAGTCTCTTTGTGGAGTCTATTGTGAAGTTCCAAGTAATCCTTTGTTGAGGAGTGCTGACTTGCCGAAGATATCTTCTATCCTTTCCCCCTTAGAGATCCCTCTGGTCGTTGATGATACAGTTGCGACTAATGTAAATGTGGATGTTTTTAAGTATGCAGATTTGGCTACGACGAGTCTGACTAAATATTATTCTGGAGTTGGAGATGTGATCGCGGGTGCGGTTACGATTAGCCGTGATTCGGTCCATAGGAGTCGACTAAATGCTTTATTGTCTGAACAAGAGGGGTCTGGAATTTGGTATGAAGATGCGATCGTCTTAAAAGATAATGCGGCTGACTATCGAGATCGAGTTTTGCGCGTAAATGACACGACACCTGAACTCGTTGAATGGCTTAGGAATCATGATGCAGTTGAAAAAGTTTGGTATCCTAAGTATGAAACGCGGGATAATTATGATGCCGTCAGGAAAGAAGAGGGTGGATTTAGTGGTCTCTTTTCAATCCTTCTTAAGAATCCTGAAAATAACAGTCCCGCATTCTATGATTCATTAGAGCTATGCAAGGGGCCTAGTCTGGGTGTGCAATTTACAATAGTTTGTCCCTACACATTGCTTGCTCATTATGATGAGTTGGATTGGTGTGAGGGCTTAGGTGTTTCTCGGTGGTTATTGAGAGTGAGTGTGGGGCAGGAGTCTTATGAATATATTCGTGCCCGATTCGCGAAATCCTTAGACTCTTTGACTGAAAATTGAGGGTCTTATATTGGAGTTGGATTGTTCTCCAAAAGAAAGAATTGGATGCGGGGGTAGGATTTGAACCTACGACCTCCAGGTTATGAGCCTGACGAGCTACCGAACTGCTCTACCCCGCACTTTTATAATGGCGATGGTTAGGCTGTATTCAACTTTAAATTAACGCTAATTGAAAAAGTTTGGGCGTTTTTAAAGGATGGAGGCGTAAAAGGACCTAATAGTTTAATTGGGCTAAGTTTTTAGGGATGAATTTCCCTGACTTGCGAATGAGTTTATTATCAAACCAAATTTCACCTCCTCCATAATCGGGCCGTTGAATGCATACCATGTCCCAGTGAACTTGGCTTCGGTTACCATTATCAGCAATGCCTTCGTATGCTTGGCCAGGTGTAAAATGGAAACTACCTGCAATTTTCTCATCAAATAAGATATCTCTCATGGGTTCTTTGATTTTTGGGTTGAAGCCGATAGCGAATTCGCCGATGAATCTAGCTCCAGGATCAGAATCCAATATCTTGTTTATTGCTTTGGTATTATTGGCTGTTGCCTTGACTATCTTGCCCTTCTCAAATGTTAACTGAATGTCATCAAATGAGATTCCCTGATAAATGGTTGGAGCATTGTAGGTTATTACGCCTTCAACAGAATTTTTTACTGGTGCACTGAAGCACTCGCCGTCAGGAATGTTATGCGTTCCTCCACAGGCAATTGCCTTCAGGCCTTTCATTGAAAACTTCAAGTCAGTGCCATTTCCTTTAATGTGAACTTTGTTCGTTTTAGACATCAGAGATTCGAGCCTCTTCATGGCGGGCACTAATTTTTTGTAATTAAGCAGGCACACTTCAAAGAAGAAATCTTCGAACGCCTCAGTGCTCATTCCTGCCTGTTGAGCCATTGCCGGGTGAGGCCAGCGGAGCACGCACCAACGCGTTTTATTGACCCGGTAATTCTGCACGGCCCTCATTTTTTTCATCGCCAGTGCCATGTCCTTCGATGGGACGTCGGCGGTTTCGGTTATGTTGTGGCTGCCACGAAGTGCTATGAATGCATCCATTTGCTTCATTTGATGCATTGAATATTTAGCTAAGCTGTCATACTGCTTTTCAGTTCCTCCCTTGAGGAGCTCTCTTCCAATTCGTGCACTATGTAGATTAACAAATGGTTGAGCTCCTGCTTTCCTGATCGCTCTTATGAGTGCAATGGGGACAGATTCAGGAATGTCGTACGCGTCAATCAATACGTTGTCTCCGCGCTTCACTGAGGTCGAATAACGGACGAGTTGAGTGGCGAGTTGATCTATACGGGGGTCGTGCATGGTTTTCTAAGTGATAATAGATTAAATTAGGAGGTCAAATGTATAGCATTTCTCTATAGCTAATATAATTAAATTATCTTCTATTTATTCATATTTTCGAAGTTGCATTAGCAGAGTGGGGAGATTCAGTGAGGCTGTCCTGAAGTATTCACCAAAATTTGATCTAGCAGACCTAAATTCCTCACAGCGGGACGCCGTGAGGCAGATTTATGGCCCGGTTCTTATTCTCGCTGGAGCTGGAACGGGGAAGACTAGGACAGTTATTTCTAGGGTCGCGCATATGATTGATACGGGAATACTCCCGAGTCATATTTTAGCTGTTACTTTCACGAACAAGGCGGCTAATGAAATGCGGGAAAGAATTTCGAGTATAGTCAAAAAGGATCAGGCGAAAGAAATTACAGTATGCACATTCCATTCTCTTTGTGTGCGAATTTTACGGCAAGGCATTGATAGGATCGGGTACAAGAAAAATTTCACTATATACACCGGTTCTGATCAGGTTGGTCTAGTGAGAAAATTAATTGCCAGGAAGTCGGCGAAGGATGAGTCGTTAGATCATAACTTAGCTTTGAGTTTGATTGGAAGAAGCAAAAACAAAGGAGTGGCAGTGTCAGAGATGAATGATTCGCTCATTAGTGAAATTGAGAAAGCTTATAATGCTGAGCTTAAAATTCTCAATGCTTTGGACTTTGATGATTTACTCCTATTTGCAGTTAAGCTTCTCAATGATCATGAGGATCTACGCTCTGTGTGGAGGGACAAGTTTCAATTCATTACAGTTGATGAGTTTCAAGACACGAATGGTCAGCAAATGAAATTGATTCAGAGTTTGGTGGGTAAGGATCAGAATATTTGTGTTGTGGGAGATGATGACCAATCAATTTACGGATGGAGGGGGGCAGAAATCACAAACATTCTAGATTTCGAACGGTTCTTTAATGAGCCAAAAATAATTAAGCTAGAGCAAAATTATCGTAGCACTCAGGCAATACTCCATACTGCTAATTCCGTTATTTGTCATAATTCAGGGCGAAGAGAGAAGAAATTATGGAGTGAAAATGTTGCTAATGAAAATGTCAGAATAATAGCGATGGCGGATGAAGATGCGGAGTCACAGCTGGTGGTTGATGAGATTTTGGAAATGACGGCAACAGAAAAGAGAAAATATGAAGATTTTGCGGTCCTCTTTAGAACGAACAGTCAGTCGAGGCTCTTTGAAACAAAGTTAAGAGAATATAAAATACCTTACAGGGTCATTGGTGGGCAGTCATTCTTTGATCGACGGGAAATTAAGGATCTTATTGCATATTTGACCATAATTAAAAACCCCGATGACGATATTAATCTTTTAAGGGTTATTAATAATCCGCCGCGTGGAATTGGAGCTGCAAGCATTGAAATTGCTACAGAGCAGAGCCGCGATCTTGGAGTTAGTCTTTCAGAGGTTCTTCAGAGTGAAGAATATCAAAAGAAACTTCCTCAGAGGTCAAGGTCTTCAGTAAAGAAGTTCATAGATATGCTAGAAGACTATCGTTCGCCGATGATGGCATCGCGCAGTGGGTTCGGAAGTCTGTTTTCTCAGTTAGTTGACGAGATAGATTTTGTCGATTACTTGGGAAGAACTTGCAAGACTGATACTGAGCGTGAGCAAAGGAAGTTGAACGTTGCTGATTTTCTAACGTCCTTACGTGATTATGATTCGAGTGGAAGAAAGAATGGTTTGCAAGGGTTCCTTGATGATATTGCGTTACAACAAGACCGTGAAGATGATGATGATGGTCCTGGTGTAAACTTGATTACACTTCATGCTGCTAAGGGTCTAGAGTTTCCTGTAGTTTATCTTGTCGGATTAGAGGAGGGGGTTCTTCCTCACAAGAGATCTCTTGAAGAGGGGACTAAGGAGGAGGAGAGAAGGTTATTATACGTGGGGATGACGAGGGCCATGGCGAGGCTCACGATGAGTTTTTGTTCAATTAGAGTTCGGTACGGAGAAGAGGTGTATTGTGAGAGAAGCTCATTTCTAGATGAAATGGACCCTCAATACGTAGATGTTTTTTCTAATGATGAGCTCTCTTCTGGACCCGTAGAAGAAAATGATGCGATGGCATATTTTGCTCGAATGAAGGAGATGCTCGAGGAGGATTGAAGGTGGATCAATAAAGGTAAGTATGGAATAAACGCCTACCGACAACTAATTTGCAAAGGATTTAAAAATCATCTAAGATCGAATTGATGGCATTGAATCGCCGAGAGTTTTTTAGAATGGGGGGCCTATCGCTCGGTGCAATCTCACCCTTAGGATTGTCTTTGCCTGAGGTGTTAGCAAATGAAGAGGTCAGTGGCGGAGGCAAGCAAATTAATATTATCTTCATGTTTCTCCAAGGCGGAGCAAGTCATATCGATATGTATGACATGAAGCCTGATGCTCCTGAGGAAATTCGAGGTAAATATAATCCGGCTCGCACAAATATTCCAGGTCTTCACCTAAGCGATCAATTGCCTAAGCTTGGAAG
>Ga0315331_10004111_pt1 | contig 10994 bp, 6 predicted proteins | sample M160m34915metaG_FD_203456 | JGI IMG/M metagenome (GOLD analysis project Ga0315331, IMG submission 203456) | Ammonia-oxidizing marine archaeal communities from Monterey Bay, California, United States - M1 60m 34915 | ecosystem: Environmental > Aquatic > Marine > Intertidal zone | place: USA... | reverse complement strand
CAGCGATCGACAAATCGCAGCCGCCTGCCCCGAAGAAACCACGGAGTGGGATGTGCGCGCCCACCGCAAGGCTCTCGGCATCATCCCGGCATTCAAGCGGGTTGACACGTGTGCGGGTGAATACCCCAGTGTGACGCCTTACCTCTACTCGACTTACTCAGGCACCGAGGACGAAGTAGAAACGGCGCCAACAACTGAAGCGACGCCGACAGCATCCACGACTGGCAAGCGCGTCATTGTCCTCGGGGGCGGCCCCAACCGCATTGGCCAAGGCATCGAGTTTGATTACTGCTGCGTACATGCCGCCATGGCACTGCGCGAACTCGGGTATGAGACCGTCATGGTCAACAGCAACCCCGAAACAGTGTCGACCGACTTCGACACCTCGGACATGCTGTTCTTCGAGCCGCTAACACACGAAGACGTCATGAACGTCATCGACCGCATCGATCCGCATGGAGTGATCGTGCAATTCGGCGGCCAAACGCCACTCAACCTCGCGCGTGGCCTCAAAGACCACGGCGCACCACTCGTTGGCACTAGCGTCGAGTCTATCGACACGGCCGAAGACCGTGACCTGTTCAGCAAGTTGATCACCAAGATCGGCGTTGACCAGCCACCAAACGGCTTAGCCGCAACCGCTGAGCAAGCGCTCGCGGCAGCTGCAACAATTGGCTACCCCGTGCTCGTCCGCCCGAGCTTCGTTCTTGGTGGCCGAGCAATGGAGATCGTCTACGACAAGACGACGCTCGCCGACTACCTAGAACGCAACCCGCACTTCTCGAAAGAGAGCCCACTACTGGTCGACAAGTTCCTCGACGCCGCGATCGAAGTGGATGTCGACGCGATCAGCGATGGCAACGAAGTCATCATTGGGGGCATCATGGAGCACATCGAAGAAGCCGGCGTCCACTCCGGTGACTCGAGTTGCTCTCTACCGCCCTACACGCTCTCGGCAGGAATCATCCAGAACATCACCGAGAAAACTCGGACGCTCGCCAAGGCACTCAACGTCGTTGGGTTGATGAATGTGCAATGGGCCGTGCGCGGTGCCAAGGTCTTCATCATCGAAGCCAACCCGCGCGCTTCACGAACGGTGCCATTTGTGAGCAAGGCAATTGGTCAGCCGCTCGCCAAGATGGCGGCGCGCGTCATGCTCGGCGAGACACTGGAGGACGTCGGCGTCATCGAGCGTCTTGAGCCGCCATTCTTCTCGGTCAAGGCGCCGGTATTCCCATTCGGCAAGTTCCAAGGTGTCGACACCGTGCTCGGCCCAGAGATGAAGTCGACAGGCGAAGTGATGGGCATCGATGCCCGCTTCGGCTGCGCGTTCGCCAAGGCCATGGTTGGTGCCGGCAATACGTTGCCTAGCGATGGCAAGGTGTTTGTGTCCGTCCGTGACGAGGATAAGCGACTGATCCTTCCGCTAGTCGACCGACTTGCCGGACTCGGATACCAGATTGTCGCGACCGCAGGCACTGCACGCGCCTTGCAAAACGCCGGCATCACTGTCGAACGCGTATTCAAGATCCACGAAGGCCGCCCGCACGTGCTCGACCTAATCGTTAATCGCGAATGCCGCCTAATCATCAACACTCCGAGCAGCCGACGCGAGCGTAGTGACGATCGACTGATCCGCAGTTCGGCAGCCAGTCACTGCATTCCGTGCATCACAACGCTGGCGGCAGCATCAGCAACGATTCAAGGGCTCGAAATGTGGATGAAGCAACCGCTTCAGGTCACGCCGGTGCAAGACCACCACCAAGCGTTCGCCGCCGAAACGCAGAGTTCGTGACCCGTCGCGAGTCCAAAGCCTGAAAGGCGAGGGCATCACGCAGACCGGGCAGATCATTGCGGCAGGCAACCTGAAAGCACAGCGATCACTGCACGGGCACAACACTCTCGCGGCTACCATCGCCATCGAGATCCCCCACGCGAGCGTTGCCAGCCTGCTCCGCGGCCACCATCTCTTCTTCGCCAATCAAGTCCACGGAGAATCCTTTAGGGACACCGTACTTATCAAAATAGTGAGCGATGCGATGACCGTTTTCATAGGCCGTATGAAGGACTCGATGGCCAGACGCCGTATGCATCAATAGGTGCTTGGCACCACTCGCCATGGTTCCAACAAACGGTCCCGTAGTACGCACCAGCTGCGCTCCCTTGCCGAAATGGTAAATCATCAACTGACCATTCCCCGAACGGTCAGTCCGCCAAACCATCACCTCGTCGTTGTCATTGCCGTCGACATCAAACACCGCGAAATCTGAGATGTCGCCTGGCGCGACGCCACGCAAGACAGCTAATCGCTCGCCCTTCGCAGTCTCAATCCTGAGATCGCCCACCGCATCAACACCACCCCCATATAAGGACTGCAAACCCAATAGGTCCGATGCAGCTAACGGAGCAGACCGCACGACACCCGTCCTCATCACGGCATCCGTCGCCGTGCTATGCCCGAGACCAAGTACATGGCCGAGTTCATGCAATGCAGTCCCGTATAGCGAGTAACCATCACGATCATGCTCGGCATCCGCAACCCACTTGCGACCGGCATCAAAATGCACAAACGTGCCGCTACGCACGGGACCAGAATGCGCAACTGCTGAGTCCGCACTAAACGGCTCACAAGCGCCGTGATGGCCGCGCCGCCACCCCAGCACCACGTCCGGGGAGGCGTCCACCTCAGCAACGGAGAACGCCACGAGGCCTGTCTCGGTCCACACTGCACACGCTCTAGTAATCGCGGCACCAAACGCCTCAGCATCGATCGGCCCAACTCGATCTTCAATGCGATAGGTCAACTGCCGGGGATCGTCCCAACGACCGCGCACGGTAAAGTGCGGAACAACTAATGGCGGGCTTGAGGTCACACCCAGCCCGGCACTCTGCTGCCCGTCGCCGCCCGACGGGCGAACCGGCACATCCGGCGCGCAACAAGTCAACCCCAGCGCAAGCAGCGCTGAAGGCAGGAGCAATAGATCACGGCGACTCACGTCTGCCAGTGATACGCCTATAGGTCCTCGAGGAACAGGATCAGTGCATCCTGAGCGGAAGTCTGCAGGTTCTCGAAGTTGATCCGCACGGCCTCAGCTTCACCAAAGTGCGCCAAGATGGCCCCTCGAAGGTCCTCCGCACGACCATCGTGCATGTAGGGCGCAGTGTCCTTAATGCCCCACAGTGGCGGCGTCTTAAAGAAACCGACTCCCGCACCTGGCTCGGCCATGCCACGGAAACCCGCCGGCATGACGTTATGGAGCAGCAAGTTTGAATACAGAGGGACCGGCCCAGTCGGACTCGGCAAACTCGGAGTGTGGCACTTGGCGCATCCGATTTCATGAAAGGTCTTGAGGCCTTCCGTCACTCTAGGATCGGTCGAACCACCGCGTGAGGGCGGACTCAACATCGAAAGGAAGTGAGCAAGGTCATCAACCTGAGCCTGCGTAATTTCAGGATCAGGGACGCTGTCGTCATCAATCGCACCAGCATAGCCGCGACCATTCGCCGGCGTTGTCAGGCCAATCTCACCCATCATCGCATCATTAACGAAGTCCGATAGACGTGGGATCTGCCCCTTCCAACCGAAGCGACCGATCTCGACATTGCCGGCAATCGACAATCGGCGAGCGACTCCGAAGACACCATCGCCGTCAGCATCATTGACATCTTCATTTGCAACGATGACTGCATCAGGAATCTGATCAATGGCACCATCCCCCAATATTGACGGAGGCTGCCGCTGCTCAAACACATCCGCACCACTGACCCCCATCGGGTATTCCTCGCGGCCGTGGACCGACGGCGGGAATAGCTTACTCAGCCCCTGACCACCCGGGACATTCGTGAATGGTCCCAAACCACCATTGTCATTACCAAAACGCGAGACGTTTAGTTCGAGCGCACCAGCACCACCGAGAACAGGATCTTGATGGCATGCGCGACAGCTGTCCGCATTCATCTCAGGAACGCCAAGCCCCTCCTCCAACGAGAACGGCTTATCGAACAATGCTCGCCCGCGATCAAACTGCGGGTCTTCACTGGGCTGACCCTGCATGCACAGCAGCGAAACACAGACGGCGCCCAAGGCAATGAATGAGAGTTGCATTAGAGGTGCTCCAAGAACGCCAAAAGGTCTTCCTGCTCGAGAGCAGTCAGTGCATTGAACCCCTTGCGACTAGACGCACCTTCTCCTCCATGGAGCAAGATCGCCTCAAGCAGCGTCGATGCACGCCCATCGTGAAGGTAAGGGGCAACGCTGGACACACCCCACAACGGCGCGGTGCGCCACTCAGCTTCGTTCGTCACTGGATCAATGGAGCTTGGTTGCGGCGTACCAAAGCTCACCTCACCAGCAATCTCAGGCCCCATATTGTGGATCAATAGATCCGTATAGGCCTCAACAGGACCTTTCGAGGACTCAAGTGCGGGGATGTGACAGTCAGTGCAACCGACCTGCGCGAAAGTCTGCTCACCGCGAGTAGCCGCGTTGTTAAAGACCTTCTTCTGAGGCGGCGCCAAGAATCGTGTGAACGCGATTAAGTCACTGAGGTCTTGCGTTGAGATCTCAGGATCAGGAATACCATCATTGTCCGCAGTCGGCGCATTAGGTGTCGCCGAACCCTGCATCAACGCGCCATGACCAAGACTGACCGTGCCAGCAGAGCCTTGCACGGGATTACTTGAGATACCCATCTGGTTAAAGAGCGGAGCTCGGGTGAACAGTTCAATGTTGTTCGCCTGCGCCTTCGAACCGAAACGTCCCACGCCAGCACCATCGACATTGATACGACCACTGATGCCGTCATTGTCAGAGTCATTCGGATCGGCATTCCCCAAGATCGTCTCGTCACTAATCAGCTCAAACAAACCAGTGCCGAACATCGGGATGCCGTTGCGCTGATCAGAGGCGACCGGCACGCTGCTAATTGTCTCCGGGATCACGATACGCCCAGTCTCCAGCGAAAAGGGCGCGTTCAACGTCGAACCATAAGCCGGCACAACAGGGCTTGGGAGTCCCGGAAGATCGAACAAGAATGGTGGGAAGCCCCACGAGGCGACGTAGAAGTTTCGGTAAAGCTCCGAGGCACCACCTGGCACCGGCTTGCTGTGACAAGACACGCATGACGTCGCGTTATAGAGCGGGCCAAGTCCTTCACTTGGCTTGAACCGCTTTAGGAACATCTCACGACCGCGGTGGAACGCAGCTAATTCATCGTCCGTAAGATCGGAGCGCGGATCACCAAGTTGAACGACCGGAATCGGATCGGGATCCGGATCCGGATCGGGCGCAACAATCGGTGGCGGCGAGCTCGAACCACTCCCGCACGACGCGGCAAATACGGTCATGCTGACAGCGGTCATCATCGTCAGAGTTCGTAATTGGATTCTCTTCATAGCAACGCAACCGCCAAAGCCTGACCGCTCAACCTTGGAGTCTAACCCAATTCGCAGAGTTCTGCGTGCTACGCAACGGTCCACAGAGGGCAAGACCGCCATCACAAGGCGGAGTCTCAGTAGCGGATCTATCTTCGGCGCAACGAAATAAGAGCCGGCAAAGCTCCGGACTCACCCACCATCACCTGCTTGAAGCGGCAATGCAGCCAGCTCTTAGATAGCCCTGGTGCCGACCAGATTTCAGTCAGAGGGAACCCGCCGACCGACCGTTGCATACAGAATATTTCCACGGGTTGGGCGCGCTCAGCGGCGCAGACGGCAAAGCCTAAACCGGCGACCACTGCCTAATTCCACCTGTGCGAGCTCGTAGTCGCGATGAAACTCGGGGGCGGCCAGTAATTCGCGCTCAGACACGGCCCATAGATGACTAGCTGCTTCCGCCCAAGCATCAGGGCCCACCTTGGCAATTCGCTGCAGTAGGTCACCGGAGTCATCTCGCTGCCAAAGATCTCCGGGCGTGCTCGACCCGAACACTATGTAGTCCGGGCGCTGGGACAGCACATAGACACCGTCACCCGCGCGGTGACCGGGAGGCATACGCGAATCACGGCGACCGTGTGCCGCGATATGCTCGTCGGTCAAGCCCAGGATATCAATGAAGCGCACTTGAGCACCTGAGAAGTAACCCATGTAGCCAGCAGCTCCACCAGCAACGATCAAGCGGCGATCGAGTTGTGCGGCCTGTGCAGCGAAGAACTCACCTAGCTCGCGGCGGTAGCCCTCAAGAGCCGCCCCGCGCGCCGGGATATTGCCGCGTGACATCGACTGCAACTGCGGACCAACCGCCATAGCCAGCATGCCAAGCACAATTGCTGCTGTGCCCAATCGCTCTGCCAGCAAGCCCGAGCGTGCAATGACATGATGGCATCCTACAACGGTCACGGTCACCAAGACCGGCAGCATCGGCGCAACAAACCGGTGATATGGCATGTGATCGCCACCACTAGTCAATATGTAGAACAACCACCCGCCGCTCAGCACGACCAATGCCTGAACGCGACGCCCAGTCAACAGCGCGATGGCTAGGCCAGCGACTAGCAAAGGTGCGCCGAGATCTGTTCGCAACCACTCAAGCAGGTAGTTTACTCCCCCCTTGTAGACCTGGACTTCCGGAGCCAATCCAAACTTGGCAAGCACAGGGTTCGGCACCGGTTTGCCATAGTAAGCCAAGCGGAAGAGAGTCGGCAGAACGAGTCCCAGCACAAGCACGCCGGTATCGATGGCGCGAATGCGGCGCACTGCCGGGCCACACCAAAGTAACTTCAAGAACCAAGCGCCGCCGAGTATGAGGACACAGTCGATGCGCACCAAAGCAGCAATCGCCAGCAACAAAAGACCAAGCCCAGGGCGTGGTCGCTCCGACTCAGAAACTGTCGAACGGCATTCTCGCAGCAGACGGGTCAGCCCCAGTGTTACGAATAAGGCCGCCGTAGAGGTCTCAAGACCAGTACCGGCTTGGCCAATCAACGTTGTCGACATCGCCACAACTAGCGGTGGAACCCATGCCGCGTTGTCCGGCAATACTTCACGAGCCAACCACCAAGTAGCCAATACAGCCCCGACAGCCGAAGCCCAACCAATCCAACCGGCGGCAACAAACAGATCGCAACCAAGCGCCTGGGCCGCCATCAGAAGAAAGACAAATCCCAGGTTCGTGAACGTCTCGACCTGCTCTCCAACGTTGTAGACAAGCCCGTGGCCTTGCCCGAAGTTCAACACACTACGAAACGAGATGACCGCGTCATCACAGATGTAGCCAACGAAACGCCACCCGTGAACAGCAGCGATCATCACCGCGAACGCGGATAGGATTCGGAAGATCATTGTGCAAACACGGCAGTCATGGGTGAACCCCGCTGGCCGCATGGCTCATTATAGAAGTCGCCAAGCAAAGTGCTAGGCAGAGGCAATCCAAACTCCATCGCAGAGAACACTCTGCACCAACTCTGGCACCGCGTGAACCACACCCAACGCCACCGGCTTTCACGGTCGAGCAAGCATCGATCATGAAAATGATCAGACTCGCCGGCGACGATTCGCTCCTCGGACGCCACACCTCTACGCATGATATCGGTCCAACGCTAGGCACCCGGCATCAGGGCAAGCTACACGGAACTCGCTAAGGAGATCTCATCCCCCAGAGAGATCGAATGCTCACCCACAAACCATCAAGAATAGCTGCGAGCCTGACGCTTGGGAGACAGCGACCGCACTCCGAAACTATTGCGCGTGGTGATCAGGCAACACGTAGAACCACTTATCCCAGCAAGACTCCCCAACCGGACCCTGGCGCAAGAGCTCACCATAGTAGAGCGCCTTATCGCGCACGCCCTGATCGCCAGTCATGTCCGCCAACAACAACAGTGGGGCAACGAGCATCACGTGCGCGCCCCCGAGCGGCGAATCACCGAAACGGATGCCATGGCTCGCGTCCCAATGGTTAGCCGGTACGGGATTACCATTGTGACTAATCGCCGTGTAGTAACGCAGCCCTTCAGCGACAAACCCCATGTTCGGATCGTTGTAGTTCGAAACCCAAGAGTATTCGACCGTGGTCGGCACGTCTTCACAGATCTCTAGCAGGACATCATCCTCCCAGTGACGGTAAGCACCAAGGTAACCGTAGAGCAACGCGCCGTGCTGCCAAGCCATCGTGAACTCGTGCTGTAACGGCCACGTCGTGCCCGCGTAGTTCTCCTGATATCCGAGTGCTTTGGACGGGTGGGAGACGTTGCGCTGATCGTCGACGTTTTCGTGCACGCGCCGCAGCGCGTAAGCCTTCAGGTCCTCGTCACCAGTTGCCAGATAGCTCTGCACGAAACCCTGCATCGTCCATCCCTCCGCGCGGACGGCCTGAATGTACTGCGTGTTATATGTCGACAGTCGCATCATCGACTTCAGTGTCTGGCCAAGCTGGCGAAGTTCCTCCTGAGCCCAGCAATCGCCTGTCACCGTCCAGTAGTCGAATAGCAAATCCGAGGACCAGTGCTCGTGATCAAAGTGCTCCCAGCCACGGGAGTGTGACCAGCCTGTAAGCACCCGACTCCGATAGGCCGGCCACGGGTCATTGTTAACGATCTCGCGACGGCCGAGCGTCTCATGCGAGAGATCGCGCGAGCCTGGATAGACGGGGACGCCATCGGCCAGGAACAACAACTGCTCGTCGCCAACCGTCAAGCCATAGAGGTGGTATGGACGACACGCCTGGATCCACGCCTTCTCTTCCAAAACACTAATCAAACGGTTGTGCCCACCTTGCACCGCATGGGCGAGTTCCGGACTCAGAGGATGATTACGAGGTGTCCCGGTTGTACCGGTTGGCATCGGATCACCGCGCGAACCCCAGGTGCCGAAAAACTGTGAGTTCCAGAACTGTTCGTATTCGCCTTCGGCTCGTGCCCACGAGTTCGCAGGACCAGCGAGCGGGCCGCCGAGCAGGCCCAGACTACCGGTCGTGTTCCAACTATCGTGCGTCGCCAATGGATATAGCGGATCCTCCTGAATCGCTTGAGCCGTGTCGCTCCAGCGCTCGATGTCTACCGGATCAGCATTCTGATGCGCGACATATAGGACAAATCGATAACGACGAGTCTGGCCGTCGCCCATCCATGAGTCAGATAAGACCTCAAACCCAGTCAGATCACCGGGCAACGACTGACCTGCGTCAATCTCGTTGTGGCTCGCACGGAACGGCAGCGGCGTAACGCCTTCTCCACCGACCAGGAAGCGCGCTTCGTTGATGTCAGCGCCACCCAGCGCATACATATTGGGGTCCGTAGAACCATTCGGCGCGTCCGATCCGTGGTAGTCGTTACCCAATACCCAATCTACGACCACCACCGGCACATCACGGAACTCTTGAAGGTAGAACGTAGACGTCAGGTAATCACGACCAATGCCGCCGGATGCAGCAGTGTGATACGTCCGATGACGCTTCACTCGGTGAAGTGGCGTCTCAGTCAGAGTCTCGCCTTCGCCCGAGGCGAATGAACGGTAAGAAACGTCAAACGTATCTAGAACCTCGGCACCGATCTGCAGGGAGCCAGCTGCATTAGCTACCCAACTGTTCTGAACAAAGCTCCCCGACTGTGACGGGCTACCCCCAGCAACGTAATACGTCTTAGTCTCACTCGGGCCAAAGGTGTCAGTGAACTGTGCCTGCGCTACTCGGATCGAACCGTCGCGCCAACGCTGCAGCACACGCCAACCGGTCTGATGGCCGGAAACAACGAGCTCTTCCGTATCCGTATGATGACCAAACGGAAATGGCACGGACGCCAATACCGTCTCAGTGCGCTCGCTGCTGCTGTCATTCTCAACCGTAAACTCCGGGGCCCACCCAAGCGGCACGCCAGGCTCGCCAGGACCAGAGACCCCACCTCCAGTCCCACCACCATTGCCTGGATCATTGCCCCCGCCGGTATTGCTCAGGTCCCCTCCCGATCCGCAACTAACCAATGATATGGTCGCTAGCCCAAAGCCGGCACAAGCAGCGCGACGGAGCCAATGAGTATGAGTTGCGGGTTCGCGTAGCATCTATTTCCTTACGATTGGGGTGGACTGTCCTAGGCGGTGAATCGACATCAAACGGTCCATGCTGAACCCCCCGGACTCCTCACTCCCGATTCGGGACGACCACACCGCTTAGGCCAACATGTTGGCAATGACATCGTCAGAATGGCATACGCACAAAAGTCAAACGCGTGCTCGATGAGCAATCTGGTCGCTAGCCCATAGCCGACTTAGAACTTGTGGATCAAAGATCTACCGCTGCGATTTCATCGGGCGAGGCCCAGCCCTAGCCCCCCGGAACGACACAACAAAACTGGACATCGGCGGAGTTGAGACTCCCGACGCAAAGCCTTGACGACCAATATCAGCTCGCCGGCCAATTCGAACCGGACAACGAGTGCTCCGGCGCTACCTGCTAGCTATTGTTGCCTGCGATGATACGCGGACTCGATGGCTGCCCACTTAACGCCCTGCGCAACAACGCAGCAATACAGATGGTTCAGCCTGATGCTGCCAGTGAGACCTGAATGGAGACACCCGCGGCGTTTGCCTCCTCTCTCGAGCAACAACCCAACTAGCAAAGAAGCGACATGGATCAGCTACATCACATTCTCCACGGGCTAGCTTACATCGCCTTGGGGGCAGCACTCCTCGTCTTAACCCGCGGCTTGATTGGCATGATCTCGCCCTACTCATTGCGCGACCAACTCACCGGCCGCGACAATGCCGCAGCAGGCCTAGCATTCACAGGCTACCTGATTGGCGTAACCATCATTTACCTCGGCGCTGCGATCGGCCCCGATCAAATTGAGATGGCAGATGGCACCATGCTCGACCCAACCTGGAATGAGATCGGCATGTCCATGCTGACCGTTACGGGTTACACGATTGGCGGCCTGGGATGCCTTTACCTCGGGACAATCGTTGTCGACAAACTCGTGCTGCGCACATTCTCCGTACAGAAAGAGATCGTCGAAGACCGCAACGTGGGCACTGGCGCGGTCATTTTCGGCAACACCGTTGCAACA
>Ga0315331_10004103_pt1 | contig 11000 bp, 11 predicted proteins | sample M160m34915metaG_FD_203456 | JGI IMG/M metagenome (GOLD analysis project Ga0315331, IMG submission 203456) | Ammonia-oxidizing marine archaeal communities from Monterey Bay, California, United States - M1 60m 34915 | ecosystem: Environmental > Aquatic > Marine > Intertidal zone | place: USA... | reverse complement strand
GCTTCACTCCCGACAGTGTGCCCTACGTTGCGGCCGCTGGGGGGCTGTGTGCGGGCGTGTGTCGCTAGACGCCAAAGGTGCGCCGGATCAGCTCGAGCGCGACCCGATCCGGGAGCAGTCGACGCCCGAGGGGCACCAGCCACGATGACTCGCCGACCGCGTAGCGGACGCGGGGGCGCCGTTGGGTCAGGGCTCTCTCGATGACCTGCGCGACCACGGCGGGGCCTGGGGCGTGTGGGAGCTGTTCCCGGATTTCCGCCTCGCAGCGGGCGATTCGGTCGGTGTAGGCGGATTCTGCACCCTCCAGCCAGTTCATCGCCTCGTTGAAGGGGGTGTCGATGTTGCCCGGCTCTACGAGCGAGACCGCAATCCCCAGTGGCGCCACCTCATTTCGGAGCGACAGGGCGAGCGCGTCGATTGCGGCCTTCGTCGAGGAGTAATGGGATTGGAACGGAATGGGTGCGCGGCCTGCGAGGGAGCCGACCAGGATCACACGTCCATAGGCCTGCCGGCGCATCGCCGGCAGGACGGCCCGCAGGACACGGAGCACCCCGAAGTAGTTGGTTTCGAACTGTTCTCGAGCGGCCTCGATCGAGGTCTCCTCGACACTCCCAAAGATGCCCATCCCGGCGTTGCAAACGACCGCGTCGATCACCTCCGCGTCTCGCTGCATCGTCGCGACCGCCTGCTCGACCGAGGCGTCCTCGCGGACGTCCAGGGTGAGCCAGCGTACGCCCTGTTCGTCGGGGGACGCAGCGCGCGGTTGGCGGCTCGTGCCGTAGACCGCGATCCCGCGCGCCGAGAGGTGCTGCGCGGTCGCGGCGCCAATTCCAGAAGAGGCCCCGGTCAAGAGGACGTTGCGTGCAGGCTTCACCGCTTCCCTCCTCCCCGATGGTAGCCCGTAGGGAGGCTTCCGTTCTCGGTCCTCGGGGGCTTGCGGGCGCCCTCTTGCCGCGAGCGGTGTGTCAACGCAGCGTTCGCTGTCGAAGCAGGCGGATGATGACCGGCCAGCCGAACACGAGCGGGTGACGCCGCTGGCGTTCGCTCAGTTCGGGTCGCACGCCGCTGTGCCGCTCGAGTTTCCAGAGCGCGTACGGCAGCCAGTCGCCAAAAGTGGTGGCGGTCTTCAGGAGTCGGAGGAGCGCGAGGGTTCGGGCCCAGGGGCGGCACACCTGCCAACGTGCGCGCGCGAAGAACCGCTGGGTTGGCGAGCTGTGAACCTCGGTGGCGGTGGCCATGGACGCGAACGCCTCGATTCGTCCTTCTTCCTCGAGCACGTCGAGTGCGAGGGCGGTCGCGCGGTCGTAGCGACCGGGGGCCGCGTCGTAGAGGGCGCGAATGGTCTCGGAGGCTTCGTTTCGAAACTCCGTCTGGTAGGTCCGTCGAAAGGCTTCCTGCCACAAGAACGCGAACGAGAAGCGCTGGACCCTCCCTCGCGCCGGCAGTAGCGGGTGGATCCGCGCGACGAGCGTGCAAACCGCGCGTGCGACGGCCTGCCGGGTGTGATCCCGCGCGTCGTCGTCTCGCGCCCAGACCCTCAGCGTGGGCTGCGCAAAGCGCGCCCAGATGTAGGGATGTGTGGCGCCGAGGCCAACGAGGTGATCGAAGTCCTGCTGCGAAACGACGGCGTACTTGCAGCGGACCGAGGTAGGGCGCTCTTCACCCGAGAACGTCGCCTCGGCCTCGAGGTAGAAGACGTTGGGGGGGAGCAGGGCGTTCAGGGCGGCCAACCGCCCCGCGCCGTACGCTGCGCGATAGGAGTCGACGATGACATAGAAGTCGAGGACGCCCTCATGGGTGTCCTTTCGAAGGCAGGATCCGTAGAAGAGGATCGCGGTGATGGCTTCGCCGTGGCGGTCCCGGATCTTTTCCGCGAGCGCCACCGCCGCGGGCGCGGCGGGAGCGCGTAGCTCTTGTTCAACGAGCTCTTCGAGCGCTTGGGACGTCTTCCCGGCTCCGGGTGCCACTGCTCAGGCGCGAACGAACCGGACGGTGTTCTCCGCGGTGATCGAGACCGCGCGGCCCGAGCGCGGATCGGCCTGCTCACCGTCGATCGTGAAGCCGCAATCGAAACGCAGCTCCGCCTTCTTGCAGTTCCGGCTCAGGTAGCCGTTCTCCTCAGTGACATCCTCCCCCGGGCGGCCGGAGAGGATCCCGGGCAGTGAGCGGCCGAGCCGGGTCGTGTCCGCCGAGAGCGCTGTGAAGCGAACCCCGCCGGGGCCGGTGCCCCAGAAGGGGCGCAGTCGCGAGAACAGTCGGGGCAGCGTGGACGCCATGAAGACCGTGAACTCCCCCGGGGCGACCAGCTCCCCGTCGATCATGATCTGCGCCTTGTCGGGGGAGAGGATCCCGTCGCCGCGGGACACGAGGAGCTTGGTGAGGAGCCCGCCGACGACAACGGTCGACCCGAAGACCCCACGCGCGCGCCCTTGCGGGAAGTTCCCGTGGACGACGTCGACTCCGCGGTGGATCACACCGCCGCCAAAGAACATCCCGCAGCGAACCTCGCCGTCATATTCGACCCGCAGGACGTCGCGGCTCAGCGTGCGCTCGCGGATGCGCTCCTGGCGGGCTGCCACCAGGAGCTCTTCGAGGCTGCGTACCGGATTGCGCCCGCAGCCGAGGTCGAGCGCGGCCATGTTGGTCCGGCCGCCTCGCAGGACAGCGATGTGCGGGACCCGGTCATCGAAGACGCGGTGCTCGAGGATCTCGGTCAGCGCGTACGCCAGGGTGCCATCGCCGCCATTGATGACGAGCAGATCGACTTCCTGCCGGGACAGGTCGGAAAGGGCTTCCGGGACCGCGCCTGTGCTGTCGGTCTCGACGTGCAGGACTTCGGGAAAATCGCGTAGCAAGCGCAGCAGGCGCCAGACCTGGTCTTTGTTGCTTCCTGCGCGGAGATTGTTCAACAGGCCGATTCGCAAGCGAAGGCTCCTTGTTGGTGGCTCTGCTGCGGAGGTCCGCTGCCGCGATGGGACCGCTGTGCGATCCATCGGTCAGAAGTCTGAAAAGGTGTCTACAAATCTTGCGACAAACGTCCCGGTCCGTTCTCGCGGATCCGGGGTCCCTCCAGAGCCCGGGCGCAGCGTATCGCCGATTGGTGCCCGCGCCCACTTCTCATCGACACAACTTTGGGGCAAAAAGTACACAATGATGCTGAAAATGGCGCAATTGAGTGGCGATTGACCCTCACTGTTGCGTTTCGGAGTCTCGGGCGAACCACGTCTCGATGGAGTCTCCGGCGCGCCGCGTCCGGAAAGCCTGTTCGATCCGGACCAGTTGGATCGCGATCGAAGCCGCGGTCCAGCTCGCGACGGCGGCCAGGCCCCAGGCCGGTTGTCCCAGCAGGGCTGACAGCGAGAGGAGCACGAGGTTTGGGTTTCGCCGTGCGATCACAAGCCGGAACTGCCCGTCGAAGGGCCGCCAGATGAACATCTCCATGCGGAAGGCGAGCAAGAAGACCCCTTCGAGGAGGCGTCCGATCACATAACCACCGACGACGACCGCCATCGCCATCGTGTGCGCGCCGAACCCCGGCTCTCCAGCGGTGAGCCCCCACGCCCAAGCGGCCCACCAGATCGGTGGATGGACCAGGTCGAGGCCATGGTCGAAGACCTGTCCGAACGGCGAGGACCGCAGCGTCACGCGTGCCAGCTTGCCGTCTACGGTGTCGAGGAACGTCATGCACCACGCCAGCAAGAGCCCACCTGCGAAGGCCCCCTGTGCCCAGAGGACGGTCACCGCCAGGGCGAGCACGTAGCTGACCGCGGTCACGGTGTTCGGCGTGACGCCGAAGCGGACACACCAGCGGGTGACCTGCCGTGCGGGTCGTGGCCAGACCCATTTCGTCACGGCGTCGGTCACCGTCTTGTACGCCGCGCGGAACAAATGGTCTTCGACTTCTCGGGTCCGCCCCGCTTCGACCGCGAGCGCGTAGGGCGGTGACCGTCGGCGGAGCACCGGGTCGAAGTCCGACGCCAGCTGGTTGGGCGAGGACGGCGCGAAGCCATCGGCGGGAGCGCCGCGAAGCACCTCGAGGGCTCTGTCTGCCTGGTCGGGACCCGCGCAAACCGCCGCGGGGCCCCGGTCCCCCTCGAGCACGATGTCGCGGCCGACGTGAAGGAGGCCCTCGAGCACTCGCTCGTCGAAGACGTGATCGGTACGCAGGTACAGGGCTCTTTGTGAGATGGGCTCGCCGGGGTCAGCGACGCGCGCGCCAACGATATCCAAGCTGCGGACCAGGCGGTCGCGAACGGAGATGCCCCAGATTCGGGTCTCCTCGGAGTGCTGATTGGCTTGCGAGGCGAGCACGGCGACCTGCTTCGTCACCGGAGCCTGCGTTCGCGGTGGGTCGTGGGCCATGGGGAGTCAGCGCCTGCCTGCGTGCGGGTCGCGAAGCTATCACAGCGCGATGGGCTGAGATAGCCTCCCCGCTGGTGTTCACTCTGGCTCATCTCTCCGACTGGCACGCGACGACGCTACGCGGAGCGCGGGTCGGCGAACTCGCGACGAAGCGCTTCTGGGGATGGCAATCCTGGAAGCGCGGACGCCGGAGGCGTCATCGCCCCGAGGTGCTCGCGGCCCTCTGCGACGATGTCCGAGCGCAGGACCCCGATCACGTGATCGTGACCGGTGATCTGACCAACGTCGCGTTGCACCAGGAGTTCGAACAGGCGGCCGCAACGCTCCGCGCGCTCGGGGATCCGAGCTGGGTGACTGTCGTGCCGGGCAACCACGACGCCTATGTCGCAGTCGCCCCCGAGCGGGGCCTGGATCAATGGGCCGCTTATTTGCTTCCAGACGACGCTCAAGGGCGTCGGAGTCCGGGGCGAGGCGACTATCCCGTGGTTCGCATCCGTGATTCGGTGGCCATCGTCGGCCTTTGCTCCGCGGAGCCGACCCCGCTGTTCATGGCGAGCGGCAGCCTCGGCACGGAGCAACTGGCGCGGCTGGAGGGAGTCCTCGCGGAGCTGGGGCAGCGAGGGCTCGCCCGCGTCGTGGCTCTCCACCACCCGCCGACGGATGATGGGATCGGCTGGCGTCGTCAGCTCCGTGACTGGCGCGCACTCCAGGCGGTCCTGCACCGAACCGGGGCGGAGTTGGTCGTGCACGGGCACCGGCACCGCAGCTGGTTGGGGACGCTCAAGCCCTCGGCCGGTTCGATTCCTGTTGCCGGCGTTCGCTCGGCTTCTGATGTCGGGGACCGGGAAGACCGCCGCGCGCAGTATCACCTCTACCGGATCGAGCGGGGGCGGCCGGTGGGAGTTCAGGTGCGCGGTTACGACCCGGCAACCGGTGGCGTGCAGCCCGAGGGCGACCTCGTCCTAGGGGGCTGAGGCGCGATCGCGGAGGATCCGCTCGACCAACGCGAGGTCGGCGGGCTTGTCGACGTCGATCGCCGCGTGCGGGAAGGGCAGCAGGACGGGTCGGGCTCGCAGCCCCAGGACCTCCGAAGCCCTCTCGAAGCCCTCGTCGAGGCTGAGCCTGCGGAGCGCGAAGCGCACCAGCGTCGAAAATCCAAAGGCGGAGACGAGTCGCCACGGGCGTTTCCGGTGCTGTTCGATCTGCCGCCAGAACTCAATCGCCCGTCGCGCGGCCGGCGTCTGGAGGGCGAACAGGTTCGCGCCGGAATACGCGCCGCCCCTGAAATGAAGATAGGTCCGCTGCGACTGCGGGTAGGCGGCCTTCAGGCGGCGCTCCTCGACGAAGCCGACTGCGATGTCGGCGCCGGAGTCCTCCGCGCCGCGCAGGAAGGCGTCGAGGATCGGGGCGTCGAGCAGCGCGTGGTCGGCGGTCGTCAAGAGCGTCGGCCGTCGCGGGGAGGTCTGCGGGAGGGCGTCGAGTGCTTCGAGGGCGCTCTGGCTCGGGGAACTCGCGGCTTGGAGCGTCACGACATTGGGCGGGTCGATCAGCGCGGGCTGGTCGATGGAGACGCGGATCGAGCCGACGCGCGGGTGCTGGTCGAGCGTCGCGAGGACGCGGTTGAGCATCGGCTGGCCGCCCACTGGCACCAGCGCGCGGTGGGGCGCTCCCTGCGCGCTGGCGAACGGGTCTTCGCCTTTCCGTTGGCCGGCGAGGACGATTGCGTCGACCCATCCACTCACCCCCCCAGTGTAGCCGCAGGCTATGCTGCCTCGCCTCGTGAGAGTGTCCATCGGGGTTCGGGGAGAGGTCGCGCAATGAAGGTCTTCATCGACGCGAGCGTTGCCTCGGCGTCCCTCCGCGTATTCGGAATGGAGTTGGTCGAGCGGCTGGTGCGTGGGGTCCTCATCGCGGGAGTCGCGCCGACTGAAATCCTCGTAGTCCGACGCGCGGATGGCCCCGCACCGCAGCTGCCCGCCTCATTGCTCGCGCGGGTACCGACGCGGGTCGAGCCCCTTGGCGGCGCGGTCGGCGAGCGGCTCACCGAGCTGCTCCGCGGTGCGGAGCCGGTCCTGGTGGTGTCGGGCAACGCGATCGTCGATTCGCGCGTCTTCGGGTACCTGGCAGGGGGCGAGGGGGCGGTTGCGTTCGCCGCGGGCGACGCGACGGAGCGAACCGTCGTCGCCCGACTCGAGCCCGGAACGCCGTGCGAGGGCGTCGTGCTTGGCGAGGTGTTGGACCGCTTGATCGCGCAAGGGGCGCTGGTGTGTGAAGCACCGATCGAGTTCGAGACGTATCTCCCGATGCTTCGGCGAGACCTCGGACCCTACGCCTTCCGCGTCGCGACCGAAGACGCTCGTCGGCGCATCGAGCGCTTCCTGTTCTGGTCGAACTACAAGGGGTCGACGGACTTTATGACGAAGTACGTCTACCCGCCGCTGGTCTGGTTGATGGTCCGTCCTTTGGCGCGTTGGCGAGTTCACCCGAACTGGGTCACCGCTGTTGACATCGTGGCCGCTTTCGCGGCCGTCCCATTCTTCGCGCTGGGTGCTTGGGTCCCGGGTTTGCTCCTTGGCTACTTGATGACCGTATTGGATTCGGTCGATGGCAAGCTCGCGCGGGTCACCTTCACGTCATCGAGGCTGGGTGAAGTGCTCGACCATGGACTCGACATCATCCATCCGCCGATCTGGTACCTCGCCTGGGGCTGGGCGCTCGGCGACGGTCAGTCCGGCTCGCCACCCTTTCAAGCCGCGCTTCTGATGTTGGCGATCTACACGGTGGATCGGATCATCGCCGGCATTTTCAAGTGGCGCTTGGGGCGCTCGATTCATGGGTACACGCCGTTTGACGAGAGGATGCGGACGTTCATCTCGAGGCGGAACGTGAACCTCGTCCTGTTTACTCTCGCGCTTGCGGTCGATGGTCTGCTGTCCGATGGCGGCTGGCCGGTCGCGACGGGGTGTTGGTTCGCGATCGTGGCCTGGCAGTCGCTGTGCCTCGTCTTCCACGCCCAGCGGTTGGTGAAGTTCTGGGGCGCGGCTCGCTGACCGGAGGACGCGCGTCGAGCGGTCGGCAGCGAAGCGTCAGCTCGCGCGACGGGTGGCGACCGGTTGCGGAGCCGACGCACAGGCCTGAGCCTTCGGTCGGTTCTCGCAGTCGGAGAGGTTGGTGCGCGCTCGCTCGAGGTCTGTGATGGAGTCGACCTCATCCCACCAGTGGCCGGTGATGTCGACCGCGTCGATCGGAGATCGTTCAGCGATCTGGTTGATCGCGCTGAGGTACCAATCGCGCAGCGCGGACTCGTGGCGGATCGCGGATTCGAGCGCCGCGACGAAACGCTCTGCCCCGTTCTGCTGAAACCGGATGAGGCCGATTGACTCGGCGTCGGTTTCGTTCGGCGCGATCGTCTTTGCAATTCGTGAGACGCACCCGTTCGAAGAGAGCGAAACCTTCATGTCGTCATCATCGTACGTTGGCTTCTGATGAATCGAGATCGAGATCGGGCTGGGTGGCGCTGCCAGCACGCGATCAAGCAGGCCCGGTCCGAAAAGCGTGTCCCCGTTGAGCAGGAGGAAATCACCGTCGAACTCTGCTCGCGCGAGCCAGGCTGTGACCAGGTTGTCACTGTGCGCGTAGAACGGGTTGAAGAGCGTTCGGACCTTGAGGTCTCCAATTGAGCAGCCGTTCAGTCGCTCTTGGACCGCGGCAGCGCCAAACCCCACGGCGACCAGGACCTCCTCCACGCCGGATTGCGCGAGGGTGTGGAGCTGATAGTCGAGGATTGACCGGTCGCCTTGAACCGGGAGCAAGCACTTCGGCATGTTTCGGGTCAGCGGGAGGAGCCGATGGCCCTGTCCGGCACTGAGGATGATGGCCTTCATGAACGTTCCGTATCGACCCCGTATGTCGACAGACCAAGCGTGCCGGCGTTTACACCGGAGACGGTGGTTTTGGTCGTGTTCGACACCTTTCTGGAGTGACTGCGCGGTACCGACAGGTTTAGCATAGAACCATGGCTCTCTCTGTCCGTATGGGTCTGTTCGCCGGGGTCACCCTGGCGGTCCTGCTGTGGCTACTCCCTGCCGCCGTCGACCGGTCGCTCAACACGCTCGAGATTCAGTCCCTGCAAGCCGTTTCTGCGCGGGCGTCTCGGCTCCAGTCAGAGTTGTTCGTCGTTGATCTTCACAGCGACCTGTTGTTGTGGTCCCGGGACCCGCTACGACGCGCGACGCGCGGACACGGCGACTTGCCCCGCCTGATCGAAGGCCCGGTGGGGTTGCAGGTCTTTGCGGCGACGACGAAGTCACCCTGGGGGCAGAATTTCGAGCGAAACCGCAGTGATAGCTTCGACATGATCACCCCGCTCACGGTCGCCCAGGGCTGGCCTCCGCGAACCTGGTGGAGCCTGCGAGCGCGAGCGCTGCACATCGCCGATCGGTTGACGAATGCCAGTAGCGGCGCGGCGGGCAGGCTCCTTCCGGTTCGCGACCGAGAAGACCTAGCAGCCCTCGTCCGTGACGTACGGGCTGGCCGGGAGGTCGTCGGGGGGCTGCTCGCTGCAGAGGGGATGCATCCGCTCGAAGGGGAGCTCACGAACGTCGATGTCCTCTTCGAGGCCGGCTATCGAATGCTTGCGCCTACTCATTTCTTCGACAATGAGGTCGCCGGATCGGCGCACGGGGTCGAGCAGGGGGGCTTGACCCCGCTTGGGGCTCGCGCCATCGATCGCATGCAGGCGCTTGGCATGGTGGTTGACGTCGCCCACGCGTCCCCGGCCACCGTCCGCGACATTCTGGCCCGGACGCAAGACCCGGTCGTCGTATCGCATGTGGGAGTCCAGGGGACCTGCCCAGGGCCACGGAATCTGTCGGATGACCAGATCGAAGCGATCGCCGCGGTGGGTGGCGTCGTTGGCATCAGCTTCTTTGCTGGTGCGGTCTGCGACATCTCGCCCGACGGGATCGCCCGCGCGATTCGATACGTCGCGGACCGGGTCGGTGTGGAGCACGTTGGGATCGGCTCCGACTGGGATGGAGCGACGCGGGTCGTCGTCGACCCGCCTAAACTTGTGTATCTCACGGATGCGCTGCTGCGCGCTGGTTTCAACGAGGTCGAGATCGTGGCGATCATGGGCGGCAACGCGCTCCGCGTCTTTCAGCAAGTGCTGCCGTAGCGGCGCTCCCCGCGGGACCGCGTGTCGATCTCGAGCTGTTAGCATGCAAGGCTCGACGAACGAGGAGGCAGAGCGTGGCCTTTCAGGGGCGCCGCGTGTTGGCCGTGGTGCCGGCGCGCTCAGGAAGCAAGGGCATCGCCCGGAAGAACCTCGAGCAGGTCGGTGGCCACAGCTTGATCGGTCACTGCGGCCGTACCATTGGAGAGCTCAACTGGATCGACCAGGCGGTGATTAGTACCGATGATGACGAGATGGCGGAAGAGGCCGAACGTTACGGTCTCGCTGCCCCCTTCCGTCGTCCCGGGGAGCTGGCCTCTGACGAGGCGCGCGCCGAAGACGCCTGGCGACACGCTTGGCGCTTGTGCGAGCGCTTCTTTGGCGAGCGTTTCGATCTCGGGTTGTGGCTTCAGCCGACGACGCCGCTGCGAGTCGCGGCCGATGTGGAGAGGACGGTACGGACCATGATTGACGGCGAGTTCGACAGCGCTGCGACCGTCAGCGCGATCCCCGCCCACCTTCGCCCGGAACGCGCGATGACCCTCTCGGACGAGGGTGTGCTCGACTTCTACAGCGAGGCGGGACGAGGTCACGCGAACCGCCAGTCCATCCCGGTGACTTGGTATCGCAACGGCGTATGCTATGCCGCGACCCGTGACACGGTGGTCGAGCAAGGCCGGGTGATTGGAGATCGTTCGGCAGGCGTCCCGGTGGAGGGGATCGTCGTGAGCATCGATGAGCCCTTCGACCTCGAGATGGCTCGTACGCAGGCACGACTCGAGGGAGGCCGCGAATGAGTGAGCGAGGGGAGACGTGGCTCCATGGCCCTGCGGCGAACAGCGCCTGCTGTGTCGTGGCCGAAGTCGCGCAGGCGCACGATGGCAGCGTCGGGATGGCGCATGCCTTCATCGACGCCGCGGCCAAGGCCGGGGTGGACGCCATCAAGTTCCAGACTCATATCGCGAGTGCCGAGAGCACCCCGTCCGAACCGTGGAGGAAGGCCTTCTCGAGCCAGGATCAGACTCGCCTCGATTACTGGCGCCGGATGGAGTTCCCGGAGAGCGTTTGGCAAGAACTCGCGGCGCACGCGGCCGAGGAGGGGCTGCTCTTCCTGAGTTCGCCGTTCTCCCGCGAGGCCGTCGAGCTCCTCACGCGTGTCGGCGTGGCGGGCTGGAAGGTGGCTTCGGGTGAGCTCGGGCATCACGCGCTCCTGGATCAAATGGCAGAGACGGGACACCCCGTGATCTTGTCCAGCGGGATGAGCGCGACGGACGAGATCGACAGCGCGGTAGAGCGTGTCCAGCTGCGAGGGGTCCCGCTCGCGCTTCTGCAGTGCACGTCGCTCTATCCGTGCCCCCCGGAGTGGGTGGGGTTGAACTTGATCGATCAGTTCCGGGCGCGGTATGGCTGCGCGGTGGGGCTGTCGGATCACTCGGCGACGATCTACCCGGGGATCGCCGCTGCC
>Ga0315331_10004101_pt1 | contig 11001 bp, 10 predicted proteins | sample M160m34915metaG_FD_203456 | JGI IMG/M metagenome (GOLD analysis project Ga0315331, IMG submission 203456) | Ammonia-oxidizing marine archaeal communities from Monterey Bay, California, United States - M1 60m 34915 | ecosystem: Environmental > Aquatic > Marine > Intertidal zone | place: USA... | reverse complement strand
TATCTGCACCCGAATCGGCCAGGAAGCCGGGCAGGTGGGTGCCGATAAACTGGACGTGAAAGCCACATACGAAAAACCCCATCACCAGCAGCCAGTATCCTCTGTGACGGCTCGCCTCGCGCAGGGCAGTTGACAGGCTTTGTTTGTCGGGCTGGGCCAGGGTTTCAGCACTGCCGGCTTTCATCGCCAGTGCCAGCGGGATCGTAACGGCGACGATGATTGCCAGAACAACCAGCCCGTCAGACCACCCGAATGCGCTGATCAATCCCGTGCTGGTCGGTGCAAATACGAATTGGCCTGCCGATCCGCCTGCCGTCACGATACCAAGCCAGAAGACGCGCGATTGCGCAGGAGCGACCCGCCCGACCAGGGCCAGCGGCAGGGTGAACCCCACGCCGGCAGCGCCCAGGCCGACAACAAATCCGGCCGACAGCATCATGGTCTCGGGTAGTGTCGAAATCGATATCAGAAATATGCCACCTGCATAGAGCGCGGCGGACGCGGCAATGACACGGATCGGGCCAATGCGGTCGCCAAGCGCGGCAACAAAGGGTGCGGCGACGCCCATGACCAGGTTTTGGGTTGCGATCGCCCAGGCGAATTCGCTGCGTCCCCATCCGAGGTCGGCGCTCAGCGGCACAAGGAACAGCCCGAACCCCTGGCGCGATCCGTTGGCGATAAGAATGATTGATGTCGCCGCAAACAGCACGAAGACAGGACTGCGCCAGGTCGCTTTCATATGAGAACGCCCCCGATTTAAGGTCTAATCTTCCAAGTGCCGGTTGGGCCAAAATATTTCATGCAGGCGATTGATGTGCAAGTCTCGTCGCTGCACAGATGTTTTCCGTGGGGCGCTAAACGCGTCAGCCGTTGCCGCGTTCCAGCGTGTGGATCTCGGCGCCGGCAGCGATTTCATCGGCATCCGCGCCTTCGCCGAGCTCAATTTGTTCTATCTTCTCGCCGCGGCTGGTGACCTTGTTGGTCGAAATGCTGATATCACCGATATCTTTTTCGGCCTGCTTAAAATGTTTCTTCAGGTTGCCGACGCGCTCATCGATGCGTTCGACATCGATCAGCATCTTGCGGACTTCGGTCTGGATCACACCGGCCTGTTCCTGCATCGATGCGTCTTTGAGCACAGCGCGGATGGTATTCAGTGTTGCCATCAGGGTGGTCGGCGACACGATCCATACTTTCGCCCGGTGGGATTTTTCCACCGTCGCCTGATGATTGGCATACAGCTCGGCATAGACAGCTTCCGAGGGCAGGAACATCAGCGCCGATTCAGCCGTTTCGCCCGGAATGATATAGCGGTCGGCAATGTCGCGGACATGCTTCAGTACATCTGCCGCAAAGGCACGGGAATGCTGGGTCTTGGCTGTCTCGTCCGTCGCATTCCGGAGCGCGTGATAGCTCTCCAGCGGGAACTTCGCATCGACCGCGATCGCCCCCGGCGGATTGGGCAGCATCAGCACACAATCGGCGCGCTTGCCGTTGCCCATGGTCTTCTGGAATTCATAGGCCGACGGGGGTAGAGCGGACTGCACGAGGTCCTGTAACTGGACCTCGCCGAAAGCGCCGCGCGCATGTCGGTTCGACAGAACGTCCTGGAGCTGCACCACCTGTTCGGACAGACCTGTGATGTTCTTCTGCGCCACATCGATAACGGCCAGCCGTTCCTGCAGCTTGGTCATCGTTTCGGACGATTTGACGCTCGATTTCTGCAGTGAATCGCCGACCTTCTTGGTCACATCGGCCAGCCGGGCCTCAAGCGTTTTTGTTATGGCGATTTCCTGATTTTGCAGCCGTTCGGACAACGCCTTCTGACTCGCCGCGTCGGCTTCCGCAATCTGCGACAGCCGCCCGGCAAGCTCTGCCTGTGAGGCCGCCAGTCGATCAGTCGTCCGCGCGATCTCATCGGTCGCGCTCTGTCCGCCACTGTGCGTCAACGCAAAGGCGGCCACTGCGACGGCCACTGCCGCAATAACGACGGCTACAATTGTTACCGGTTCCATGCCAGAAACATATCACGAACTTCAGCGAATCGCGCCGCGTGGTCCGTCCCCTGCCATGACTTGACCACAGGGGCGCAAGCGCATACCTAATGCCCCCTGTTAAAGAGAAATGTCGGTCTCATGGCGCTCCTGTCGATCATCACCGCCCCGGATCCAAGTCTGAAAACCGTGGCGAAGCCTGTCGATGCCGTCGATGACGATATCCGCCGCCTGATGGATGACATGCTGGAAACCATGTATGCCGCGCCCGGCGTGGGGCTGGCCGCACCCCAGGTCGGCGTCTCGCAGCGGGTGATCGTCGCCGACGTCGCGCGCACCGGTGAGCTGCCGCAGCCGATGCGTATGACGAACCCGGAGATAATCGAAGCGTCCGCGGGTCAGGCGGTATTTGAGGAAGGCTGTCTGTCGCTGCCGGAACATTTCGCCGACGTGAAGCGCCCCGAGCAGGTTCGCGTACGCTATCTCGATTACGAAAACGAAATACGCGAGATCGAGATGGACGGGTTCCTCGCCACCTGTGTTCAACACGAAATGGATCATCTCGACGGTGTCCTGTTTGTCGATCACATCTCGAAGCTCAAGCGCGGCATGATCCTGCGCAAACTGACCAAGCTCAAAAAACAAGACGCCAAGGCCGGCGTGTGACCGGTTTCCGATGCGGCTGATCTTTATGGGGACTCCCGATTTTGCGGTGCCCGCGCTTTCGGCACTGATCGATGCCGGGCATGACGTTATCAGCGTCTATTCCCAGCCACCGCGACCGGCCGGCAGGGGGCAACGCGAACAGCCGTCTCCGGTGCAGATATTCGCCGAGCAAAACGGCATCGCGGTGCGTTATCCGGTTAGCCTGAAAACACCGGAAGCGCAGGCTGAATTTGCTGCGCTCGATGCCGATGCGGCCGTGGTGGCGGCGTATGGGCTCATCCTGCCCAAGGCCGTGCTCGATGCGCCCCGGTTGGGCTGCATCAATATCCATGCCTCTTTGTTGCCCCGTTGGCGCGGCGCCGCACCGATCCAGCGCGCGATCCTCGCCGGGGACACCGAGACCGGCATCACCATCATGCAGATGGATGAAGGTCTCGACACCGGCCCCATGCTGACGACCGGGTCGCTGCCTATCGGGACGGAAACGACGGCGTCCGACGTTCATGACGCGCTCGCCGCACTCGGGGGCGCGTTGATCGTTAAGGTCCTTGCCGACGAACTGCCGCCAGCCGTGCCGCAGCCCGAGGAAGGCACGAGTTATGCGCCCAAGCTCGACCGCGCCGAAGGTCGTCTCGACTGGGCCGATGACGCTGCGGTGCTGGATCTTAAAATCCGGGCGTTAAATCCGTGGCCGGGGGTGTGGTGCGAACACGAAGGCGCGCGTCTGCGTATCCTTGCCGCGACGCCGGTGGCGGGAAGCGGTACCCCCGGCACCGTGATCGACCCGCCGTTGACGGTGGCATGCGGCGCGGGCGCGCTGAGGCTCGACCGGGTCCAACGGGCCGGCAAATCGGCCATGTCGGCGGGTGATTTTGTCCGCGGCAATCCGATGCCGGTTGGAAGCGTTCTGCAATGACCCGGTGGCGGGTCACGATCGAATATGACGGCGGCCCTTATGTCGGCTGGCAACGCCAGGATAACGGCCCGTCCATCCAGCAGGCCGTCGAAGAAGCCGTGTTCGCCTTTTGTGGAGAAAACGTCCGCGTCTTTGGCGCTGGGCGGACGGATGCGGGTGTTCATGCCTTCGGGCAGGTCGCCCATCTCGATATCGACCGGCCGACAACGGCAGACACGGTCCGCGACGCCCTGAACGCCTATCTGCGGGAAGTGCCCATATCAATCCTGGCGGCCGCCGAAGCACCGGAAGGTTTCCATGCCCGAATATCGGCGCGGGAACGGGTGTACCTGTACCGTATTCTCAATCGACGGCCGCCGCCCGCCATAGACGAAGGGCGGGTCTGGCATGTGCCGTGGGTATTGGATGCGGATGCGATGCATGAAGCGGCCCAGCGCCTCGTCGGCACCCATGATTTCACAAGCTTCCGGGCCAGCGTGTGTCAGGCCAAATCACCGGTCAAAACCCTCGATGTGCTCGATATTCAGCGCGCCGGAGAAGAGATACGCCTGCATGCGCGCGGGCGGTCGTTCCTGCACCATCAGGTCCGCAATATCATCGGCACGCTGGAGCGGGTCGGGGCAGGAAAGTGGACAGCGGACGATGTATCGGCAGCACTTGCCGCGCGTGACCGGGCCGCTGCCGGGTCAACAGCGCCGCCTGAAGGACTGTATCTGGTTTCGGTCGCCTATCCCGACACGTCGGATGAATAGCGCCGGTCAGGCGTTTGTGACGTAGAGCGACTGGCTGACTAGGCTAAGCGCGATGGCGATGGCAAGGTCGATCACGACAACCATTGCAGCAACGGGGATTGCGACGTCCAGCGTCGTTTTCGCGATAAACCCTTGATAGAAAAATATCGCCATCGTGGCGATCAGGCTGATCATCCCGCCGAGATTGTCCGCTACACTGCCGCTGGCGGCAAATGCGGAGACACCGAGAAACAGGAATGCCTGAAGCACGATCGACCAGTTCCACGCGGCGATTAACCGGAAATAGTTTTGGGCACTTTTGGTCGTATCCGTGAAGGCGATCATCACCAGCGGAAACAACACCCAGCCGATCACGTAGGAAATCGATTCCACGAACAGGATACGCAACCCGTCAGCCTCCACCGGGTGCTGCGTAAAGCTCAGCATGACCAGCAGGGCATAGGCCGGCAAGGTAAGCAGGGCGGCGTTGAACGACCGCCAGAAAGCGTCCGGGGTGTTGTCGAAAAACTGGATCGCGGACCGATCGAGAGTCGCAAAGCGCCAGGCGCCGTAGAGGGCGATGGAAAGTTCGCGGGGACTGATCATCGCGGGCTTAGCCGCGCGCTGCGAAAAAACCGTCGAGGATGGCGGTGTAGATATCGGCCAGCGCACGAATGTCGGCGACGGCGATTCTCTCGTCGACCTTGTGCATGGTCTGTCCGACCAGACCGAATTCCGCCACGGGACAGAAATTCTTGATAAAACGGGCATCGGACGTTCCGCCCGATGTGCTGAGTTCGGGCTCAACGCCCGTCACATCTTTGACGACGCGCGACATCAGCGCGCTGAAATCGCCCGGCGGCGTCAGAAACGCATCGCCGGAAATCTTGATGTCGAGATCGTATTGCCCACCGACCGCAGCACATTGTTCATGAAGCCATTTTGTCAGGGTCTCGCTGGTATGTAGATCGTTATAGCGGATATTAAAACCGGCCGTGGCCTGTGCCGGGATCACGTTGGTTGCCGGGTTTCCGCTATCGATGGTGGTCAGTTGCAGGTTCGACGGCTGGAAATGATCGGTACCGTCATCGAGCGTGGCAGACGAAATCGCCTCCAGCATACGGATCATGCGCGGCAGCGGATTGTCCGCCAGATGCGGATAGGCGGTGTGGCCCTGAACGCCGGTGACCGTCAGCTTTCCTGTCATGCTGCCGCGGCGGCCGATCTTGATCATATCGCCGAGCTTCAGCGGATTGGTCGGCTCGCCGACCAGGCAGACATCGATGGTCTCTCCGTTTTCGGCCATCCAGTCGAGCACCTTTTTGGTGCCGTTGACGGCCGGGCCTTCCTCGTCGCCGGTGATCAGCAGGCTGATTGACCCGCTGACACTGCCATCTGCAACCACACGCGATACGGCTTCGACAAAAGCGCCGATGGCGCTTTTCATGTCCGCCGCCCCGCGGCCATAGAGCACGTCGTCGATGATTTCGCCGCCGAACGGGTCGACCGACCATGAATCCGGATTGCCGAGCGGCACAACATCCGTATGTCCGGCAAAGCAGAAATTCGGGGCGGTATCGCCCAGCCGCGCGTACAGGTTGTCGACGTCCGGCGTGTCGGTGTCCGAGAACGGTAGCCGGTGGCAGACAAACCCCAGCCTTTCAAGAGCCGTCTGCAGCACATCGAGCGCACCGGCATTCTCCGGCGTCACACTTGGACAGCGGATCAGGTCGCGCGAAAGTTCGACGGAATCGACGATAACGGTCAGTCCCGCAGCAGGTCGTTGATCGACGTCTTCGACCGGGTCTGTTCATCGACCCGTTTGACGATCACGGCGCAATACAGGCTCGGGCCGGGGCTGCCGTCCGGCAGCGGCTTGCCGGGCAGGGTGCCCGGAACGACCACGGAATAGGATGGCACCCGTCCCATGTGGATTTCGCCGGTCGCACGATCGATAATCTTGGTCGACTGGCCCAGGAACACACCCATCGACAGGACCGAGCCCTGTTCGACGATCACACCTTCGGCCACTTCCGACCGGGCGCCGATAAAGCAGTTGTCTTCGATAATGACGGGATCGGCCTGCAGCGGTTCGAGAACGCCGCCGATGCCGACGCCGCCCGAGATATGACAGTCCTTTCCGATCTGTGCGCAGGATCCGACGGTTGCCCAGGTATCGACCATGGTGCCGGAATCGACATAGGCGCCGAGATTCACGAAGCTCGGCATCAGAATAACATTCGGGGCAAGATACGCCGAGCGCCGCACCGTGCAGTTCGGAACCGTCCGAAAACCGGCGGCTCGGAACTTGGCTTCATCCCAGCCGGCAAATTTCGACGGCACCTTGTCGAACCAGGCGCTTTCGCCCAGACCCGGAAAGGACGGGCCGCCGGGCAGCGGTGCCATATCGTAAATCCGGAACGACAGCAGCACGGCTTTCTTGAGCCACTGGTTGACGGTCCAGCCATCGGCTCCTTTTTCGGCGACGCGAAGCGTGCCGGAATCGAGCCCTTCGAGCGCGGCCTCAATGGCGTCGCGCGCGTCTCCCCTAGAATCCGGCGTGATCGTGTCGCGGTCTTCCCATGCCTGATCGATGGATTGTTCGAGTGCGGTATTTGTCATGTTCTATTCGCTCTATCCCTGAAATTTCGGCGGAAATATAGAGCATTATCGCCGCTGGTGGAAACGCGTCAGCCGCTATTTGCGATATTTTGCAGCCAGGCGGTCAGATCGTCGGTGACATGGTCTATATGGTCCGTATCCGTTACGTCCTTTGCCCAGGCCGTGTCGGTGCGCACCCAGATCGTCGTCATGCCCAATTCGGCCGCCGGCTCGAGGTTCCGCGAGATATCTTCCACCATGGCCGCGCATTGCGGATCGATCCCGTGCAGGTCGCACAGCCGGCGATAGGATTCGATTGCGGGCTTGGGCACATAATTGGCGTCGCCGATGTCATAGACCGCATCAAAATGCGTGGTAATGCCGATGCGTTCCATCACTTCGCGGGTGTGCTCGGTAAAGGCGTTGGTATATATGACCTTCCGGCCGGGCAACCCGTTCAGGGTATTGGCCAGTTCGGGGTTTGGCAGGACATCGGACAGGTCGAGCTGCGACAGGTGATCGACATAAACCTGCGGATCGAGCCCGTGTTCGACCATTAATCCCCGCAGGGTCAGCCCGTGGCTGCGGAAATAGCCTTTCTGGATGACTCGGGCCTCGACGCGGTCGACATTGAGAAAATCGCTGATGAACGAGCCCATCAGGTCGTCTATCTGGGCCAGCATTTCCGGGCTGGTGCGATACAGCGTGTTGTCGAGATCGAACACCCATGTGTCGATATGTTCGAAATCTGAGCCTGACAGGGGGAATGCGCTTGAATTCTGCATATCCGGAATGTGGCGGCGGACGGTCCGCGACGCAAGGAATCGTTATCAGGCAGTTCGTACCATGGCCGCGTTCCTCCCGGTATATGAGAAATGTACGGCCAGATGGCAGCGACGCAGGCAAAACCCGACTACGTAGATACGCTCAAGGAAGAGCGTGATCGGTTTGTCGCGCTCGCCTTTTGTCCCGCCGATATGCTGTTCGAGGTCGATGAAAGCCAAACCATCACCTATGCGGCGGGCGCGACCAAAGCGCTGACGAATTGTGAGCCGCATGACGCGATCGGTCGCAAATTTATCGATCTTGTTGATAGCGCTGAAAAACATTCCGTCGCCAGCAAGCTTGAAGCCCTGGGGGCGGCCAACCGGCCGGAGCCGATGATGGTGCGGTTGAAAGGACCGAATGGTCCCACGCCACGCCTGATGCTGACCGGTTACCACCTGCCGGATTTGCCCGGATCGTTCTTTTTCGCTCTGCGCCTGACCAGCAAGGACGAAGCACTTACCGATTCATCCGATCCCCGCCGGGACGGCGAAACCGGGCTGCTCAACAAGGAAGCCTTTACCGAATTTGCGGCCCAGCGCATCAAGGACGCCGAGGCTGACGGACAGGACCTGAAGGTCACGATGGTCCGCCTGGAAGATATGGGCGAGCTGCGCACGCGGCCCAACGAGGAAGCCGACCGGGATCTTATGCGGACGCTCGGCGGCATTTTTGGCGATGGTTCCGGCAACCGTGACGCCGCTGCCAAGTTCGACGATGAAAATTACGGCGTTCTCCATGACGACTCGTTCGATATCGATACTTTACGTGCGCGTCTGGAAGGCCATTTGCGCAATGTCGATCCGGACGGTGTCGGTATTCGCGTCCAGAGCAGCACGGTGCCTGCCGACCTGAAAGGGGCCGAACCCGAGGATGCGATCAAGCCGCTGCTCTATACGATTAACCAGTACTGCGCCGACCCGAGCAGCGAGCCGGCGATCAAAAGCCTGAGCGAAAACCTAGACGCGTTTATGTCCGAAGCATCGGCCAAGATGGTCGAATTCCGGGAAATGGTGTCGGCCGACAGCTTCGATGCCGTGTTCCAGCCGATCGTGGCGCTCCCAACCAAGGCAATTCATCACTATGAAGTCCTGGCCCGGTTTTCCGGCGGTCTCGACCGGTCGCCCTATGAATTGATTACGTTCGCCGAGAACATGGGGCTGATCTGCGATTTCGATTTTGCGATGTTCCGCAAGGTCATCGGCCTGCTGAACGGATGGCAGGAAAAGGGCAAAATCATCAATGTTGCCGTCAACCTGTCCGGGCGGTCGATTGAAAATGCACCTTTTGTGGAAGCGTTGCTCAAACTGCTCGGCAAACATGAAGCGCCGCGCAAACAGCTCAGCATCGAAATTACGGAATCGGCGCGCATCCACGATCTCGTGCGTGTAAACGGTATTATCCAAAGCCTGCGCACCGCGGGGCATGATGTCTGCCTCGACGATTTTGGCGCAGGTTCCGCAGCACTCAAATATCTCTATTCGCTCGATGTCGATATCGTCAAGATCGATGGCGCCTATATCCAGGAAGCGCATAACGACCGCAAGCTGCGTGCGTTTATCAAGGCCATTGCCGGACTATGCCGCGAGCTCGATATCGATACGATTGCCGAGATGGTTGAAGAAGAGGCACCGTTGAATTTCTGACCGAATGCGGCATTCCGTATGCGCAGGGCTATCTTTATGCGCAGGGCTATCTTTACGGCAAGCCGTCTCCCGATGTTTTCAGCTTTGCACCAGCCAAAGCCGGCGCTGCGGAAGTGATGCCCGCAAAGCCTCTCGGGGGCGGGTGGCGTCGCAAGCGGCAAGCCGGCGATACGTGGTGAATAGTGCCAATGCTCTCCAGACTCTTTAAATCAAGTTCGCCGGCAGACACGCCGGTTGAACCGGAAATTCCGCGCACGCCGTCTGGGCTCACGCCGGCTGGCCCCACGCCGCCGGCCCCCACGTCCCCAGGCCCGACGACACCGATTGTTGCGCCAGGATCGGGCGGATCTAATCAGGCGCTTGTAGACGCCCTGGTGGAATCGCGCCGGCGCTTCAGGGAAATCGTCGAGGTCTCGAGAGATTTCGCCTGGGAAACCGATTCCGACGGTGCATTCGTCTTCGTGTCGCCCGGCCTTACGCTTGGGTATAGGCCAGATGAACTGATCGGGACCCTTGCATCGCGTTTTCTGATCGAAGGCACCGGCGATGCCGACGATACGCCATTTCACACAGAAGAGCCGGTTTGCGATGTCGATATCTGGCTGCGCACCCGGGATGGGCGCGAAACCAGTCTGAGCACATCCGCGATCCCGGTCCAGAGCGATAAGGGAGAGCCGACCGGAGCACGTGGTGTATGCCGCGATATTACCGAAGAACGTCGTCAGAACGCAGCTTTTGCCGCTCTGCAACAGCGAGAAGCATCCATGGCGCGCATCGTGCGCGCAGCCAGCGTCGAGATGGACCCCAAGGCGATGATTGCGTTCGCGTTGTTCGAAACGCGAAATACAATGGTGTCTGACTACGCCGATATCCGCCGACCAGATGACGAAGGTGTGTTTCATATTCTGTGCAGCACCGAAGAAGGAACGGAAACCGATGCCCCCGTGCTAGGAACGGTGTTCCACAGAATGACTGAAAGCAAGTCGCTGGTATCGGCGGCGGATGCCGATCATTTCTATCTTTGCGCGCCTGCGGTTTTTCGTGGGACGGTGACCGGTGCACTTCTGCTGTCGCGCAAACTGAAAGACAATGCGTTTTCCGATGACGAACGGCGTTTTTGCGACGAGCTCGCGACTCAGTTCGCCATACTTCTCGCCCAGTTCGACAGCCACCAGAAACTCGAATCGATGGCGCGGACCGACGAAATGACCGCGTTGCTGAACCGGTGCGCGTTTATGGACGAACTTTCGGACCGCACCGTACTCGCCAGCGATGGCGGGTCCCATGGCGTGCTGTTAAATGTCGATCTAGATAATTTCAAGGCGGTAAACGATGTCCATGGTCATACGCGGGGCGACGAAGCCCTGATTGCACTGGCCGATCTATTGGTGACATAGACGCGACCGGGCGATCTCGTCGCCAGGCTCGGCGGAGATGAATTCGCCATGTGGCTTGACCGTACGGATACCGCCACCGCGCGTAAGCGGGCGGCCGGCCTGATCGCCGCATCAAAGGGGCTTCGTGTGTTTTCCGGTACGCCGGATAAACCGCTCGGTATATCGGTCGGGGTGGCAGTCTTTGATGCCGGTGGAGATGCCAAAGCGGTCGCCGCCCCTATGGCC
>Ga0315331_10004099_pt1 | contig 11005 bp, 12 predicted proteins | sample M160m34915metaG_FD_203456 | JGI IMG/M metagenome (GOLD analysis project Ga0315331, IMG submission 203456) | Ammonia-oxidizing marine archaeal communities from Monterey Bay, California, United States - M1 60m 34915 | ecosystem: Environmental > Aquatic > Marine > Intertidal zone | place: USA... | reverse complement strand
TTATTCAAGAAATTAAAAGATGCTGGAATCAGAACTACAGTGTATTGGATGCCAATTCACATGTATACCGCATATAGAAAATTTACAAGTACATCTAATATTAAAAATACATCCAAAATATATGAAGAAATTTTGGCATTGCCCTTGTTTCCAAATATTACTCTAAAGCATCAAAATAAAGTAATTAGTTGTATCAAAAAATTTGGCGATAAAAATGAAAGATAGTGAAAATACCTATCAATCAATATATTTTCATAACTAAATTATTTTCTTAATCGATATCTTCAAGAAATTTTTCTTTATGAATAAGATTTGAAAGTCTATGTGCTTCCATAACTTTTGCTTGATCCAATAATTCTTTTTCAAAGTTAAATGGAGATTTTTTCTTACCTGCAATCTCCATACAAAAAGCATCAATCATTTTAACAAAGTGATCTGCAACTGGAATTTCAATAATTTCATTTTTTCTACCATCCCAACTGTTTTCTGTGCTATGTTGTAAATTTATTTTTGTGATAAAATCAGGTGGAACAGAATATGCTCTATCTAATGATATAATTCCTTGAGTACCCCATACTTCATATTTTGCTTGATAGTAATTTCCATTTGCATATGTTACATTTGCAGTTTTATTATTTTTGTATGTTAGAATAGATGTACCTTTTACATCAACATCCATTTTCGGATCATTATAATTATGATGAAATACAGAAAGTGGTTCTTCATCAAAAATCATTCTACTGGCGTATATTGGATAACACCCTGCATCATTCAAAAACCCTCCCCCTAATTCTTTGTTGTATCTGATATCTCTCTCTGGAAAGGAAGGAAATCCAAAACTACCATTAAATAAATCTACATTGCCAATTTTTTTATCATTTATCAATTCTTTAACTTTTTGATGTTGAGGGTGAAATCTAAACATAAAACCCTCCATTATTCTAACATTGTTGTTTTTTGAGCATTCAACCATTTCTTTTGCTGAAGTAAAAGAATTTGTAGACGATTTTTCACAATACACATGTTTTCCTGCAGAAGCTGCTTTCATGGCCAATTCTGCATGTGTTCCAATTGGAGTAGAAATGTAAACTGCATTTATTGAATCATCAAAAATTACATCATCATAATTACCAATTTTTTTACAATTAAATTCACTAGAGAACTCTTTAGATTTCTCAATAGTTCTGCTTCCAATCATTTCAAGTTCCGCAAATTCTGATTTTATTATAGCTGGAATAACCGCTTTTTTAGCAATTTTTGAACAACCAATGATGCCAAATTTCAAAGGAGTCATTCTTATCACAAGTATGAAATAATTCCTCTAATATGGGGTCCTACAAAATTTTCAATTTTTAATAATTGTTTGATTTGAAATAACGTTACCCAAATAAATGAGTCTGGCATATCGATATCTTCATTTTCATCTACTTCGACAATCATGTTATAATTAGATTTTAAATGAAATCGTCCTCCATCTTCCGATTGCCATTTTGCATAAATAATTTTTGCATTTTTTGGTTCATCAAAATATTCTGCAAATAATGGTCGAACTCCACCATGAGCTTTTAACAAATTACTTGTTGTAGCTTGAAGAGTTGGGGATAATTGTAATTTTCCAATATTTCCTGGTTCAGCTTTTGCTTGTAATAAATAATGTGGTACGTCATTAATTTTTTTCATCAAAATACCTAAAATCCCACCAGGATTTTTTGCAATCATTGGTTGTGTCCATCCTTTTTTCCCCACTTCACGATCAAATGTATTTGAAACTTTTACTCCAATTACTTCAAAAAATCCACCTGACTCATGAGTAATGTTCCCTAAAACATCATTAACATTCCATTTATCAAGTTCATTGATGGGAATCTCTTCTACTAACATATCTGATTCCTCTCTTTTTTTCTTGAACCATTCTATAACGTCCTCTAGTTTATTGATTTGATTATCATCTCGTATTGAATCTAACATTACTTGTATTCTAGATATTGTTTCAGAATTTGTTTCATATCCATCTTCTTCTAAAACTGATTTAATTTTATCAATTATCACAAAAAAACCTTGATGGAATGTCTAATTATATTTTCTATTGTTTGCTCAATTTTGGGCAAAAAACCGTTTTAATATCCAAACATCGATCAAGTTATTAATCAAAATCCTAAACTAATACTGATTTATTGAAAAACAATAACACTAAACCAAGAAAAATTCCATTTTTTATGCCTAATATTGATAATAGTGATAAAAAGGCTGTTCTTGAATCCTTAAATCAACCCATACTTACTAACGGTCCAAATCTCCAAAAATTTGAAAAAGTATTTGCAAAATTTACTGGTGCAAAATATGCAATAGGTGTCACTAATGCAACAGCAGCATTAATTTTATCATTAAATGCACTTGGATTAAAAAAAAATGATGAAGTAATTGTACCTGATGAAACTTTTGTAGCAACCGCAAATGCGGTTCTTCTAAATGGTGCAGTTCCTGTTCTTGCAGATATTGAAGATGTAGGCTATAATGTATCTGTTGAATCAATAGAAAAAAGTATAACGAAAAAAACTAAAGTAATAATGCCTGTTCATATTGCAGGCAAGGCCTGTGATATCATTAAAATTAGAAAACTTGCTCGTGATCATGATCTAAAAATTATTGAAGATTGTGCACATGCTATTGGAACCAAAATTAATGGAAAACATGTAGGAACTTTTGGCGAACTTGGTTGTTTTTCATTTTATCCAACAAAAAACATGACTACAATTGAAGGTGGAATGGTTATAACAAATTCTAAAAAATTAGCAACAAAAATTATTGCTCATAGAAATCATGGATTTGTTACTAGTAAAAGATTTAATTCTAAACCATGGTTGTATGATGTTGAATTACCTGGATATAATTTTAGATTAGATGAAATAAGATCTGCATTAGGTATAAACCAATTAAAACGAATTCGAAAATTAAATACTCTAAGAAAAAAAGCATGTCAATACTATAATTTAAAATTAAAAAATATTAATGGAATTGAAACTCCCCCCATCTCAAAATTTAATGATGATGTTAATCACTTGTATATGATTAGAATAAAGAAAGAATATGGTATCACTCGTGATGATCTATTTAGAAAATTTATGAAATCAGGCATTCAAACATCTTTACATTATACCCCTCTACATGAATTTACTCTCTTTAAAAAATCAGCTAAGAAGTATGTTAGTTTAAAAAATTCTAAAATACTCTACAATGAATTAATTTCACTCCCGATGTTCCCATATATTTCTAAACAAGAACAAAATACTGTGATAAAATGTCTATATTCTAATTCTACAAAAAATCAGGTGAATGATGAAAAATAAAATACTTTTTTGGATGGATGCATTTCTCTTACACTATTCAATTGCACATTATATGCAAAAAAAATATGATGCAGAATACTATGCAGTCTTTGACATTTCAAATAAACCAAAAAAATTCTTTCAAAATCAAGAATTAGTAAATTTAAAAAAATCATGGTTTTATCATGATGAAATACATCCAAATGAAAAACCAGATATTGATTATTTGTCTAAATTTGAGACAAAATATGGAATTAATCTTTGGCAATTAGCAATTAATGAAAGAACTTTTTATCGATTCAATGAATTTTACAAATTTACTGATAATCAAATTCTCTCCATTTTAGAACAGGAGTGCAAATTCTTTGAATCAATTTTAGACAAAGTAAAACCAACTTTCATAATAGCTGAAAGACCCGTATATCATCACAGTCATCTTTTTTCAGAAGTATGTAAAGCAAAAAACATCAAGACTATTTTTATTGGACAATCTAGATTAGCATACAAGTCAATTCTAAGTAGTGATCCGATACAATTAGATTCGATCCAAGATTTTGATCATATAGACAGTAAAAATAGAAATTTTGAAGAACTATTAAATTTTTTAAAATCATCTAATGTCTCGAATCAATTAAAAACATTCAAAAAAAATTTTACAACTTCTAGAGTAGAAAAAATCAAAGCGGCAAAAGAATTTTTATTATTTTCTCAAAATAAAAACATTGAATCTCATTATACATATTTTGGTAGGACTAAATCACAAGTTTTAAAACATGAATTTTTATCATCTTTAAAGAAAAAATATCGAAGTAATTTTATAGACAAAAATTTATCTCTTGAAATTCCGAATAATGAAAAATTTGTCTATTTTCCACTTGGAATGGATGAAGAAAGAAATTTGTTAATTGGTGCCCCCTTTTTCACAAACCAAATTGAAACAATTAGACATATTGCAAAATCTTTGCCAATTAACTACAAATTATACGTAAAAGAACATTACACGCTCTCAATACGAGATTGGAGAAAAACATCTGATTATGATGAAATTATGGAAATACCTAATGTAAAATTATTTCATCCATCTGTATCTAATGAAAATTTACTCAAAAAATGTTCTTTAGTTATCACCGTTGGTGGAACAAGTGGATTTGAAGCAGTATTTTATGAGAAACCATCAATAATATTCACAAATACTAATTATTCTATACTTCCATCAGTTTACAAAGTAGATTCAGTTCATGAATTATCTTCTAAAATTAAACAATCACTTTCCACTAAAATTGAATCATCAACTTTAGATAAATTCTTACAAATACTTGAAAAAGATTCAATAGATTTTGATCTTTATGGATTTATGACTAAAATGCATGAACATTTCTATTTTGGTGGAAATTTAACAGATGTAGAAATAACCTCTTTCTCAATGAAAACTTTTTTAGAAGAAATTAGAAAAGAACTAGAATATTTAGTAGATGCACATATCATGAAAATTGATAATTATGAAAATAAAAAATAATTTATTATGTTTAATCTTTCTGAAAATTTTTTAGCATATCGACTTTAGCTTTAAAAGATTCATCATTAAGTAATGATTTTGAATAATTATAATTATATTCATCCTTAATGTTAACTTCACTTACATTTTCTTTCTTCTTTGCTTCTATAATTAATGACATTACTGGACTTCTATCAAATCCAGTAAGAGAAAAATTATTTTCATATTTGTGACTTTTTTCATTATATTTATTAATTAAATTATTTTTTTTGTAAAATTCTTGGTTCAGATTTTCCCATTGAGGTGACATGCCTTTCACATGTAATGGTTCTTTGAAATCTTCAATCTCTGATTCACAAAATTTCTTTTGTTTTATGTCATAGAATCCATACTTTTCTAGTAAAATTTTCAACATTTCAAAATCGTAAAGATAAATGTGTGCATATCCTCCAATGAATTCATCTAGTTGATTGTTGAAAACTGCTGTATCTTGACCTGCTGAAATTACAAAATTCATAAATGTACCTCCAAATGATAAATCTGTTCGAACTTTACCTGATTCTTCTCTAAGCTTTTTCAAAAATTCTTCATCTTTTTCTACATATGCTTTAGCAATACGATACAAATCAGGTGTTAAAATTCTAATAATTCCATCTTTTTCTAAAACTCTGTTAAATTCAACTAAACACTCTTCAAGCTTATAGTGTGGAATATGTTCTACAAGATGACCACAAAATAATATAGAACAACTTTCAGGATCCAATGGTATGCTTGCTGCATCCCCAATGATTGATTTACTATCTACTTTACTTGGTTTATGATCTAAACAGGTCCAACTATCTTTTTCCCAAATTGGACTTGGACCTATATTCAGTTTAATTTTGTTCATGTTTGTTCATTTTTTTGTTTTGAAATCAATTATAAAAACCATAATTTATTTATCAAATTTTTTACCTACGATTGAAATAATTCTAATTTTTACTATCTTTTTATAGATACAATAAAAATTAATTATTATGAATATTTTAACTATTATTCCTGCAAGAGCGGGTTCAAAAGGAATACAAAATAAAAATATTCGAAAAATTAATGGTGCTCCTCTAATTGAATATCCTATAACATGTGCAAAAAAATCCAAGTTTGTTAATAGGATAATTGTTAGTACAGATGGGGAAAAAATTGCAAAAATTGCAAAGAGTGTGGGAGCTGAAGTTCCTTTTTTAAGACCAAAAAAATATTCTCACAGTAAAGCATCTCAACTTGATGTGATAAAACATGCACTTAATTTTTTAGAAAAAGATGAATCGTATATTCCTGATATTGTTACTGTGTTACATCCTACTAATCCATTTGTTACTTCAAGTTTACTTGATAGATCCATTAAAAAATTAAAAAAATCTAAAGCTGATTTGATTCTTGGTGTTATGCCAGTAAAAACTCATCCTTTTAGATCATTTTGGCATGATTCACAATATCTAAAAAAATTTAGTCCTGATTTTGATAAATTTTATCAAAGACAGCTTTTCCCTTCATTATATTTTCCTTCAGGTGACATCTACACATTTTGGTATAAATCATTCAAAAAATATGGAAAAGTTTTTTGTCCAAAAATTGAACCTCTGTTTTATAAAAAAGACGAAATTTCAATGAATATTGATAATGTTTTTGATCTTTTCTTATCTGAAATGACCATGAAATATTGGAAAAATTACAAGAAAAATTTCAAATGATTTAAATTTTTGTTAAATATTTTTAGATGGGTTAATGAAACAAAAGAAATGACACAAAAAATTAACAAAAAAATTCGTGAAAAATGTAAGAAAATCAAATTAGTTGTTACTGATGTGGACGGAGTTTTAACAGATGGTAGTAGATTTTATGACAGTACAGGTGAATGTATGAAGCAATTTAATAATCATGATGGAATGGGAGTAAATTTATTGTTAAGAAATAATATTCCTACAATTATCTTGACAAAAGAAAAATCACTGATTGTTAAAAAGTGGGCATCTGATATGAATATCTCTAGTTTATTCTGGGGTGCAAAACAAAAAGAACTAGAATTGCCAAAAATTAATAAAAATTTTTCTGTAAAAAATTCTGAAATTGCTTTTATTGGTGATGATGTTAATGATGTAGATACATTACTAAAAGTTGGTTTTTCTGCATGTCCTTCAAATGCAAATTATTATGCAAAAGAAGTTGTTGACTATATTTGTGATTCTAAGGCTGGACAAGGCTGTTTTCGTGAAATAACTGATCTAATCTTGTCTGAAAAATTTCCTCAAAAAAAGAAATGGTATTAACCTTCATATAATTAACTAAAAATAGTTAAGTGAATCTATTGGTTTTCATAATCTCTGAAATTGGAATCAATCATAATGGTAGTTTGGAAATTGCTAAACAACTTATTGATATGGCTGTTGAAGTTGGTTGTGATGCTGTAAAATTTCAGAAACGTAATGTTGAAAAAGTTTATTCTAAAGAAATTTTAGATACTCCTAGAGAAAGCCAATGGGGTAAAACTACTAGAGAGCAAAAATTTGGATTGGAATTTTCTGAAAAACAATATAAAGTAATTGATACGTATTGTAAGAAAAAAAAAATTGATTGGTATCTTTCATGTTGGGATGTTGAAAGTCAGATTCAAATGAGAAAATTTAAGACAAAATATAACAAAGTTGCTTCAGCAATGTTAGTTCATGAAAAATTATTAAAAACAATTGCAGAAGAAAAAAAATATACTTTTATTTCTACTGGAATGAGTTCTATGAATGATATTGAAAAAGCCATTAAAATTTTTAAAAAATTTAAATGTCCTTTTGAATTGATGCATTCTCATAGTGCTTATCCAATGTCAATCGAAGAAGCAAATTTAAAATTAATTCAAACTTTACAAAAAAAATTCAAATGTAATGTTGGATATAGTGGACATGAAACAAGTTCCTATATTTTACCTGTTATAGCAACTTCTCTTGGAGCAAGTTCTATTGAACGTCATATTACCCTCAATCGTGCTATGTATGGATCGGATCAAGCTGCATCTTTAGAAAAAGCTGGATTAAAAAGAATGGTACGAGATGTACGATTAATTGATATTGCTTTAGGTGATGGGAAGAAGAAAATTTGGGATTCTGAATTACCAGCACAAAAAAAATTACGTCAAATTTTATCTTAATATCATGAAAGAAAATATTGAACAAACATTAAATGAAAGCTCTGAAATAATTAAAAATTTGATTTTTTTGTCTGATCTAATTGAAAAATCTACTCAAGTTATAATAAATTCTCTGAAAAATAATAAAAAAATAATTATTTTTGGAAATGGTGGTAGTGCAGCAGATTCTCAACATATTGCTGCTGAAATGATTGGAAAATTTATGTTAGAACGAAAAAGTATTCCTGCAATTTCATTAACAACTGATTCCAGTATACTTACATCACTAAGTAATGATTATTCTTACGATGTGGTTTTTAGTAGGCAATGTGAAAGTCTTGTAAATTCTGGTGATGTTGTAATTGGAATATCTACTAGCGGAAATTCAAAAAATGTTGAGAATGGTCTAATTACTTCAAGAAAAATGGGTGCAACAACAATCGGTTTGTTAGGTAACAATGGTGGATCAATAAAAAATATTGTAGATTTTCCTATCGTTGTAAATTCTTCATCAATTCCACGTATTCAAGAAGCTCATAGAACAATCTATCATATAATATGTGAACATGTAGAAAAATCACTCATTACATAAAATGAAACGTGAAAGACAACCCCAAAGTAATTCGTTTTTATGGTATATTGATAATTTAAAAGAAAAATTTTCTAAAATTACATTTTTAGATCCAAAATTACTTCTTACTGAAAACCGATATGATATATCCTTACGTGTTGATTTTTTAACTGAAGTAATAAGGAATGAACAAGAAGCTAATAAAACAAAATATTTTAAATTTATTACAGATAAGAACAAAGGAATTTTTCGAGATCATAAAACTGTAATATCCAATTTTTTGAATCTTTATTACGATATTAAAAATAATGATATTGTCAGTCCACTATTAGTGGGAAAATATGATTCTTCTAAAATTCCTACAAGATACATTCTTGAGAACCAAAAATTTTGGTTTGATATAGAAAATAAATCTGGTTATCAATTAATGGACGGTGCTCATAGATTGTCTATAGCATTATTCTTAGAAATTTCTTCTATTCCTGTTAAAATTATTAATTCTTTAGCTTTTGAAGCTCCAAATTATACTCAATATATTAAGCAAAAAGAAAAGTAATATTTAGATAATTAATTGTGAAGTGTTATGGGTGATATTGCTAAAATTGCTGGTACTGTGAAATTACCTGAACCTGAAGGCTGGAATCCTCCTAAAGGCCAATTTAATCTCCCATTTGCCATTGAATTAAAAGAAGATTGGCATATTCATTGGGCTGATATGCGAATTGAAATGACATCTGAAGATTTTGAGGGATTTGCATTGTCGATTGGTAAATCTTATGAACAATGGAAAAAAGATGGAAAACCTGAAACTCTTCCTGAAATGAAACGATATGGAGTATGGCCAGGTGAAGAAGGTATGGATCATTTTAAAGGGGATGATAGAAATAATCCTTATTCTCCATCCAAGGAATTACGATTTCATTTTAAAAAATTCCCTAGAACTGAAACTGGGAAACTATTTTTTGAACCAGTTTTTCAAATTGAGTTACAAAAAGCTGGTTGGTATCACCTTCATTACAAAAATTTCCGTATTGAAATGAATAAACAAATGTTGAAAGAAATGTCTGAAATATTTAACAAGGCTATAGAATAATTATCTAAGATAATTGTTTTTTAATGAATTTAATTGAATCAACAGGTGATGGATCTACTTTTCTAAGTATTGAAAAATAAATTGATGAATAATCCAAAACATAAATCAAATTAATTAATTTTGTAATTATGTCCCCTTTTCCTGATTTGATTACTTTATAGTTTATATTATTTTTCAAAAAATATTTTTCAAAAATTTTCCATCTTTCTTTTGTTTTAACATTATCGTCTTCCCCTTGTATTAGTATTGGCTGAATTGATGTTTTTCTTTCCCATGCAACAATTCCGTTATGACTAGTTTCTACTACATCTTCTACAATTGCATGATTTTTTGCATTTTCTTGCAACGCATTTTTAAATCTGGTTGCAGCAGTTTCTAATCCCCATGGATAATAAATTATAGGTATATTATTTATCCAAAGTGCTAAATTTAATGAAATATTTGTTTTAGTTAAATTATCTGAAGAAATATTCATTTTAGTTTCTTCTAATTTTTTTATAGAGTTATTGATATTGCCTTTTTGAACAGGTAAATTTTTTTCTAATACATTAAGCATTGAATATAGGTAACTAACTAATGATGCTCTAGGAGAATTAAATTTTGCTACTTTTCTAAAATTAATTTTATTTTTTTTACAATATTTTTCAATTTTCCCTCCGGATGAAAATACAATTATGTTACAGCCAATTTTTTTTGCAGATTTTAAAATCTCTAATGTTTCTGAAGTGTTTCCTGAAACGGTACTTATAACAATCAATGTTTTTGAAGTAACATTTTTTGGCAAAACGTATCCTTTTACTACATTTACATGTAAATTTGTCTTAGATAAAATAGCTGCAAAAAAGTCTCCTAAAGTTCCAGAACCACCCATTCCTGCAAAAATAATATGTTTTACTCCTTTAACTTCAAACTTATCATAATTTCTTTCCCATGATTTTCGAGCAATATTTGGCCATTCATCATAAATTTTATACATTTTTTCTGAATCAATTTTTTCTACTGTAGTTATGTTCATTATTCTTAATTTTATATCTACAATAAAATATCTATCTGCCCTACAATTTACCAATTGATTTTTAAAAACCTTAATTATCAAAAATTTATGCAAAATATTACTGGATTACGAACTGTCGAATGGAAAAATAATAAAGTCATAATGATTGAACAAACCAAATTACCTGCTGAATTGATATTTGTAGAATATGATGATTTTAATCAAGTGGCAAATGCTATCAAAACTTTGATAGTTAGAGGAGCACCTGCAATTGGTGTATCTGGTGCATTTGGATTAGGTTTAGCTGCTTTACAAAGTAAAGCAACATCAAAAGAAGAATTGCTGTCCGATTTGGAGGAAGCAAGAAAA
>Ga0315331_10004097_pt1 | contig 11008 bp, 19 predicted proteins | sample M160m34915metaG_FD_203456 | JGI IMG/M metagenome (GOLD analysis project Ga0315331, IMG submission 203456) | Ammonia-oxidizing marine archaeal communities from Monterey Bay, California, United States - M1 60m 34915 | ecosystem: Environmental > Aquatic > Marine > Intertidal zone | place: USA... | reverse complement strand
AGTGCTAGTCAACATAGCAGAGCGCAATAATATTTCTATTAAAGACTGCGTTGATCATGCGTACAATGATATTAAGCACCGCAAAGGCACGATGGTTGATGGCATCTTTATAAAGTCAGAAGATGATTATGATAAAGATTCTATTGGCAACAGATAAAACAGTTGACACTTTATTTCTGGCTATGTTATAATAGTCGCTTCAATTAAACATAAACTAACGAGGAAAATAGTATGGCAATTTTAGAAGGTACTGCATATTGGGCAAGCGTCACTAACCCGAACACCACGTTCGAGCCTGTGTATACAGTTAATCTAGTAGTCTCTGACGAAACAGCAGAAGACTTTAGAGAGCGTGGCTTCACCATCAAGGAGATGGATGAGGGCAAAGCTATTGTAATTAAACGTAAAGTCAATGGGCCAAATGGCATGATTCGCCCTGCTCCAAAGCTTGTTGATAAGTTTAAGCAACCTTTAGATTGTAAAGTCGGCAACGGCTCTGAGGTTAAAGTCCAGTACAAAGAGTGGGAGTCTAACTGGAAAGGTAAAACTTTCAAAGGTTTAGACTTGCAAGCTATGCAGGTAATTAATTTAGTTGAGATCGGTAGCCCAGACGGTGCTGAATTTGATTCATTTGATGACGATGATATGGAAGGAGAATTTTAATGGTAGACAATACAGTGACAATAGACAGTAAAGTTTATGATCTTGATAAGCTTTCTGACGAAGCGACACTGGCTTGTTCCTTATTACAAGAAGTACAAGGAGAAATCGTACAGGTGTCTAGGAAACTAGACATCTTACGAGCAAGCTCAATAGCTCTTACAAATAAAGTAAAAGAGTTAGTGTCCGAAGAAGCTCTTGTGGAAACAGAAGAGGAAACAGAAACTTAATGCAAGGAAAATCCCTATGGCCTTTGTTAAACACAACCAACCCTGTCACTCATGTGGCGGGAGCGACCCAGTATCTATAAATGCAGATGGGTCTGCTTATTGCTTTAGTTGCAACACATTTTTTAAAGACTACAGTACATCGGACGTACAACAAACTCAAGAGGATAATACCATCGACTTTACAGTTCACCAAGGCGCAAGCAAAGAGGGCTTCGTTCATAGAAACTTCAACGAGCTTACAGACAGAGGTATTAGTTTAGCAACTGCCAAGAAGTATGGCGTAACCAGTAAGGAAAGTTTTGGTAAGATCATTGATCACTCTTATCCTTACTTCATCAACAACGAAGAAGTTGCTTGTAAGATTAGAAAGCAAGACAAATCTTTTGTATGGACTTCTTCGCCCAAAGGTGTTGGTCTTTTCGGAGAGCAACTGTTCAAGGCTGGCGGTAAATACATTACACTTGTGGAGGGTGAGTGCGATGCAATGGCCGCCTATGAATTACTAGGTAGCAAATGGCCTGTCGTATCTATAAGATCAGGTGCGGCAGGAGCTGTCCGAGATGTTAAGGATAGCTTAGAATTTCTTGAATCATTTGAGAATGTTATCATAGCTTTTGACAATGACAAGCACGGTCGTGAAGCTGCAAAGAAAGTAGCACGAGTCCTTAGTCCTGCAAAGGCTAGAATATTTTCTTTACCTGCCGAGATAAAAGACTCTAACGATATGCTACGGCAGAATCGTAGGCAAGAGTTTGTTCAGCTATGGTGGTCTTCTAAGATGTATACACCATCAGGTGTCATGAACATCACTGAGCAGAAAGAAAAGTTCAACAATCGAGAACGCAAAACATCTATTCCATTTCCGTGGCACGGCTTGAACAGTAAGCTTGAAGGGCTAAGGGCGGGCGAATTGGTTACGCTGTGTGGCGGGACTGGTTTAGGTAAGTCAAGCGTTACTCGTGAGCTAGAGCATTGGCTGATACAGAACACAGAAGATAACGTAGGTATTGTAGCTTTAGAAGAAGATTGGCGTAGGACAGTAGATGGTATACTGTCTATCGAAGCCAGCGCAAAGCTACACATCGACAGTGTTCGTGACAAGTACAGCGCAGAAGAACTAGATACTATGTTCAACAATGTCTTTGCCAACAGCAATGCTGACAGAGTTTGGATTCATTCGCACTTTGGTGTCAACGACATCGACAGTATCTTTAGCAAGTTGCGCTTCATGATTGTTGGTTGCGGCTGTAAATGGATTGTAGTAGACCACTTGCATATGCTTGTATCAGCAAACACGGAGGGCGATGAGCGTAGGAACATTGACTCTATCATGACAAGACTACGATCCCTTGTAGAAGAGACAGGTGCAGGTATGATTCTTGTGTCCCATCTCAGACGCATTGACGGTAATCGTGGTCACGAGAATGGTATCGAGACAGGCTTATCACATCTGCGTGGATCACAAAGTATCGCACAGTTATCTGATTGCGTTATATCTTTAGAGCGTAACCAGCAAGCTGACGATGAGATCGAAGCATCTACCACACGAGTAAGAGTCTTAAAGTCTAGGTATACTGGTGACGTTGGAGTAGCTACACACTTGCTATTCGACAACGAGTCTGGTAGACTTAGAGAAGTAGACGACTACGACCCTAACCAATTCAATGCCGAGGAAGAGCTATGAATTTACTATTCGACATAGAGGCTAATGGCCTTGACCCGACACAAATATTCTGCATTGTAGCAATAGATGTAGATACTAAAGATGTTTATAGTTTTGGCTGTCCTGAAGTTGAGGACGGCTATAAGCTTCTCCAATCAGCAGACAAACTTATAGGCCACAATATTATTGGCTATGACATCCCTGCTGTAAAGAAAGTAGCTGGCATTGACTTGTCAGATAAAAAGATTGTAGATACTTTAGTACTATCACGTTTGTTTAAGCCTACCCGTGAAGGTGGGCATGGCCTAGAGTCTTGGGGCTATCGCCTTGGATTTAAGAAAGGAGACTATGGTCAAAGCGAAGGTGCTTGGGAGGCTTACAATCCTGAGATGCTAGAGTATTGCCGCAACGATGTACTTCTTAATCTTAAAGTTTACAATTCTCTCAAGTTTGAATCTAAAGGGTTTACTGCTCAGTCAGTTCGACTAGAGCATGATGTTGCTAAGATTGTAAACGATCAACGGGAGAATGGTTTTGTTGTAGACCAACAACTTGCCATGACTCTTATCGCACAGTTCGAGGAGAAACTTGCAGAGATTGTAGCAGAAGTGCAACAAGTATTCAAACCTAAAGTAACAGTTCAATTGTTATCTGCTCAGCTCACTAAGTCTGGCACACTGTCAAAACTGGCAAAAGATCAGGACGGTAAAGGAGTTAGACTTACTGACGCTGAGTGGTTTCAGTTATCGTTAGCGCCATCAGAGCCAATCGAACGTGAAACTGTAGTTGAGTTTAATCTTGGATCTCGTAAGCAGATAGGTGAGTACCTGATTGAGTTTGGTTGGAAGCCTAAGAAGCATACAGCTACTGGTCAGCCGATAGTTGATGAGGGTACGTTGAGTAAGATCAAGGATATACCAGAGGCTCAGCTCATCGCTGAGTATCTAATGGTACAGAAACGCTTGGCTCAAGTCAATAGCTGGATGAAAGAGATGACAGATGAAGGAAGAGTACATGGATATGTTAATCCTAATGGTGCTGTAACAGGTCGCATGACCCACTCTCATCCCAACATGGCACAGATACCTAGCTCTCATTCGCCTTACGGCAAGGAGTGTCGTAGCTGTTGGACTGTTCCAAACAAACATAAATTAGTAGGTATAGATGCAAGCGGTTTAGAATTGCGAATGCTTGCACATTACATGAATGATAAGGAGTATACAAATGAAATCCTTAACGGAGACATACACACCTTTAATCAAAAACTTGGTGGGCTTGAATCAAGAAATCAGGCAAAGACTTTCATCTATGCACTCCTATACGGAGCTGGAGATGCAAAGCTTGGACAGGTGGCTGGCAGAGGTAGAGATCATGGCAAAGGACTTAGAAAATCATTCTTTGATAATCTACCATCATTTAAGTCTCTTACGTCACGAGTACAACGCCAAGCAAAAGGAGGCTATGTCAAAGGGCTTGACGGACGTAAGCTAACCGTAAGATCAGAACATGCCGCATTGAATACATTGTTGCAGGGTGCTGGTGCTATTGTTATGAAGCAAGCGCTGGTGTTTCTTGCAGATGATATTAAAAGAAATAAACTACGAGCTAAGTTTGTAGCCAACGTACATGATGAGTGGCAGATTGAATGCCATGAAGAAGATGCTGATGCTGTAGGTAAAGCAGGTGTCAGGGCAATCATGGAAGCTGGAGAATCTTTAGCATTAAAATGTCCTCTTGATGGCGAGTATCAGGTAGGAGCTAACTGGTCGGAGACACACTAATGGAGCAACAGATGCTTATTGATTATCTTCTCAACGAACACTCCGACCTTGGTTGCGAGGACGGAAAAACTTGCAGTAAATGTAAAAAGTTTTTGCCTCTTGATGCCTTTAACTTTGCGTCTGGTGGAAACTATCTTAGAGCTGAATGCCGTAGTTGCAATAACAAAATGCAAAAGGTGCGTAAAGCTTTACGAGAAGAACATGGTATGCCACCCGAAGGCTATCACTGCCCTATCTGCAACAAGAACGCAGAAGAAGTTAAAGGTACAGGCAATACAAGGAATGGATCATGGGTACTAGATCATTGCCACGAGACAGGAAAGTTCAGAGGGTGGCTATGCCATAAATGTAACAGAGCATTAGGCGGCTTTGATGACGCTACACAAACTCTTTGGCGAGCTATTAAATACTTAAAGGAGTTAAAGTAATGTATCTTAAAGATAATTTTTTAGACAAAGACTCCCAACTTTTAAAAGACTTGAGACATAAAGAGCTTTGGTTAGATTTAGATGAAGAAAAAACTTATCTGTCAGAATGGTGGGACGGTACAGGCGAGCTTGACAATATTTGGAAAAGACTTATTCACAATATCTGGGGGCATTTAGATCCTGAAAGTTACGGTTGCTTTGAGTATTGGGGAAATATATTAAGCCCTGTTGAGACGCTGAACTGGCATCAAGATAAAAATGAATTAGAGTTTGTTTCAACAGGAAAAACTGTATGTGCAAACACAAGTACTGTATTCTACGGCTTCCCGCACAAACTTACTGGAGGCTATCTTGAAATAAATCAGCAAGGAAAACAAGATAATTTAATTACAGAAAGAATAGAGCCAGTGTATAATAGACTTGTTGTGTTTGATCCATCAAGATGGCATAGAGTTATGCCGATACACAATGGAAAAAGATATGGGTTTCAAGTAAACATTTGGAACACTCCACCACTAGAAGCCTTAAACTTAATGGACGGAACAAAGTATGCGTGATTTAACTAAAGTAGTACCAGACATATATTCACATCTTCAAAGTCTTTCAGACGGTGTGGCCTTACCAGTAACAGAAAAAGATATTGACTTAACTGTTGAGGGGATTCGTGAGGCACTCCTTAGTTGGGCTAAGCCAGAAGAGCGCAACAAAGAATTTACTATTCGTATGTCTAACGTAGGCAAGCCATCACGACAGCTTTGGTTTGAGAAGAGAGACGAAAGTGCCAAGCGTGACATTGACGCACCAACACAACTCAAGTTTCTTTATGGACATCTACTCGAAGAAATAGTTCTTATGCTTGTTCGGATGTCTGGCCATACAGTAACTGACGAACAGAAAGAAGTAGATATTAAAGGCATCAAAGGTCACATGGACTGTAAGATAAACGGTGAAGTAGTAGATGTCAAGACAGCTTCAAGGTTTGCGTTCAACAAGTTCCAGAACAACGGCTTAGCAAACGATGACCCTTTTGGCTACCTCGGCCAGCTCTCAGCTTACGAGGCGGCTGAAGGCACAAGCAACGGTGGCTTCCTTGTGATGAACAAAGAAAGCGGTGAGCTGTGTATGCACCTACCTGACCAAGAAGACAAGATGAATATTACTAATAAAATAGATACTCTTATTCCTGCATTAGAGCTAGACACTGCTCCAGACTTATGCTATGATACTATTGCTGACGGTATAAAAGGCAACATGAAACTTCCTAAAGGTTGTTCGTGGTGCAAATACAAATACGAATGCCATAAGGATGCTAACGATGGTCAAGGACTTAGAACCTTTAAATATTCTAAAGGTCTAGTATACTTAACTAAAGTAGTTGCTGAACCTAAAGTAGAGGAGCTGTTATGAACGGTAAGAAATCTAAAAGACTTAGAGCGCAAGCTAATATTATATTAGTTGATTGGCTCAAAAGTTTGGTCAATGAACAAGAGGCTAGTAAAATAACAAAAGAAAATTGCCTTGAGCTGTTGCCTGACCAAACTTATCTTTATATAAACGAAGCATTTAAAATGCAACCTTATAGTTTACGTTGGACTTTTAAAAAAATAAAACTTTTCCATAAGAAATTTCCCAATATTAAAATAGAAGATATTGATCACAGGAAAATACAATGGATCTTATAGACAAAGCTCAACTAGACTATACCAACTACGAGGACTTAGAAACCATGATGATTGCAGTAGGTCTTTGGCTGTTAGGTGACAGAGATAGAAAGTTTGAAGACTTAGATGATATGTTTGCAGCTTCTTTATCTATTAGAATAGAAACTAAACTAGCCGAAAGGTATGGAGATATTCATTGAAAGTACGAAAAGGTTTTAGAAAAATAAGAGCTAAACGACCTGTCGAAAAGAACGTGCCGAAAGGTTACGACTCTAACTGGGAATGTATATTACACAATACTATACTAGAAGATTGGAACTTTCATACTAATACAGTTTCTTATGTTGTCGAGCATAAGTATGAGCCTGATTTTATACGGGAGATTGACGGCAAAAAGATATTGCTTGAAGCTAAAGGAAGATTCTGGGACTATGCAGAGTATAGTAAATACATCTGGGTAGCTAAGGTTCTTCCACCCGACACCGAGCTTGTGTTCTTGTTCGCAAATCCCAACGCACCAATGCCTGCCGCTAAGCGTAGAAAAGATGGGACTAAAAGATCGCATGGCGAATGGGCTACAGCAAACGATTTTAAATGGTTCAGCGAAGATTCTATTCCTGATTCTTGGATTAACCCACTAAAGAGAGAGACTTTTGACGATGAAACTTAACACTTACGATGGAGATAATATGTCAAGTATAGACGATGCTAGTCCTGCTGATTGGGACAAAGCATCTAAAGCAATTAGAGATGCCGTTGATCATCCTCCACATTACAATGCTGGAGAAATAGAAACTATCGACTACATTATAGATGTACTTGGCAGACAAGGAGCTATTGACTACTGTCATGGTAACATTCTTAAATACACAGGCAGTAGACTTTTTGAAAAGCACAAGCCAGTTGAGGATGCTCGAAAGGCTATCTGGTATTTGAATAAACTTATAGAACTAAACGAGAAGGGATATGGATAGAAAAGACGAAAGACGAGATAGATTTGATAGGAAAAAAAAATACAACAAAGTTCAGACATCTACAAAACTTAAAAGTGTTAGACGCAAAGAAAACAAAAACATTAAATCACAAATAGAAAAGGAAATATTAGAATGATGGATAGTTATCAGCAGTACATACACAAATCACGTTATGCTCGCTGGCGTGAAGAGGATAATAGGCGAGAGACTTGGGAAGAAACAGTACAAAGATATGTAGATTTTTGGAAAGGTCGTGAGCAAATAGACGACAAGACAGCAGATATGCTGTACGATGCTATCTATAACTTAGAAGTAATGCCTTCAATGCGTTGCCTCATGACAGCAGGCGAAGCCCTTGACCGAGACAACATGGCAGGATTCAATTGTTCTTATGTAGCAGTAGATCACATCAGAGTTTTTGATGAGATCTTATATGTTCTTATGTGCGGCACAGGGGTAGGCTTCTCTGTCGAACGTCAATCAGTAAACAAATTGCCAGAAGTGGCGGAGGAATTTCATGAAACAGATACTACAGTCGTTGTACAAGACTCTAAAATCGGTTGGGCTAAAGCTTACCGTGAGCTGGTTAGCCTTTTGTATTCGGGTCAAGTACCTACTTGGGATGTTAGCCGCCTCCGTAAAAAAGGCGACAGGCTTAAAACTTTCGGAGGGCGAAGTAGTGGCCCTGATCCTTTGGTTAGTTTGTTTCACTTCACTGTTAATACTTTTAGGGGTGCTGCTGGTCGGAAACTCACCAGCCTAGAATGCCATGATATTGTATGCAAGATTGCAGAAATTGTGGTGGTGGGTGGTGTCCGTAGGAGTGCGCTTATTAGTTTGTCTAACCTTAGCGATGATCGGATGCGTCATGCTAAGTCTGGTAATTGGTGGGAGACTGATACACAAAGGGCGCTCGCTAATAACAGTGCTGTGTATACAGACAGGCCAGACTTTGAAACCTTCTTGGAGGAGTGGGTTGCGCTTTATAAATCTAAAGCTGGCGAGCGTGGTATCTTCTCTCGGACTGCGGCAAAGAAACAATCGGAGCGACACGGACGCAGAGATGTAGATCATGCGTTTGGTACGAATCCATGCTCGGAAATAATCTTGAGGTCTGCACAAGTGTGTAATTTATCCGAGATAGTTATTCGTAGTACTGACACCTTTGATGATTTAAATCGCAAAGTCGAGATTGCTACTATACTTGGTACACTTCAAGCTTCTCTTACTGACTTCAGATATGTACGATCTATCTGGAAAAAGAACACAGCAGAAGAAGCCTTACTTGGAGTAAGCATGACAGGCATCATGGATCATGCTGTTATGTCGGGCGCTCAAAAGAAAGGTACTTGGTTCGAGCATCCTAACATGTCAAGTCTTCCTGACGTACTTGAAAAGCTCAAAGCTACAGCAGTAAAGACTAATAAGAAGTGGGCTGAAAAGCTTGGTATTAATCAGTCAACTGCCATTACAGCAGTCAAGCCTAGTGGTACTGTGTCTCAGTTAGTAGATAGTGCTTCAGGCATTCATGCTAGGTTCTCTGATCAGTACATTCGCACAGTGCGTAGTGACGGCAAAGATCCTATCTCAGCTTTCTTAGTAGACGCTGGAGTGCCTTGGGAAAAGGATGTTATGAACGAAGACAACTATGTATTCTCCTTTCCAATCAAAGCTCCTGCTGGATCTACAAGCGTAGATGAGTTGAATGTTCAACAGCAGTTAGACTTGTGGGAGATCTACCAGAATCATTGGTGCGAGCATAAGCCTAGTGTAACTATATACTACTCAGACGAAGAGTTCTTGGCGGCTGGACAGTGGTTATGGGAACGGTTAGATAGTTGCTCAGGTATTAGTTTCTTGCCTCGTACAGATCATGTGTATCAGCAAGCACCGTATACAGCAATCACTAAAGAAGAATACAAGGAAGCTTTATCTAAGATGCCTAAGACTATTGATTGGGACGAGCTTGGAAAGTTTGAAACGGAAGATACAACAACAGGAACGCAGGAGTTAGCTTGCGTAGCGGGGCAGTGTGAGATATGACTAAGACAAAGAAAAGAAAAATTAAAACTTGGATAAAAGACAACAGAGATACCTTTGAAATGTTTGCATGGTTCTGGGGTGCAAACACTTTAATGGCTACGTTTCTTATTATTGTATATAAGTCTATGCTTCAAAGCTGTGTGCTTATATGAAGGAGGGAAACTTAATAGGCTTTAAAGTAGTAGTAAACTCTTCAGGTATTGTTATGACAGAAATGTCAGGAGTACCTGAAGAGGATCTGCACAAAGTATTTAAAGGCGATGACCTTCAACTGATGCGTAAGCTTTTAAAACTTTGCTCTGAAAAGCTAGAGCCTCTTCATTCTTATTTAGAACTAGAACTAGAAGCTCTTAATCATCCTACCACTTAGTTTTGTGCGACCAGTAACGAGCCGATAATTTACTGGGGCTAGAGTCTTGTGCATTGTGACGAGCGTAGTAAGACTTCTTACGAGCTTTGTCCTTTGCACTTGAAGGGTTCTTGCCAGCTCCTGTTACGCCTTGCTGTCCAAAGCGTATAGTCTTTATCTTATCACCTTGCTTTGCTACAACAACGTGAGATTTAGTTTTGTGTGAAGGGGTTCTTTTAGGTTTGTTGAACCCTGATACGCCTGCTCTTGCTAAGCGTGGATCTTTTTTCTTAGCCATTACTTACGATGCCTCCTAGTTTTTCTTGCAATTGCTTTAGGTTGTTTGCTGTGTTGTTTACCAGCCTTAGTGTCTTTGCGCTTCTTAGCTGACGTTGCGGCATACTCTTTAGAGCTTAGAGCCTGTCTAGCTTTTTTAGGTAAGTAACGCTCGCCTGTAGCCTTAGCGCCTTGAGTACTTGGCTTGCCAGATTTAGTTCCCCAATCTTCTTTAGTCCATTTTTTTAAAGACTTCTGAGACTTCTTTAACCCAGCCATTATTTGTGAACCTTTTGAACTGCAAAGTTTGCTTCAAGAGAAGCTCCTTTATGCTTAACAAACTTACCTTTATGTTTCATAAGCTTCATGCTTCCATCTTCTTGCTTCATCCAATGAAAACCTGCTGGTGCTTTAACCTTCATGACTTATAACCTCCGCCTTTAGCTTTATATTCTTTAGCAAGCATCTGAGCTTTTCGTGCAGACCATTGGCCTGAACTGCCGCCTTTATTACCAGCCTTTATTTTGTTAAATAAATTCTTACGCATAGTAGGCTTAGTATAATTACCAGCTTTGTTTACTGTTGAACCTGCGTTTTTTCTAACCCTAGTAGTCGGCTTCTTTTTAGGCGGCCTTCCTACTTTAGAGCCATAAGTTCCTTTACCTTGTGGCATAAATTTTCTCCTACAACAATGGATTGCTTGGTTTACTATTTATTTTCTCGACTCGACCTTCAAGACTTTTAAGCTCTTCACCCAACCCTTTAACTTCTGTTTCAAGCACTCGTATATCTGCTTTAATTTTGCTTGTGTTCGGGACAACAATCCCTTTAATTTTTTCGGCATTGCTTTCAATTTGTCCCCGAAGTTCTTGAATTTCTGTACCAATGTGTCCAATATCATTGTCTTCTATCCTCGTTTCTAGTTTAGTTAATCGGGCTTCCA
>Ga0315331_10004093_pt1 | contig 11017 bp, 11 predicted proteins | sample M160m34915metaG_FD_203456 | JGI IMG/M metagenome (GOLD analysis project Ga0315331, IMG submission 203456) | Ammonia-oxidizing marine archaeal communities from Monterey Bay, California, United States - M1 60m 34915 | ecosystem: Environmental > Aquatic > Marine > Intertidal zone | place: USA... | reverse complement strand
TTTGGCATAAGAACTTACGATGAACCAAATCAAACAACTCACGTATTATATATACCTATGATTGATATTGCACTAGAAATATTTAAAAAGTAATGGGATTATTTGATGAGCGCGTAGCGTACAAGCCATTTGAATATCCTGAATACTACACAGAAGGTTGGTTAAAACAAGCTCAAGCGTTTTGGTTACATACTGAAATCTCAATGCAGAGCGATATAAAAGATTGGAATGAAAAACTTAATGAAAAAGAAAAAAACCTCGTTGGGAACATACTTCTTGGATTCGCGCAGACCGAATGCGCTGTTTCAGACTATTGGACCCAGAAGGTCGTATCGTGGTTTCCTAAACACGAAATAAGACAAATGGCCATGATGTTTGGCTCACAGGAAACAGTACATGCAGTAGCTTATAGTTACTTAAACGAAACTTTAAAACTAGAAGATTATGAAGCGTTTTTACACGAGCCTGCGACGGCTAATAGATTTGATAATCTTGTATCTTATTCTGGGAGTGATAGAACTAGTATTGCTAGGTCTCTTGCTGTATTTTCTGCATTTGCCGAAGGAGTTTCTTTATATTCTGCCTTTGCAGTTCTTTATTCTTTTCAGCTTAGAAATTTGCTTAAAGGTATTGGGCAACAAATGAAATGGTCAGTAAGAGATGAGTCATTACACAGTAAAATGGGTTGCCAATTGTTTAGACATATGTGCGAAGAAGATAAAACTTTACTTGGCTCGTGCAGAGAAGATGTTATTAAAGCAGCTGAAACAATGGTTGAGTTAGAAGTTAAATATATAGACAAAATGTTTGAGATGGGCGACATTGAAGGCATCTCTGCTAATGACTTAAAACAATTTATAAAAAAGAGAGCAAATGAAAAACTTGTGGAACTTGGTTATGTTGACTTGGGATCGTATTTCGCATATGACGCTAAAGCATCGAGTAATCTCGATTGGTTTTATCATCTTACCGGGGGCGTTACCCATACTGATTTTTTCGCTATTCGTCCGACAGATTATTCGAAGGCTGGTGAAAACGAAGACTACGAAGATATATGGTAAAATAAATATAACCGAAGAAGACATATACCATGATCTTAATTGGAATGGAATGTATAACTATTTTAAAAAGAAAAAATAATGAAAAAAATAATAATTGCATTAGCAGTACTTTTCATGTCCTGTGGTAGCACTTATAATCTTTCAACAGATTATAGGATTAAAAGCATATTAACAATAACAGAAAAAGGAGATACTTTAGCTGTCCCGGTAAACGACTTTAAATTTAGAGTGCTTGATAGAAGAATAAAAGAGTTAATAGATCGTGATCCTTTTAGATATCAATACAGAAGAAGCTTACAAAACTGGAACTATAATTTTTATCCTGCTCCAAGCTTTAATCAAGGTTACAATTACAATAGATCTAAACCTAACGTAAAACCACCAAAACCACCTGTGTTTGTTAAGCCTTATAAACCTACAAACCCACCAAGGATTAAACCAGTAATTAAACCAAATAATAAAAATGATTTACATAAAAGATGACTTTCTTCCTAAGAATTTATTAAAAGCTGTAATAGCAGATAAAAATAAATACAAGGAACATAAAACGCCTGGTAAATCTTTTTGGGTAAAAGAGCCAAGCTCTATGTTTATAGAGTATATAACAGATAGAATTTCTGACATTGAAGGATCTAAAGTTAGTAATATACTTTGTTTTTTTAGACAAGCTAATGAGCATCAAGATACTGATTGGAGAATACATAATGATTCTATAATACAAGGTGAACAACCTGATAGAGCTTTAGTTTTGTTTTTAAGTCAAGATAATTGTAGTGGTTTAAACGGAACAGCTTTTTGGAAACATAAAACACACGGGGACACGTACGTAGGAGACTCATTGGATGATTTTAACAGACTATTGATTGAAGACAGTAACGATATATCTAAATGGGATTTAAAGACCGTTATAGGACATAAAACAAATAGACTTGTTTCTTATCCTTGCGAATATTTTCATAGTAAATATCCTAATAAATTTAAGGATAATAGAGAAGTGATGGTAATGTTTTATAAAAAAACAAATGAATAGAAGAATATTAAAACTATTAGCTTATACGAACAAGCTAACTTCGTATCAAAAAGTGGCGTCACGTATAGGTTACATGGGCGCTGGGTTTTTAATAGCTGCTCAATGGACGCTAGAACCTGTACTATATGTTATAGGTTTTATTTGCGTGATGGTACAAACATCATCAAGAAAACAATGGAACTTAGTAGCTTTAAATTTTAATGGTCTACTAGCGTGGATAACACACTTAATAAGAAATATATAATGGCACAAAATAAATTAAAACTAAAAGTAGAAGCGTTAACTAACGTAATGCAAAAATTAATAAAAGAAGTTCAAATGAATACTAGTTTAGCTCAAGGAACTCTAACAGCTTTTCAATTGTATATAGGAGAGGAAGAATGGGAAAAAGTTGTTAAACAATTACAAGATAGAGAGCAAGAGCAAAACAATAATAAAGAAAAAAAACTAGAATTATAAATGTGGAACAATGAATGGAAAAAAGGAGAAGATTACCCTACGTGGGGTAATACGGACGTATACAAGAAGACTATATCCGGGGGATATTTATTTGACGGAGAAACGCCTAGAGAAGCATACCAAAGAGTCGCTAAAACAGTTGCTCGTAGGCTTTATAAACCAGAAATGGCTGAAGTATTTTTTGATTATATCTGGAATGGTTGGCTTTGCCTTGCTTCTCCAGTATTGTCCAACACGGGTACAGATCGCGGCTTGCCTATTAGTTGCTTTGGTATCGACGTTGCTGACAGCATCCAAGACATAGGACAAAAAAACTTAGAAATGATGCTACTCGCTAAGCATGGCGGTGGGGTTGGTATCGGTATAAATCAAATCAGACCCGCCGGCGCTAGAATAACAGGTAATGGAACATCAGACGGAGTCGTACCTTTCTGCAAGATATATGACTCAACAATTCTTGCAACTAATCAAGGGAGTGTCCGTCGTGGAGCTGCCTCAGTTAATATCAACATTGAACATGATGACTTCGAGGAATGGCTTGAGATCAGGGAACCTAAAGGAGATGTTAACAGACAGTCGCTTAACTTACATCAGTGCGCAATTGTTGGTGACAAGTTTATGCGTAAGCTTGAACAAGGAGATAAGGAAGCAAGATCTAGATGGAGTAAATTACTTAGAAAGCGAAAAGCAACTGGAGAACCGTATATTATGTTTAAAGGAAATGTTAACAAAGCAAATCCAAAAGCATATAAAGACAATGGATTGAAGGTACATATGACTAATATATGTTCAGAAATAACATTAACAACAGATGAGAATCACAGCTTTGTTTGCTGTTTATCATCATTAAATTTAGCAAAATATGAAGAATGGAAAGACACTAATCTTATATACCACGCTACGTGGTTTCTTGATGGGGTTATGGAGGAATTTATTCAAAGAGCAAAAGGACTTAGAGGTTTTGAAAATGCCGTTCGTTCTGCTCAAAAAGGAAGAGCACTCGGGTTGGGTGTACTCGGATGGCACACGTATCTCCAAGAAAAAGGTATTCCTTTTGAAGGCTTACTTGCTCAGTTCGAAACTAGGAAAATATTTTCACAGATTAAAATCGAAAGTGAAAGAGCCTCGAGAGATTTGGCTGAAATTTACGGAGAGCCTTTATGGTGTGTTGGTACCGGTATGCGTAATACTCATCTCCGTGCTATTGCTCCTACTGTTTCTAATAGTAAGCTTAGTGGCAATGTTTCTCCAGGTATTGAACCGTGGGCTGCGAATGTTTTTACAGAGCAGAGTGCGAAGGGGACTTTCATTAGGAAAAACCCAACACTAATTAAATTATTAAGAAAACATAAACTAAATAATGAAGAAATCTGGAATAAAATCTTGGCTGACGGTGGTAGCGTTCAAGGTTTACCTGAACTTGACGATGTTAAAATGGGGCATGACATACCATCTAAGGAAGTTTTTAAAACGTTTAAGGAAATAAATCAACTAGAGTTAGTTAATCAAGCTGGACTGAGACAGCAATACGTAGATCAGTCAGTTAGTTTAAACTTAGCTTTTCCAAGTGTAGCAACCCCTAAATGGCTTAATAAAGTGCATTTTGAAGCTTGGAAAAAAGGTGTTAAAACTTTATATTATACTAGAACAGAATCTGTTTTACGTGGAGATATAGCTCAACAAGCAATGAGTGAAGACTGTTTAGCTTGTGATGGCTAAAGGCTAAAAGTTATGACTTTTTTATACATACAATAACTAATGTGTATAAAAAATTAAATAATCTATACATATCAAAAAAGGGCTCTCGTAATGAGGGCCCTTTCTGGTTACAGGAACTTTAGGTATGGTACGCCTATTTTTTTTTGTTCCTTTCTTTTCTAAGTTTTAACCACTTATCTATAGTATAACCTATAGTAACTACTAATAGTAATATTTTTAAACCCATCTCTAATGTTGTGAAGGTAGTAACCCCAAGAGTAGAGGCGTTTATAACGTATAATTTTATCTGCTGAAAATCCATTATCTATATTTTTTAAACATTAACTTATATAATAACTTGTTCCATAAATGTTGTAATTTATCTATTAGCTTTTTCATTGTTTTATTTATTTTGTTTATATATATTATTGCCTGTTTTTAATCCTTTATAACCATAATACAAGCTTAATAATGATTTGCTTGGATCTAGACCAGTTTTTTTAACAGCGTTGTAAATAGGTTTAACTACTTTAGCTTTCTTTAATAAAGCTGCTTTAGGATCTCCTTGTGCAAGGTCGTTAACTGTTGATGCCGTTAATACAGCTCCACTGGTTAAAGCGGCTAATTGAGATGCTGTATTAAAAGCTGAGCTCCTTGATAACGCTTTTTTAACATCTTCGCTATTGGATGCTTTTGCTCTTCTTAAGTTGGAAAGGCTACCATAAACTCCATCTCTATCTCCCTCGTCTCTCATACCAAGTGATTCACGTATACCTCCTCTTGTCTGGTTAACTAAAGCTCTTACACCATCAAATGGATTACTAAACAAGGTTCCAATTTGTTGGAAAACACCATCGTCTGGAGTAGGCATACTTATAGTAGCAGGCGGATTTTTTGGATCTTCTGTAGCAAACTTATAATCATCTTGAGGTGTTTGTGCTGGCCCGAAGTGAAAGGGCGTCATATTTCTTAGCTTGTCTCTCATTACCATTTAACTTTATTAGCCCAGTAAGCTGCGCTCATTTTACCTTTAGCTATGTTTTTTCCGTGACGAGCCTTAAAACTAGCCCTTCTAGCTTTTGATTTAGAATCTGTTTTTTTACCAGCTGTACTTACTCCTTGCTGACCAAATCTAATTATCTTTTCTCTACCGTTCTCACATGCTTTAACTATGTGTGACTTAGTTTTATGACTTGGCGTTCTTCTTGGTTTGTTACAAGCTAATGTTTTCTTGTCTGTAGCCATTATTTTTTCTTTTTAGTAGGTTTGCAATCAGGAACCATTTTATCACCTTTCTTTTTAAACTGTGGTTTTCCGTTAACAATATTGCTGTAACCTTTCCAGCAAGTTGTTTTCTTTTTAGCAGGTCCTCCTATTATTCTATCTATCATTTTTTTAGTTTTTATATGTTACAATATTCTTTATAAGCATCAAAGCACGGGCAACTTTTCGCAGCAAACTCATTGTGGCCATGTATAGTAGCAAGTGGATGCATTTTCTTTAATGTTTTAAGCAATAATAATAAGCTTTCTTTTTGTTCTGATGTTCTAGTATCCTTAGCAATCCATTTGCCATTAGATCCACGTTCTGATTCAACACCTCCAATATAACAAATTCCTATCGATCCTTTGTTATGATTTTTAACGTGAGCACCTTGCTCATATATGTTGCGACCATATTCTATAGTCCCATCTAGTAAAACTACGTAGTGATATCCTATCCCTTTCCAACCTCTTTTTAAATGCCACTGATTTATTTCAGCCGCATCCAAGTTTCTACCTTCTTGCGTAGCAGAGCAATGTACTATTATTTTGTTTATTGTTCTCATTTTAGATCGTTGTATTTTTCTTCTAATTTTTGTAACTTAAACGCAGGTGTTTTTATACCAGATTCTTTTTCTTTTCTATAAAGTTCCTCTCTCACTTCAACAGGTAGCATGTATAAAATTTTTCTTCTATAAGCTTTGTATTCTTTTGACTTCTGCTTGTTTATTTTTCTAGTTTCTTTAGCTTTTTCTTTACCAGCTTCTTTTCTAGCAGCTTTAGCTTTTGTCTTTATTAAATCATGCTCTTCAATTTTAACACCTGTATCCCATGATCTCCAACCTAAAGCAAGAGCTATTCTTTGCCACTGTGTGTTTCTAGTATCTAAAGCTTCTGTTATAGAATTAACTTCATCTACAGCTCTATCTAAAGGTAAATTAAGTGTTGCAGCTGATAATGAACCTATCATGTTATATGTAGGGCTAAGTTGAAACTTACCATCTATTGTAACATCAAAACCTCTTTCATTTATTACGTCTTTTTCATATTGCAAAGTTTGTAATGCCGAGTTTATTTTTCTAGCTTTAGAACCTATAGGTGGTGATATTTGAAGAGCTGCTAATATTATATCTGCATTTTCCCTAGAAAACTGAGGTTTTTCTTGGTACTCAATAAACTCTCTTATAGTATTTTTAACAGTAACAGCTACAGCACCTGCTAAACCAGATCCACGAACAATTGAATCAACCATACCATTTGAAATTCTAGCTATTTTATTTTCCTCACCTCTAATTTTCTTTTCGTCGTATTTTTCTTTTTCTTTATCTGTTGCAAAATCTTCGTCTTCATCATCGAATCCTGGTACTAAAGCAAACAACGCGTTTTGTAATGCGTTAAATATAAAGTTTTGTATAGCTCCGTAGTATAATATTTTAGATATATTTTGTTTTTTACTGCCTCTTCCGTTTATAAGATCTTGACCAGCTTTTTTAATCAACCTAGTATACTGCATAGGTGTATTTTGAAAAGCTAAAACTAATCTACCTAAAACACTAGACTGTTGACCTGATATAAGCATTGGATCTGCAGACTGTTGTGTTTCGTCTGATATAGCACTAAAGTCTTCAAAAGCTTTTGCCTCTGCTTCACTTGCTTCAAAACCTTGCTTTTTATAAGTATTAATTCTATTTCTATAAAAAGTAGCGCCACCCGTAGATATAGCTATACTATCTGCTATTTGTGTTGGTGTAAAACCTATTTTAAGTAAATAAGATATAACACCTGTCATTCCTCCTTTTCTAGACGCTTGAGCGATTTCAGCTTCTTGTATGTCACCCTCTAACCCAGATCTTCTTTGTTTTAGTTTGTCTGAGTTAAACAATCTTATAACATCTTTCCAATACTGAGGTTGATTTGCTAAAGCTAAAGCTGCTTGTGCGGGGTTGTTGTCTGACCAGTTTATAAAGTTAGCAGATGACATAAGTTGTAATAGTGCGGATCTTCTATTGAAAAACATTATAGCACCAACAGAATTGTTAACCCAATTGTTCCATGATTCAACAAGCCTACCGCCTCCGCTAGTTTTGTTATTACCACTTTTCATTCTACGTATAGAATCTTCTATAGCTTCTCTAACTCTAAACCCGTATACTGCTTGTACTTTGTTTAGGTTTTTTGGTGAAAATATTATATCTACATTTTCTATAAACTCGCTTAAATATTCTTTTCTATTAATATCTCTACCAACTCTACTTAAATCACCTATTATAGTGCTTGCATCCCAAAAATCATTTGGCTCAACAAAACTATCTAATCTAGTTATTAGCTCAACTCCATCAGCAAACTGTATTAAAGAATCATTTTTAGATACTAAGTCTACAACTTTAGCTTGATCTGTTTTACTTAAACCTGGTATAGTAAAACCAGCTCTATCCCATAAAAATATTCTTATGGCTTCGTCTGTCGTATATTTTGTTCCTTCAAACTTTTTTCTTAACTTCTTTTTTACTTCTGGATACTTTTTTATTAATGCTCTGTAATCGTTTGTTATTCTTTGCTTAGCTTGCTCAACAGCTCCAACACCTCTCATATAAGGTTTTATTAATGCTTTGTCAAAAAACTCTTGATCAGCTTCACCTTGTTTTCCTTTACCAGCGAAAGTATACATTGTTAAACCTCTAAAGTCGTCGGCTGAGGGTGGTATAAAGAATGAAAACCTTTTTTGTTTTTGACCTCTTCTTCTAGCTAATGCATCTGAAAAAGTAGCTTTAGCAGCGATACCTTTATTTCTTTCTATCATAGAATTAAACTCATCACTAAGCTTTTCGCTAAACTTTATTCTAGCTTGTTGTACTTTAGATTTAACATCTAAAACACTTAACACATCTTTGACAGCTTTAACGTTACCTAAATGATCATCTGTAAAGTAAAAGTCATTATAACCTTCAGCAAACTTACCTAGCATCCAATCTGCTTTTGCTTGAGGCCTACCATCTGCTAGTCCAGTTATATTTTTTAAAGGTATATTTAAACCTAAGCTTCCTAAAAACTCTTTAATAGGGCCAGCTGCATCTTGTGGTCTAGCCGTTAATACAAATATATCTTCAGATCCCCTAGCATCTTGTATCTTTTTTGCTACATCAAACAGTGGTCCTTTTTTACCATTCATTACTTTGCTAAACTCAGAAAAATCCCACACAGCTCCTTCTGCTTCCATTTTACCTGCATCTTTAGCAAACGTACCAGCATCTATTTTACCAGTAGTTCCATCAGGCATAGTATATAAAACGTTACTTTTTGTTTGAGCTAATGTATCATCAAAATCAAACACTCTAGCTTTTTTAATTTTCTCAGAGTACTTAGGACTTCTAGCGTTTTTCATAGCTTTGTCAGCTATGTTATCTTTTCTAACTTGTGATTTAGCTTCTGGTTTAAACGTGCCTCTAATGTAAGGACTACCATCTGCATTTATACTATATTTATCTTGAAAGTTAGTACCATCAATGCTTATTAATCCTCTTGGATCTATACCTCCATCAACAGTAGCTACTAGTTCGCTAAAATATCTATCGTACCACTTGTTGTTTAATAAGTTCCAACCAATTGGCATTTCACTACGAAGACCTACAGCTATAAGCTTTTTATCCATAGCTTTATCTAATGATATTAACTTGTAGTTATCTATAACAAAATCATAAGCACTTTCAAAAGCACTTTTAGATAATGAAACATCTAGCAAATATAAGTAAGCAGACGTGGCAGGCATAGCATGCTCGTATTCAAACCTACTACCTGTAATTTTGTTAGAGTAACCAACAAACTGAGCTCCAAGTTTGTGCCAATGTCCAGTATCACTACCTGTTATTTTTAGATAATTACCTATTACTTTAGCATTTTCCTTATTTGACTGTATAGCTTTATTAAATCTATACCACATAGCTTGGTGTATTTTACCTACTTTTTTATTAAAAGCAGCTATGTCTCCTGATTTAACTTTTGCTTTTATAATTTCTTTTGTCTTAAAAAGCGTATCATAACCAGATATTGAAAAATCACTAACGCCTTTTACAGGTGCACCATATTTCTGATTAGGATCTGTGGCAAGCTTTTTCATTTGATCCACATAATATTCTTTGTAAAGAGATTTAGCAACGTCAGTTGTACCTAGCACTTTAGATGTCGGTGTAAACACAGTCCCGTAGTTTCCTTTTTTATTTGGTTTACCAAACCAAAAATCCCTAGGCATCAAAGGTAGTAAATTCTTTTTAACTTCGGCTACATACTTATCTACGTCTTCTCTTGTTTTAAATTTAAAAGTTCCATCTATACCGTATGCTTTAAGTAAACCGTCAACACCTCTTGTTTCTAACTTAAATACTGGGTTAGCTAATATGCCTTTTACTTTTTCACTAAACTGAATATCAGATCTACCAGCGCCTATGTCTGCTTGTATTTGTTTAGGTGATCTAGAAGATTTTTGATCTAACTTAGAAGCTTTGTCTCTGGCTATAGTGTTAGCAATTATAGAACCTTTTAGTTTAGCTATACCACCTAGAAACGTACCTATATTTCTATCATATCTATTTAATTCTCCAGCAGGCGTAATACCCATAGCATCTTGAAGATCTTTAATAGTTTGAGTAGAAATACTACCCGTAAACTCAGGCTTTAATTTTCTTATAAAAGGTTGACTGCTTAATCCAGATGATCGCTCACCTGTTTTATCAGCGTAAAAATAATTTAATACTCTACCTTTTAAACCTATAGATCTACCTTGAATATCTTTAGATACAGGAATTTTTTCTCCTCTAGACCCAACTTCAGATTCTTTTGAAGTTACATTTGTAGGAGGTAGTAATTTTATAAATTTTCTAACTTCTTGATCGTTTCTAAAATCATCTTGTATTCTACCTGCTTCAGAGTTTTCAGGTATACCATTTGTTATTTTTTTAGCATACGTTAGGTTTGCGTTTTTGTCAAGCTTACCCTCTGATATGTTATAAATAGAAGAAGCAATTTTAGTTCCAAACTTACTACTTATAGATTTAAAATCAGCATTGAAAGGCGCTAAGTCACTTTGAGATATGTTAACAAGGTTTTCAATTTTTTTAATATCTGGACTTACAATTTTAAACTTTCTAGGATCTATTTTAGATACTGTTTCTTTAGCTTCTCTAGCTTCTCTTTCTTCTAGTGTTTCGTTAGAGTCTTGTGATGCTATATCAAATCCTACACCTATTCTAGTTTGTTTAAAATCTTTAGGTGCAAACTCTTGTTTGTAAAACTTATTTGCTCTACCTGCTTTAAATACGTTAAATACGTATGTAGTAAAAGCTTGTTTATTACCGTCTTTGTCTACAGGTTTATAGTTTTTTATAACGCTTTCAAACTCTGTAGCTACAAACTGAGATGCTTCATCAGCTAATATATCACCTTTAGAAACGTTATAACCCATAGCATCTAAAGCTACTGATTGATATTGAGTAAAAAAGTCAAAATATTTATCA
>Ga0315331_10004092_pt1 | contig 11018 bp, 11 predicted proteins | sample M160m34915metaG_FD_203456 | JGI IMG/M metagenome (GOLD analysis project Ga0315331, IMG submission 203456) | Ammonia-oxidizing marine archaeal communities from Monterey Bay, California, United States - M1 60m 34915 | ecosystem: Environmental > Aquatic > Marine > Intertidal zone | place: USA... | reverse complement strand
TTGTGACGAAACCGTCTAGGATAACAGGCACCCGCTTGTGACGGGCCGCCAGGACAGCGCCGGCCATCGCCGCCAGTTCCCGCCCGCCGACACGGCGCAGCGCCTCAATCGGATCGCCGATATCGTCTTTGTGAAATTCGATTGCAGCAGCGACTGCACGTGTCTTGAGTGCAATACCGGACGCATCCAGCCCCGTTCCGGGGCCGGTCCAGTCCGCCGCCTCTCCGCCAAACAGCGCACAGGAAAGTGCGGATGCGGTCGTCGTATTGCCGATCCCCATTTCGCCGACGATCAGCCCGTCGAGATTGTCGCCCACCGCGTCGTAGCCGGTGAAAAATGCGGCCGCGCATTCCTCCTCTGTCATTGCCGGGGCGGACGTGAAATCGGCCGTCGGCGTCTCCAGATCCAGCGCGGTTACGAAAAGTTCCGCTCCCTGAACGGCGGCAAGCTGGTTTATTGCTGCCCCGCCCGCATCGAAATTGGCGACCATCTGTATGGTTACTTCCGGGGGAAAAGCAGACACGTCCTGGGCGGTGATCCCGTGATTACCGGCAAAAACGAGGATATGAACAGTGTCCAGCTTCGCCGGATGACGGCCCTGCCAGGCTGCACACCATTGCGACAGTTCTTCCAGGCGGCCGAGCGACCCGGCAGGCTTGGTCAAAGTCGCCTCCCGGGCGGATGCGGATGCGGCAGCGCCGGTATCGGCTTCGGGAAGATTCTCGAATGCGTTTGCAATTTCTTCGTAGTTCAAGAGTATCTCCTGTCTGAGAAACGACAGATAGCATTTTGGAGGCTCCATGGCAGCCACGGACACACAGAATGAGAAAATTAGCTTCCTCGAGGATGTCTATAGCAGCGTGGTTTTCCTGACGCGGCTGCCCGCACCGGGATGGCCCGAAGCAGCGGCGCGCAAACTTTCAACGGGTATGTGGGCGTTTCCCATCGCCGGCGTTCTCATCGCGACGATTGCCGGGGTTGTCTATGCGATCTGCGATGCGCTCGGCCTGCCGGTCTATATCTCGTCTCTATTTGCCGTCGTCGCGCTGATCGTCACGACCGGCGGGTTACACGAAGACGGGCTGTCCGATCTGGCCGACGGCGTCTGGGGCGGCGCAGATCCGGCGAGGCGACTTGAGATCATGTCGGACAGCCGGATCGGCGCGTACGGCGCGATTGCGCTGATCGTATCGGTTACCGGCCGCGCCGCCGCCATCGCCACCATCGGCCAGCCATTGTTCGTCCTCGGCGCCCTAGTCGCGGCGGCCGCCGTCAGCCGCGCCATGATGCCGGCCCTGATGGCCTTCGGCACACCCGCCAAGACCGATGGGCTGGGCGCTACGGCCGGCAAACCCGCGACCCCCGCCTGGGGTGGCGCTCTACTTCTCGCCGCCCTGATCTGCGCAATTGCGGCGCCTGCTGGCTGGCTTGTATGTCTGATTGCCGCCGGTGCGGGATCGGCTCTGATCGCCTGGTTCGCTCAGCGCAATCTCGGCGGGTATACCGGCGATGTTGCCGGAGCGGCGCAGCAGGTCGCCGAACTGTTTGCGCTGACCGTGATCGCCAGCGTTATAGCGGAAGCCGGTTGACGAAACCGACCCGCCAGCTATCGGGCCCGAAATAGTCGCAGCGGGTTACCGACAGGGTTTCAACCGAATAGGTCAGGGCTGCGACCGGTGCATCGCCCATCGCGGTGGATAGGAAACTCCGGATCGAACCGGAATGGAGCACCGCCACAACGGGGCGTCCGCTAAATTTCTCCGACCAGTCCAGCGCCGCCGATTTCACGCGCGCGGCGACCTGCGAAAAACTCTCGCCGCCGGGCGGCTGAATATCCGCCGGCCAGGTTTTTTCAGTGTCGCGGATTTCGGCCCAGACGTCCGCGCTGGGGCGGCCTTCCCATTCACCGAAATGCTGTTCGGCAAACTCGGGTTCGATATGCACTTCCGGCGGCGTGCCGGCCTGGATGCCACGGGCCACCAGAATACCATCAAGCGTCTTGCGCGTGCGCGACAGGTTGGAAATCATCCACGCCGGATCTTCCGGCAACATGTCCGATAATGCGGCAAAGGTAGACGGGGGCGGCAGCTCGATATCGAGGTCGAGCGAGCCGTAAACGGCCTTGTCCGGGTTTATCGTCGGCGCATGACGGACCAGCCACCATTCCGTCGGTTTGTCAGTCATGATCCGAGCCCCTGTTCCAGTCTGTTCCAATGGGCATCCGACCCCGGCAGCCCGAATCTCAACCAGCGCGCCTGATTGGGAAACGGCCGCGTGTAGATCCCGGCGCGGCCGAGTTTTTCATACAGGTAGGACGCCGCACCAGTTTCGGCCAGCCGGTAAAGATCGGTCCCGCCGACGATACCGATTCCGGCGGCGGTCAGAATAGCATCCAGACGTATCGCAGCGTGGGCCAGCCAGCGCCGCGTCGCCCCCTGCCAATCCGTATCGGCAAAGGCGGCGGCCCCGACATCGGCGGCAAGCGAAGACACCGGCCACGGCCCCAACGCCGTGCCGATCGCCGCTGCGGTCCCGGTATCGGTCACGGCGAATCCAAGACGCACGCCCGGCAATCCATAGAACTTGCCGAACGACCGCAGCGCGACCATCCCGCCGTCGCTGTGCGCGGCGACCGATGGCGCGGGATCGAGATCGGCGAAGGCTTCGTCGACCACGAGCAGGCCGTCATTGGGCGCAAGCGCGGCAGCAAGCGCACCGAGATCGTCACGGGACTCCGTTCGGCCATCCGGATTGTTCGGCCGGGTCACCACCACCACATCGAAATCCGCCGCGTCGGGCAGAGATTCGATTTCGGAGACGTCATGTCCGGCGAGCGTCCACGCCGCGGCGTGTTCGCCATAGGTCGGCGAGACAACGCCCACCCGGCCGACGGGGCGGAGCCGCGGCAGCCACTGGATCAGCGCCTGCGTGCCCGGTGCCGCCGCAATGCGAGCGGTGTTGTCGACGCCATAGGCGCTCGCCGCGGCGACCAGAAGACGGTCCAGCCGGGCGGCATCAGGTAATTGATGCAGGCCTTCGAGCATTTGAGCGTCCACCGGCCAGGGCCGCGGGTTGATCCCGGTGCTGAGGTCGATCCAGCCGTCGGAGCGCGCACCAAACTGTGCTGCGGCCTTCGACAGGTCACCGCCGTGATAAACGGCGCTCAATCGAGGCTCCCTTTGAGCGCGAGCGGTAGGCCTGCAGCCACGAAAATAACCCGGTCCGCCGCCGCGGCGACTGCCTGGTTGATTGTGCCGTGATGGTTTCGGAAGGCGCGCGCCATTACGTTTTCGGGTACGATCCCGAGGCCCAGTTCGTTCGCGACCAGAACAAGGCGCCCCTGCATATCCTGCATCGCCTGGATCAACCGGGCCGTTTCGACCTCGATATCGCGCTCCGCCGCCATCAGGTTGCTCAACCACAATGTGAGGCAATCGGCCAACAATACCGCGTCGTCGGCATCGGCCCCGGCGATCGCACCGGCAAGATCCAACGGTTCTTCGACCGTGGTCCAGCCGGCGCCGCGACGCGCGCGATGCACATCGATTTTCCCCGTCATTTCGGTGTCGAACGCCTGCGCCGTCGCGATATAGACCGGCCGGCCGCTCAGACGCAGTACAAGCTGCTCGGCGAGGGCGCTCTTTCCGGAAGCTGCGCCCCCGAGAATAAGGGTCGTCCGCGGATCCGATACTGCGGGGTCAGGCAAGGTCCACCGCCGATTGTGCCTGATACCAGTTCCAGGCCGTGGTCAGGATATTGTCCAGAGATGAATGCACCGGCTGCCAACCGAGGTCTTCGCGCGCATGGGAAATATCAGCGACTAGCCGGGCGGGATCGCCGGCGCGGCGCGCATCTTCGATCGTCGGGACCGGCGTGCCGACGATCCGGCCGACGCTGTCAATGACCTCGCGGACGGAGTAACCGTCTCCCGCGCCCAGATTGAAAAGATCAGACCCGCCGCCGTCGAGCATCCGGCTGACCGCCCGGACATGGGCATCGGCAAGGTCGGTGACGTGGATATAGTCGCGCACGCAGGTGCCGTCTGGTGTCGGGTAATCGGTTCCGAAAATCTTCAGCGCATCGCGGTCCCCGGCAGCGGCGGCGATGGCGAGCGGCAACAGATGCGTTTCAGGGTCGTGCGCTTCGCCGATGTCGCGATCCGCGTCGCACCCGGCGGCGTTGAAATAACGCAGGACAGTATTCCGCAGACCCGTCCCGACTTCATAATCGGCGAGCATGATCTCGATTGCGCGCTTGGTATTGCCGTAGGGATTGATGGGCGCGACCGGCTCAGCCTCGGAAATAAATTCGGCATCGGTAAGGCCATAAACCGTGCAACTGCTCGAGAACACGATTGCCGGCGTTTTCGCCGCGACCAGCGCATCGCACAGATTGATCGCGCCGATGACATTGTTGTGCCAGTACTTCGCGGGGTCGGTGACCGATTCACCGACATAGGCAAAGCTCGCGAAATGGATCGCACCGGCGGGTTCATGCTTGCGGACGGCATCGGCGATGCGGTCCCGGTCCAGCAGATCGCCTTGTTCCAGCGGCCCCCATTTCACAGCCCAATCATGCCCTTCGCACAGATTGTCGAAGACCACCGGCTCGTACCCTGCCGCTGCGAGCGCCTTGCACGCATGACTGCCGACATAGCCGGCGCCGCCGGTCACAAGAATTCTCGTCATCAATTTTCCCTAAACGTTATGGCGCGCCATTATCCATCCGTTCCTGCGGCGCGCAACCACTATGGCCGAGCGGGGCCAAGATACGCCATAATCGGTAAAAATCAGGGAGGACACGGTCATGCCGTATGCAACGGCCACGGACGGCGTAAAGCTGTATTACGAAGACGCAGGCGACGGTCCGCCGATTCTGTTCATCCATGAATTCGCCGGCGACTGGCGGGCGTGGGAGCCGCAGGTCAGCCACTTCAGCCGGCGGCGGCGGTGTATCGTTTACTCGGCCCGGGGATACCCGGGATCGGACATTCCCGAAGACATCGAAAGCTATTCACAGGACATCGCCTGCTCGGATGCGCTGGCGGTGCTCGATCATCTCGACATTGAAAAAGCGCATATCGTCGGACTTTCCATGGGCGGGTTTGCGACGCTGCATTTCGGCATGACCTATCCCGACCGGGCGCTTTCGCTGACCGTCTGCGGGTGCGGCTACGGCGCGGAACCGGGCACACGCGAGGATTTCCGCAATCTATCGCTCGCCGTTGCCGATAATTTCGAAAAGCGCGGTGCGGCGGATTATGCCGAGGAATACGTCACCGTTCCCGGTCGGCTGACCTTTCGCGACAAGGACCCCCGCGGCTGGGCCGCGTTTATCGCCCGGCTCGCAGAACATTCCGATATCGGATCCGCGCTGACCCAACGCGGGGTTCAGGCGTCCCGCCCCGGACTGTGGGATCTCGAAGAAAGAATCCGCGCCATCCCGGTGCCGACCATGATCGTCACCGGCGACGACGATCAGCGCTGCCTGGCGCCCGGCCTGTTTATGAAAGAGCTGATCGAACGGTCACGTTTGTTCGTCCTGCCGCATACCGGGCACGTTCTCAACCTGGAAGAACCAGAACTGTTCAACACGGTCCTCAACGAATTTCTCTCAGACGTGGATGCGGGCAAAGCCTGAAAGAGAAACGTCAGGCCGTCGGCAGTTTGTAATCTTCAAACCTGTCGCGCAGATCCATCTTCAACAGCTTGCCCGTCGCCGTGTGCGGTAGCTCGTCGACGAAGGCGACGTCGTCAGGAATCCACCACTTGGCGACCTTGCCTTCGTAGTAAGCCAAGAGCTCCTCGCGCGTGACCTCGCTGCCCTCGTTGCGCACCACGACCAGCAGCGGGCGCTCGTCCCATTTCGGATGGGCGATACCGACCACCGCCGCCTCGAATACGCCGGGATGGCCCACAGCAATGTTTTCCAGTTCGATCGAACTGATCCATTCGCCGCCGGATTTAATGACGTCTTTCGACCGGTCGGTGACCTGCATATAACCGTCAGGGTCGATGGTCGATACGTCGCCGGTGGCGAACCAGCCGTCGGCATCGTGGCTTTCGCCCTCACCCCGGTAATATTCGCTACACACCCAGAAACCGCGGGCTTTGAGCTCGCCGAAGGCCTTGCCGTCTTCGGGCAGGCTCTCATTGGTGTCGTTGACGATCTTCATGTCGACGCCGTAACAGGCCCGTCCCTGCTTGACCCTGCGCTCGATGCGCGCGTCGGGGGTCTCATCCTCCATCCCGTTCTTGGGCCAGTTCGCGGTGCCAAGGGGCGACATTTCGGTCATGCCCCAGGCGTGAACGACATGCACATCGTACTTTTCTTCCATATCGACGATCATGGCGCGCGGCGTGGCGGAGCCGCCGATGACACAGCGTTCGAATGACGGCACCTTCTTGCCCGATTTATCGAGGTAGTCGAGCAGGCCGAGCCACACGGTCGGCACGCCGGCGGAAAACGTCACACCTTCGTCGTTTATAAGATCATGGATGCTTTTGCCGCCCATCTGGGGACCGGGGAAGACCAGCTTTGCGCCGACCATTGTTGCGGTATAGGGCAGGCCCCAGGCATTGACGTGGAACATCGGCACCACGGGCAGAACCGTGTCACGGGCCGCGATCCCCAGCATGTCGGGCGTTGCCGCCGCCCAGGCGTGCAGCACCGTCGAGCGGTGGGAATACAAAACGCCCTTCGGGTTGCCCGTCGTGCCGGAGCTGTAGCACATGGATGACGCGGTAAATTCGTCGAATTGCGGCCAGTTGTAATCGTCGTCCTGGACGGCCAGCAAGGTCTCGTAGCAGTAAACATTGGGCAGCGCCGTTTCCGGCATATTCGCTTCGTCCGTCATGATGACGAAGCCTTTGACGGTGCCGACATCCGGCGCAATCTCTTCGAGCAGCGACAGGAAAGAGAGATCGGCAAAGACGAGCATGTCTTCGGCATGGTTCATGATATAGGTGACCTGTGCGGCAAACAGACGCGGATTGATCATGTGGCAGATCGCGCCCATGCCGGACACACCGTAATACAGCTCGTAGTGACGGAATCCGTTCCAGGCCAGTGTCGCCACCCGGTCACCCTCTTCGATGCCAAGGGCATTCAGCGCTTTTGCCAGTTTTTTGGACCGGCTTTCGGCATCGGCATAGGTATAGCTATGGATCGGGCCTTCGACTGTCCGCGATACGATCTCGGTGTCGCCGTGATACTTCGCTGCGTAATCGAGCAGCGATGATATCAACAGCGGCTTGTCCATCATCAAGCCACGCATTCGCCAGCCTCCCTTTGATTGTCCGCTGTTTTGCGGTTAAACCAAAACTATCGCCGCGAACGACGCATGACAATCACATGAAAGCGATGACCGTGACCTATGAAACCCTGTCCTTCGAAGTAACAGACGGAATAGCGCGGGTGGCACTCAACCGCCCCGACGCGGCGAATGCGTTCAATCCTGCCCTGTGCCGCGATCTGTTCGATGCCACGATTGCCTGCGACGAGCGCGATGATATCCGCGCCGTGGTGCTGACCGGCGAGGGCTCGATGTTTTCGGCCGGTGGCGATCTGAAATATTTCGACTCCCAGGGCGACAAGCTCGGTGCGGCGCTGAAGGAAATCACGGGCCTGTTGCATGCCGCCATCGGGCGCATGGCGCATATGGATGCACCGGTCGTGGGCGCAATTAACGGCATGGCGGCAGGTGCAGGGTTCAGCCTTGCAGCGGCATGCGACATTGCGATCGCCGGACAATCGACCCGATTCACGCTGGCCTATACCGCCGCCGGCCTCTCTCCCGACGGATCGTCGACCTGGTTCCTGCCGCGTCTTGTCGGTCTGCGCCGGGCCCGGGAACTTATGCTGACCAACCGCATGCTGAGCGCCGACGAGGCCTGCGAAATGGGCGTGGTCGACCGGGTCGTGCCGGACGATGAACTGCTGGATGCCGCCATGGCCCAGGCCGCCATCTTTGCCGCCGGCCCGACGATGGCCTATGGCGCGACGAAGCGATTACTGCAGGATACATGGACCAGCGGGCTTGAAACCCAGATGGACCGGGAAACCCGCTCGATCAGCGAACTCACCCGTACGTCGGACGCGCGTGAGGGTATCGACGCGTTCCTCAACAAGCGTAAGCCGTCCTTCAAAGGCGAATAGCATGACGTGGATCGACAAGAAAACCGCGACGATCAAGGGCCGCAAAATGGCCTGGGCGGAAATGGGCGCCGGCGATCCCATTGTCTTCCTTCACGGGAACCCGACGTCGTCCTATCTGTGGCGCAACGTGATGCCGCACGTGGAATCCATGGGCCGCTGCATCGCCCCCGACCTGATCGGCATGGGCGATTCCGACAAGCTCGAAAATTCGGGGCCGGACAGCTACCGCTTTGTCGAGCACCGGGAATACCTAGACGCCCTGCTCACCCATATCGGCGCGACCGAAAACGTCACGCTCGTTGTCCATGACTGGGGCTCGGCGCTGGGCTTCGACTGGGCCAACAGCCACCGCGATGCGGTCTTCGGGATCGCCTATATGGAAGCCATCGTGCGGCCGATCACCTGGGAGGACTGGCCCGAACAGTCACGGCCCATCTTCGGTGGCCTGCGGTCACCTGCGGGCGACGAACTGGTTTTAACTAAGAATGCCTTCGTCGAACTGATCCTGCCGGGATCGATCAAGCGCGATCTTGCCGCGCATGAAATGGCGGAATACCGCCTCCCGTTCGAAAATGCCGGAGAGGACCGCCGGCCCACGCTGACATGGCCGCGCCAGATACCGATCGAAGGCGAGCCTGCGGATGTGACCGAAATCGTCCAGTCCTATGCCAACTGGCTGAGTACGTCGGATCTGCCGAAGCTGTTTATCGATGCCGATCCCGGCGCCATTCTCGTCGGCGCGCAGCGGGAATTCTGCCGGACCTGGCCGAACCAGACCGAGGTCACCATACCGGGCATTCATTTCATCCAGGAAGATTCGCCGGATGAAATCGGCACCGCGATCGCCGACTGGCTGAAGAGTCTTTCATGACCGCCGATTTTTCCCTCGCCGGACAGGTCGCGCTGGTCACCGGCGCCTCATCGGGACTGGGCCGGGCCTTTGCCGGTTTTCTGGCCGCTGCCGGCGCACAGGTCGTGCTCGGGGCCCGGCGGGCGGATAGATGCGCCGAGGCGGCCGCGGAGATCGGCGCCAACGCCACGTCCGTGTCGCTGGATGTCACCTCGCCCGACAGCATCGCCGCGGCGCTCGATAGCGCGGAGAAAACCTTCGGTACCGTCACCCTGTTGGTCAACAATGCCGGCACAGTGACCAACAGCGCGCTTGTCGACACACCCCCCGAAGAATGGCGCCAGGTGATCGACACCAATCTCACCGGCTGTTTCCTGATGACCCAGGCGGTGTCGCAGCGGCTGATAGCGGCCGAGACGGGCGGGCGGATCGTCAATATCTCGTCCATGCTGGGCGACACCCCGAGCGGGCAGGTCCATGCCTATGCCGCCTCCAAGGCCGGGATAAACCAGCTCACCCGAACCTCCGCGCTCGAACTCGCGCGGCACGGTATTTCGGTCAATGCCATCGCGCCCGGCTATATACGGACCAATCTGAACACCAATTTCCTCGACGGGCCGGCCGGCGAGCGCATCGTGAAACGTGTAGCCCAGCGGCGGTTCGGCCAGCTTGCCGACCTCGAAGGCCTGTTGCTGTTGCTGACATCGCCTGCGGGCGGTTATATGACCGGAGAAATTGTCACCATCGACGGTGGCCTGAGCCTGAGCGGCATGTAAGGAAAATTATGGATTTCGCACTTCCCCCGGAGATCGAAGACTATCGCAGCCGCATCCGCACGTTTGTGGAAACCCATATCATCCCGCTGGAATCCGACCGGGCGAATTACGACGAACACGAAAATATCCGCCCCGATGTCCTCAAAGACGTGCGCGCCAAGGTGAAGGCGGCCGGTCTGTGGGCATTGCAGATGCCGAAGGAGCGCGGCGGCCAGGGCCTCAACGTCGCGGGGATAACGCCGTGCTACGAGGAAATGAACCGGTCGATCTTCGGCCCGGTCTGCTTCAATTGTGCCGCGCCCGACGACGGTAACATGACGGTCCTGAACAAGGTCGCGACCGATGCCCAAAAGGAGCGCTGGCTGCAGCCGATCATCGACGGCAAGGTGCGGTCTTCCTTTGCCATGACCGAGCCCGCACCGGGATCGGGGTCCGATCCGTCGGCCATGATGACGACGGCCGAAAAAAGGGGCGATACCTGGGTCGTCAACGGGCGCAAATGGTTCATCACCGGCGCCGGCGAAGCCCAGCATTTCATCCTCATTGCGAGGACATCCGACGATACGCGCAAGGGCCTGTCTGCCTTCCTGTTCGACGCCGACCAGCCGGGCTGGGAGATTCTGCGGCGCATCCCGATCATGGGACCGGAGGAACACGGCGGCCACTGCGAAATCAGCTTCGACGGATTGGAAATTCCGGATGAAAACCGACTGATGGAAGTCGGCGACGGGCTGAAGCTGACGCAGATCCGCCTCGGCACGGCGCGGCTTACCCACTGCATGCGCTGGACCGGGATGGCCAAACGGGCACTCGAAGAGACCTTCGACTATGTCGGCGAACGCAAGGCCTTCGGCGAAACCCTGGCGGATCATGAAGGCGTTCAATGGCTGCTTGGCGAAGCCGCGATGCAGATCGAAATCGGCCGGTTGCTGACCATGCGGGCCGCCGTAAAACTGGACGCGGGAGATTTTGCCCGCAAGGAAGTCTCCATGGCCAAGGTCATGGTGTCGGAGACCCTGCACAAGGCGATCGACACGGCGATCCAGCTGCGCGGCGCGCGCGGCTATTCCAAGGATACGCCGCTCGAATGGATGTACCGCTATGCCCGCCAGGCGCGCCTGGTGGACGGATCGTCCGAAACCCATAAGATGGTATTGTCGCGTTACCTGTTGGACGAAGGCCTGGATTTCTGGAGTTGGGACTGACATGCCGCTAAGCCTGTTTATCCGAGACGC
>Ga0315331_10004090_pt1 | contig 11024 bp, 7 predicted proteins | sample M160m34915metaG_FD_203456 | JGI IMG/M metagenome (GOLD analysis project Ga0315331, IMG submission 203456) | Ammonia-oxidizing marine archaeal communities from Monterey Bay, California, United States - M1 60m 34915 | ecosystem: Environmental > Aquatic > Marine > Intertidal zone | place: USA... | reverse complement strand
TCTCAGCAACCGACTGCAACGCCTGCATCTGCTCCTTTAACGACTGCGCTCGCTCAAACTCAAGTTCTTCGGCAGCTTGCGCCATGCGCTTCTTCAAGCTCTGCACCAACGGCCCGATCTCGCCCCGGAGGATGCGAACGGCCTGATCAAGCAACCGGCTGTATTCTTCTGCCGTAACCAAATCGACACACGGCGCTGGACAGCGACCAATCTGGTGCTTGATGCACGGGCGTGACCGGTTGCTAAACACGGCATCGCTACAATCACGCAACGGCACAATCTTGTGCAACAACCGCAGCGTGCGCCGTGCTGCCTTGGCCGAAGTAAACGGACCGAAGTACTGAGCGCCATCATCCCGCCGCCGACGCACGAACCGAAACCAAGGCCACTGCTCCGATCGGTCGAGCCGCAGCAACAAGAACGCCTTGTCGTCCTTGAGCTTGATATTGTAACGCGGCTTATGCTTCTTGATGACGGTGTTCTCAAGCAGCAGAGCTTCCTGCTCGGTTGCCGTCGCAATGAACTCAACATCGCGCGCCTCATTCTCTAAGAAGCGCAACTGATAGCGACCATCACCACCCGGCTTAAGGTAGCTGCGCACGCGACTTCGCAAATCAGCAGCTTTACCGACGTAGAGAGTCTGCTCTGCATCATCTCGAAACAGGTAGACGCCGGGCCCCGTTGGGAACCGACTCACCTTGTCAACGATGCGAGGATCCATAAGAGTCGCCTAGACCATCAGCGCGGCAACCAACAGACAAGAACTTGTCAGCCAGGCCTACTGAACGCGCTCAAAGGCCATCAACTCATAACTAAGGTGGCCACCAACATAGGCATCCCACTCAAGCGTTCCGCAATTGAGCATGTCATCAATATCCTTCTCAATGCTCGGGATCTTGGCGGCATGCTCAGCAATCCACTGGTCTTTATTCTCGCGCAGCACTTCAAGGCAGCGACCAGTCATGCGGTAAGCCGCGCGACTAACATCACACTTGGTACGCAGTTCGAAGCCAAGATTCTTGGCCGTCTGCAACACGCTCGGTAAGTAGTGGAAACGACCTTGCTCACGAGGCAAGTCAACGTGCAAAAACTGGTCGCCAATATGCAATCGACCGCCCACTCGAACCGCATTGCGAGCACGCGAGAGCGTGTCATGCACGTCATCGAAATATTGGAACGACTCCTGGAACAACACCCAGTCGTATTGCGTTGGTGGTTCGAACTCTTCGAACTTGCAAACCTGGAAGTCGACCTTGTGCTTCACCTCGTCGCTCGCAGCCGCAAGCCGCGCGTACTCGATCAATGGCGCGTCTGGAGAGATCGACGTGACAGCAATGTCGCGCCGTGACAACCAGCGTGCCGTCGCACCAAGCCCTGCACCAACATCGAGCGCGGTATCCAGCTTGCCTGGCCGGAAGAACAGATTGAGCTCCATCATGTTCTCCTGAGCTTCACCCGGATCCTCATCGTCGGTGCGGAACCAACCAAAGTGCATATGGTCGGACCCGGTCAGCAAGCGGAAGAGGTAATACGGAGCCGGCAGGGTAAATACGTCGGGAGCACTCATGAGATCAGCCAGTCTGACGCCAACTAGCGACAACGGCAACTGCTACTCGCACGACATCCGAGAGCCGCGAACTAAAGCAACTCCATCTCGGCCTGCTCCAACCGATAGACCTCATCACGAATCTGCGCTGCTAACTCAAAGTCGAGGTTCTTGGCGGCCGCCATCATCTCCGTGCGTAACTGCTTCAAGTGCCGCAACATTTCTTGATGGCTAGCGAACTTACGGGCAGGCGCGGCTGGCGCCTCGCCGCCAGACTGGCTCGTGCCGCGCCCCTTGCCCTGCCCCTTCCCCTTACCGCGGCCCTTACCCTTCTTGCCGCGCCCGGCGCCCTGCTCCTCCTCATCACGCTCCTCGAGCAAATCTCGCACTGGCTTGATGATCGTGGTCGGCACAATTCCATGTGCCTCGTTGTGCGCCCGCTGCTTGACTCGACGTCGCTCCATCTCGGCCATCGCGCCATCGATCGAATCGGTGCGCTTGTCGGCATAGAGGATGACACGCCCGTCGGCATTCCGCGCCGCACGGCCACAAGTCTGAACCAATGAAGTCTTGCTCCGCAGAAACCCTTCCTTATCTGCATCGAGAACTGCGACCAACGTAACCTCAGGAATATCGAGGCCTTCACGCAGCAGGTTGATACCCACCAACACATCAAAGACACCCAGGCGCAGATCGCGGATCAACTCCGTCCGCTCCAAGCTGTCAATGTCACTGTGCAGGTATCGGACTTTAATACCGAGGTCACGCAGGTAGTCCGTCAGCTCTTCGGCGGAACGCTTCGTCAACGTCGTAATCAACGTGCGCTCACGCCGCTCAACACGCAGTCGGACTTCTGCGACCACATCGTCAACCTGACCGCGCGCGGGCCGCACATCAACCGGCGGGTCAACCAGGCCAGTCGGCCGCACCACCAATTCGACGATGTTCGCATCACTCTTGTCGAGTTCGTATTTAGACGGCGTAGCAGAAACGAATAAGACCTGCTGCAACAAGCCCTCAAACTCATCGAACATCAACGGCCGGTTGTCCAAAGCACTCGGCAAACGAAAGCCATGCTCGACCAGCGTGGTCTTACGCGCCCGGTCGCCTCGGTACATGCCGCCGGCCTGTGGCATGGCTACGTGAGATTCATCGACCACCATCAAAAAGTCATCGGGGAAGTAATGCAGCAGAGTCGCTGCCGGCTGACCAACGGTTCGGCCATCAAAGTGACGGCTATAGTTTTCGATCCCCTGACACATGCCAGTCGCCCGCAGCATCTCCAAATCGTGCCGCGTGCGCTGACCAAGCCGCTGCGCCTCCAACAACTTCTTGCGGCCTTCCAACTCTTCCAACCGCTCCTCAAGCTCAATCTCTATCGCAGCGCAAGCGTCGATCGTCTGGCTACTCGTCGCGATGTAATGCGTCGTGGGATAGATCGTGACCTCATCTAGCTGCTCGATCACTTCGCCTCGCAGCGGATCAACCGCGCAAATGCTCTCGATCTCATCGCCCCACATTTCGATGCGTAACGCGCGCGCTTCCTCGTAAGACGGATAAACCTCAACAACATCGCCACGCACGCGAAATCGCCCCGGCTGGAAGTCATAGTTGTCACGAACAAACTGGATAGCGGTCAACTGCCGCAACAGGACATCACGATCGACCGTCTGCCCCTTCTTCACCTGCACCGACAACTCGCGGTAATTTTCTGGTGAGCCGAGACCATAGATACAACTAATCGACGCGACGATCAGCACATCCTGACGCTCCATCAACGACCTCGTCGCTGAGTTGCGCATTCGCTCGATCGCGTCGTTGATCATCGCATCCTTCTCAATGAAGGTGTCGGTCGTCGGGACGTAGGCCTCGGGCTGGTAGTAGTCGTAGTAGCTAACGAAATACTCGACGGCGTTATCCGGAAAGAACGACTTGAACTCCCCATAAAGCTGCGCCGCCAAGGTCTTATTTGGCGCCAAGACCAAAGTCGGGCGCTGCAGCCGCTCGACCAACTTCGCAACGGTAAAGGTCTTACCTGATCCGGTCACACCGAGCAGGGTCGAAGCCTTCTCGCCGCCCTCGATCCAGGTCGACAATTGCTCGATTGCCTGCGGTTGGTCGCCAGCCGGCGTCATGTCGCTATTGAGGCGGAATCGCATACTCTTGATGTGCTCAATCTGCACCAATTGACGAGAGTTTGCTAGCCAGGAAGACCGACAGACGCTCCCCGCCGTTGACACCCTGCCGCAAAGCACTGTACCGTGCTTTTCCTAGTCCGCCCCTCGACCCCTTACAACCGGCAGGTTCCTTCGTGGCCAGACGCCCATCATCGGCACGCTCGTCTTCTTCTCGTCGCTCGCCTTCCAGCCGCGCAGGCTCGGGCCGTGCTGGATCGGGCCAAACCGGTTCCGGTCGCGCTGGGTCGGGCCGCGCAGGTCGGAAACAACGCACCGACGGCCGGATCGATATCAGCTGCCCACAATGTGGAGCTGCTTATCGCGTCAGCAGCGACATGCTGGATGAAAAGATCGAGTGCACCGAATGCCACCGCGTTTTCTTCGTCAAATCGACGGCGGGCAAGCGCGTCGCGGCACCAGATCACACCAAGACCTACATCGGCTTCGGGGTGGCAGCGGTCGCGATCATCGGACTCTTCGCGATATCCGGAGGTCAAAGTGAACAGCCCAAAAAGCCACCGGCAACCGTAGTCGAGGTCGCGCCATACGGACTCGGCGACCACCCGCGGGCGCACAGCCTCGGGAAATGGGCTGAGGCCTTGGCCAGCAACAACCAACTGATGCTAAGCAGGCACACCGACCTGACGGCAATGGCCCTGTTCTTATCAAAGCCAGTGACCGCAAACACACTGGAGCAAGACGAGACATCCGAAAAGACGACATCCAACGATTCCCCGCTTAGCAATCTCGTCCGCGAAGCAATCATCACCGACACCGCGCCGGCGACCGTGATGCAAGCACTGCTTAACCACGAATCGACCGATTTCTTGCGCACCATGGAATCTAGCGCGTGGCTAGATGCCGACGGCGACATGACCGAGCCTTCGGGCACCGGCAAGATCTACGTCACCCCCAAGCCCGGCGACGATCGCTTCAAGCGCAATACGCGCGGCACGTATGAAGTGACATTCAACGCTGATGGCGACACGGTAAAGGTGTCGAGCTTCAACTTGATCCAGAAGCCGATCTTCAATGCAGGCAAGGATCCAAGCATGCGGACCTTCGTTGGCAACAAGGACATCGCCAAGCCTGAAGCAGTAGAGATCACAGACTCGGCAGGCACACGCAAAGTGGCGGAGTCGAAACCAACTGCGCTGCCGCACTGGGACAAAGCCACGCCCGAACAACGAACACTCGCCGACGAAGTTGTCACTGGCATCCTCGCGGCCGCTGCACCGGATGCGCCAGGAGCGCTGTTTAACCGCGCAACACTAAAAATACGCGGGGAAGACAATAAGAAGGCTGCCGTGCCACGTGTGCTCAACGCAATGTTCGAGTGCTACGACGACGTCATCGGCAACCATCAAAAGCTGATCCTGCTCGACCGCGCGCTCTATCAATGGACTGGCTACGCGGTGAACTACCCGTCAGCACCGACCAGCAACACCGAGGCCGACAAAAAGCGCCGCCAATCGTGCATTCGCCAATGGTTCGCGCATTGGTATCGCTACCACGACAACCTCGACGCGTTCTTCGACAGCAGTGAGAATCTCGAAGACGAAGAAGACGACGGCGGCAAATAGCCGCCCGAGTGAACCACATACAACCCTGACTGATTCGACTGACTTTAGGAGCCCCAAAAGATGAGTGTCATCCCGATCACGTGCGAGAACTGTGGCGCGAAGTACAAACTGCCGCCAACCTTCAAAGGCACACAGGCCAAATGCCAAAAGTGTGGTTCGGTGATAGATGTCGCGAAGCAGCGCAAGGCCGCCGACAGCGACGCAACACCTTCCGCCGCTAAGCCTGCCGCCGCTCGCCCAGCTGCCGCAGCCAAGCCGGCCGTCGATCGCAGCAAGAGCCGCACCGGTGGTCGTAAGACCGCTGCAGCTGCAGCAAGCTCCAAGGCAGACAAGCCAGCCCGCGCCGGCAGCAGCCGGTCACGCCGCGGCGCCAAGGATGACGACGGCGAAGACACCCCACGTCGGGGACGCGAAAAAAAGAAGGACAACACGCCAATGATCCTCGGTGGTGTTGGCCTTGTCGCAATCATCGCGGTGGCCTTCTTCCTAATGAGCGGCGACGACAAGAAGTCCAACACCGAGACGGCCAACTCCAACGAGCAGGTCGACGCACCAAAGACAAACAACGCAGAGACCAAGGCCGACGAGCCCAAGCCTGAGGAAGGCACAGCGCCTGCCGCAGCCGACAAGCCTGTGGAAGCCGCAAAACCTGACGAGACCGCGAAGTCGGCTCCCACGCCCGCCGCGAAGCCGCTGACCAAGCCAGCCACAAAGCCGGTCGACAACAGCGATCCAAACGTCAAGAAGGAGAGCTGGCAGAAGCAGAAGAACCCACCGCAAAACATGGGAGAGGTTCAGACGGCCATTGAGATGTACGGCGAGCCTCAGTGGCCCGAAAGCATCGACGCAGCCAAGAAGGCCGAGATCATGGACATGGTCAGCGATCTCGATGTCGATGGCGGCATTCGCAGCATTCGCGCCAAAGCCAAGCTAGTAAAAGCTGGCTACAGCGGCCTATTCGGCATCATCGACACCCTCAGCAAACTCGACTACCGCCAGCCCGGCGATGCCGCATTCGGCTTTGAACTCAACAAGGCACTCGAAGACATCACTGGTGGCCTCAACGCTCGCTATGCAGCGGTGCAAGCCGACGAAGAGATGGACCCCGCCAAGGCACTCTGGAATACCAAGACCGTCGGAGCCTGGATGAAGCTGGCCGCGACGTGGCCGGACGAGGCAACCTTCGCCGCGAAAAAGCGCGCCCGCGCTAAGGCCAAGAAGAACTAGGCCACTAGCTGCGCCAGCAAGCCTGGCCGCTAACCACCCCAGCAACTGCTACCCGGAGCCGTAATGGCCCCGGGCAGACCCAATAACCGGCGCCTCATAGGCGCCGGTTGTCGTTAGCCCCCACGTGTTTGCACCGAGCACGAACGCGAGGCGGCGCTATGCTGTTTGCCCTCTGATGACCGACTTTGCCAAAGACCTTACCCCTCGCGAGATCACCAGCCGCCTCGATGACTACATCGTCGGCCAACCCAAAGCCAAGCGCGCTGTCGCTGTCGCACTGCGCAACCGCTGGCGTCGCCGCCAACTCGGCCCCGAAGTCGCGGCGGATGTCTACCCGAAGAACATCCTGCTGATCGGCCCAACCGGCGTCGGCAAGACCGAGATTGCCCGCCGCCTAGCCACGCTGGCGCGCGCGCCGTTCGTGAAGGTGGAAGCGACCAAATATAGCGAGACCGGCTACCACGGCCGCGATGTCGAATCGATGGTGCGCGACATGGTGGATTCCTCGATCGCGTTAGTGCGCGCCGAGAAGATTAAGGAAGTCGACAAGCTCGCTGGGGAAGCCGCCGAAGAACGCATCTTCGCAGCGTTACTCGAAGAACTCGGTCTCGAAGAGTTCCAAGATGGCAGCGTTGGCATGCCCGGCATCATGGAAGGTGGTTTCTGGCGGCCATTGGCGAAGCCCGATGAAGATGATGACGAGGACTTTGACCACGACTCGCCAAAGGACCTCGCAGAACGTGAACAAGCCCGCATCGCCCTACGCAACGACCTACGCGAGCGCCGCATCGAAGCCCGTTCGGTAGAAGTCGAAATCGCCGACTCCGCGACGCCAACGCTGAGCGTCATGGGCCCGCAAGGCAACGAGACCATGGGCATCGACGCAGCAGCACTACAAGAAATGTGGGGTCGCTCGCCAGGCAACAAGACCAAGGTCCGCAAACTGACCATCAAGGAGGCACGCGCAATCATCCACGATGAAGAAGCCGACAAGCTGCTCGACCAAGACGCGATCGTGCAAGAAGCGCTCGACCGCGCCCAAAACGATGGCATCGTGTTCGTCGACGAGATCGACAAGATCGTCAGTTCCGGTGGCAGTGATGGCCCCGACGTATCACGCGAAGGAGTGCAGCGAGACCTTCTGTCAGTGGTCGAAGGCTGCGCAGTCTACACGCGCTACGGCCATGTCCGCACCGACCACATGCTCTTCCTCGCTGCAGGTGCATTCCACTTCCACAAGCCATCCGAACTCATTCCAGAGCTTCAAGGCCGCTTCCCAGTGCGCGTCGCGCTGCAATCGCTGACCGAAGACGACTTCGTACGCATCCTGTCGGAGCCGAAGAATGCGCTAACCCGCCAATACGTCGCCCTGTTCGAAACCGAAAACGTCGGCCTAACGTTCACGGACGACGGCCTGCGAAGGCTGGCAAACCTGGCCTTCCGCGCCAACCAGACAACCCAGGACATCGGCGCCCGTCGCCTGATGACCATCCTCGAGAAGTGCCTAGAAGATCTGTCGTTTGACGCCAGCGAACGCGGCGGCGAGCAAATCGTTATCGACGAGGCACTCGTCAACAAGCAACTAGGCGAGACCGGAGATGACGAGGACCTGATCCGCTACGACATGTAGAGATAGTCATAAGCGACCTTATTCATGTCGCTTACATCATCAGAAAGGCCCGGACTCACAGCCACGTCCCCAACCACCCCGGATTTCTAATAGAACCTCGGGAATCATGGGAACCAACGGCGCTTCGAATCGAAACAACTTGGATCTTCTTCCATAGCCGCTCACGAAGATGACCGAAATCACCAACGAACTCGTAGCCAAAGCCCGATCAGGCGATGCGGATGCCAACCGCGCGATCGTGGAAGGACTACACCGACCGGTGATCGCGACGATCTTCCGCTTCCTCGGGCAGAGCTATCGCCGAGAGGTAGAAGACATCGCCCAAGAAGTGTTCTTAAAAGTGTTCCGCTCGATCAACAAGTTTGATCCTAGCCGAGCCAAGTTCACCACGTGGGTCTACACGTTCGTGCGCAACCACTGCTTCGACGTGCTCAAGAAGCGCCGGCTCAAGACAACGAGCATGCACGCCGTCGGAACCGATACGACGGACCTCGATTTCCCAGACCAACGCGAACTGCAGCCAACGGAAGACCTCGAAAACACCGAACTCGGCCGCCGCATAGGCGAGGCGCTCGCCACCCTCGGCGAAGACCAACGCATGGTCTTTATCCTGCGTGAATATGAGAGCCTCGACTACCGCGAGATTGCATCGATTACCGGGGTCAACGAAGGCACCGTAAAGTCCCGCCTATACCGAGCCAAAGATTCGCTGCGTAAACAGCTCGCCCCGTATTTGGAGGCAGGCGCATGAGCACGCACGACAATGAGCGGGACGACTCGCAAGCTAACGAGCACTTCGATGAAGTCGATGCCGTGCGCCGCTTCCCCAGCGAGGAATCATGGCTCGACCTACCGATGCCTGATTTGCAGCGGTCTGATTCGCCAGATGCCGAATCGAGCAGCGAATCGTTCACCGACCGCGTGATGAGTGCGCGACAAGAAGACCTCGAACTCGACGCCCAAATCGACGAACTCGACAAGGCGTTGCCGACCGAAGTGCTGCGACAATTCGGCACAGGAGAGCCAAGCGAATCGTTCGTTGACGCGACCGTCCACAAGATCACAGAAGAACGCCGCCAACGTTGGCAGAAAATGCTCTCGCGCCACGTCGCGCCAGAGCCATCTACTAAGTTTGTCTCGCGCACACTCGCAGCCCTGCAAGAAGCCAGCGGTGGCACAAACCAAAAAGCCATCACGAGCAAGCGATCGCCATCTCCATACGACGAAGCCAAACGCACCCACAACAGAACCGTCTTCGGCCTGGTAGCCGCAGCGGCAGCCGCGCTGCTATGGGTCACCTTGACCGACGACACGCGCCAACCACTCGCTCTTCGGCTGGCGGGCCAAACCTCTCCCGCTGCGGCCTACGCGAACTCCACGAGTCCGATGCCTGCGATCTTGGCCCGCATTGCCAGCGACGAAGAACCGTTCGCGATATTCAATGAACCCGCCGATGGCCTGTGGCTAGTGAGCGACACCAACCGCGAGGAACTGCGATGACCACATCATTAATAATGATGCGGAAGCTGCTCACAGTGCTGCCTTGTCTATGCACCTATGCAGCGATCAGCTTGGTCGCAACGAACGATAACATTCGTAGCCAAGCAACTAACACCGCAACCAATCAAACTGCAGCTAGCCGCACGGCAATCGCCAAGCGCAAGGACCAGCCTCCGATGGCCAAGGTCGAGTCGCTGGTAGCCGATTTGGACACGCTTTTTGTCAAAGGTGACATCAAGGCCTACCTGCGCAAGTTCACGCCAGACCATGACGGCGCACTAGCCATGCTAGGACGCCACCTCCAACTGCTCTTGGAACTATCTGGCAAGAACCGCTCGCGCAAGTCGACGATCGTTGCCGGCCCGCTTGCATTCGAAAATCGAACCGTGGTGCGCGTCCGCCACGTCACGACTTGGCCAGGAAAGCCCGATCCAAAGACTAGGATCCTGGGCAAGCCACACCAGCATATCGAGGACACCTACTTGGCTGTGCGTCGCAGCTCTGACGGCAGCGTCGTGCCAACGTTCGAAATCGATATGCCGCCGCAAGCGCACTGCATCACCGATGCAAAGTTCCGTTGCTCACCGTGCAACTACGAAATCGGCGGTGTCGCCGGCTTCCTGTGCGTACCGTCACGTCGAGAACGTGGCTTCGCACTTGAGTCGGCCAGCTTCTACCTCATCGGCACCGACATTGTCTGTGATGTTCACGTCCAAGTCCCCAACAAGCCAATCACAGCCAAGGCTGTCACCCTGAAGCTCGCGGGAGCATTCGCGAAGCTCGAACCAAGCGCAGAAGTCGGCATCCCATCTGCTTGGGTCCCCCCCAGCCACAAGCTCAAGCCTCCGGCAGGCATGGACTCTGCACGGCTTATCGTCGAACTCCCACTCGATCACGAAGACGCTGGCGGCGACGTCACGATCTTCCATGTCGTTGCGCTTGGCGGCGTGCAGCACGTATTGCTCGTGCGAACCAGCAAGGCATCGTTAAACCGTCACAAGCATGCCCTCGATCAACTCTTTAAGAGCTACATGCTGCTAGAAGTCGACTGCAAAGACACCCAACTAGCAGCGCGACCGCTGCGCCTTCACACAGGCGGCATGATCAAGGGATCGACGTACTACAATGAACGGTTCAACGTGAACATCGAAGGTCCTGACGGTTGGCAGACCCAACATCGGGTCGGCGGATCGATGTTTCGGGTCCGATGGTCAGGCCCAAACGCGAGTCACATGTGGCTCGTCGGTCACCAAGTCCCCACCGGCATGACCGCATGGACTAAGGGAACTGCCGACCGCTGGCTCAACGACCAACAAGAGCAGCATGGCCTTGTCCCCGACAAGGAACACGCAGCCACAGCC
>Ga0315331_10004088_pt1 | contig 11025 bp, 7 predicted proteins | sample M160m34915metaG_FD_203456 | JGI IMG/M metagenome (GOLD analysis project Ga0315331, IMG submission 203456) | Ammonia-oxidizing marine archaeal communities from Monterey Bay, California, United States - M1 60m 34915 | ecosystem: Environmental > Aquatic > Marine > Intertidal zone | place: USA... | reverse complement strand
GTCTGTGTGATAGTGAATGGGCGAGTGAAAGTGTGTGGTGGTTGAGGTAGTGGGGGATGTTTTATTGGTGGATGGGTGAGGGGCTTGGAATGCTGTTGAGATGCGTGGGAATGGGGGTATGTGCCGAGACGGGGTGTTCTATAATATGTGATTATCGTTGTTTTGGTGTGTTTGGTTCAGTTGTTGTGGGGTTGGGTGGTTATGTCCTTGGTATCCTCCGAGTGTTGAGGCCTCTCTCGCCTTGACCGAGCCTCGCTGTGCTGGTCGCCCCGTACCCCCCTGTGGTTGGGGCCGTCGTGTCTGGACACGGGGTCGGAAGCCCCTCTGACGGGCGATCGGACCGGTGTTAGCGGCGAGTAGGTTCGTACTGTATCATGGCGACGTGTCTCGTACTGTGCCTAATCCAAAAAGATCTGCTTCTTTTTATAGAAAAAACGCTAAGGCACGAGCTAAGAAGGCTGCTTATGATAAGGCCTTTAATGCTCGGCCTTCGCAGAAGAAGGATCGTGCGGAGCATGGGCGTGCTAGGTATAAGGCTAAGAAAGAAGGAACGGTGAAATCTAGTCAGGATATGGTGAGGGGGAAGGGGGGCAAGTTACGTGCGGGTAATAGGTCTAAGAATCGGGCAGCTAGATGACTATTGAAGATATAGCGGAGCGTTCCGATGTGTGGCGTGACTCTATAGAACATATTCTTAAAAATGTTAAGGCTATTGCTGGGGCTGTTATTGCAGCCATTATTGGTGTTTGGGCGTTTTGGCCTAGTAGTGAGCCGGAACCAACTGCTCCTATTACGGATGAAGCTTGTGTGGCTTTGTTGGCATCGTTGAACGATGAGAGTGTGCGAAACTGGTCTGAAGAACAATGGGGCGTCTTTGAGGCGTCGCAACGAGCGTTGGAATGTGATTAATGGCTGAAGATATCGAAAACGATTTTAAGCAAATTAAGGTCAGCCGTTTAACTCTCGGCCTAATCATGTCTGTAGCAGTCACTTCTGGCGTTATTGTGTGGAATGCGGCCCAAGTAGCAGGCCGAATAGGTGAACTCGAACAAACAGTCAACCGTGTAGAACAAGACATGGGTGAACTACAAATCGAAACCGACCCCACCATCCTTATCAGACTTGACTCTTTAGAGAAAAAAATCGATGAGCTTGCTGATATAGAGGGTTTTGACGAAATAGATGAGCGTATAGAAACCCTTGAAGAATGGATTGATGAACTTGACCGTGACAGCGGCGAGGAATTTAGGTGGGAAATAGACGACCTGCACCACAGGTCTTATGCGTTAGAAGAAGCAATCCGTTCTCGTCCTTGGGGAGATGACTTTTTAAGAGATTTCTTTGGGTGGTAAACAATGGTTGTATATGGGTGCTCCTGTGAAGAAGAAGAGTGCATCTGCCACTTCTACCACTATGACTGTGCGTGCGACGATTGTCCCGACTGTGCCGAAGATTGTTTTTGTTTTGATTATGCAGAACCTGTGGATGTGGAGCCGCTAACACTTATGGAAGTTTTTGAACAACACCCTGAACTCATGGGAGAACGTGCAGACGTAGACCCTTTCGACGACGACGAAGTAATCGAATGCGATTTAGAAAATCCAGAGATTTGTGATTCTTGCCAATAGGGGGACTACATGCCATCAGGCAAAGCGACACCAATAGATAAATGGGCGGAGTATTTGGCCCTGCGACGCCAAGGCCACAGCCTTTATGGCGCAGCCAAAGACACCGGAATCTCTTACCACGCTTGCCGAGACGCAGAAAACGGCAAAGCCCCGAGAAACTACATCGCCGCCCTAGAAGCGCTGGGGGCTGACGCCACACCAGAAGTCCCTGCTTACGACCAGTTATGTCCAGAAGCGCAAGCTGCCTACGACAATATCGAAGTTTTCGCTAAAAGATACTTCGGTATCATCCTCCAGCCTTGGCAAATCGAGGCAACTGAACGAATTATGGGGCTGATGGACACCGAATACGAGGAATATGCGGTAATTAACGCTCCTCCCGGTACTGGTAAGTCCACATTCTTCGCAAAAGTTCTTCCAGCATGGGCAACAATTCGCAACAGAGCGATACGTGGGATGATAGGCTCATCAACGCAGCGATTGGCCGAATGGTATTGCCGTAGGTTGCGTGCCGAACTTGATCGAGCGCACCCAGTCAAAGCTGAGTTAAACGATGTCCGTCTTAACTTAGCGGTTGACGCCGAGGCCACGCTGCAAGAAGACTTCGGCATGTTTAAGCCAGACTCGTCAGAGATCTGGCGGGCTGAAGCCTTCACTGTCCTACAACAAGACGACACTCCTCTTTCCCAGAAAGAACCAACGTGGTCTGCGTTCGGTATGGACTCTGGTTTCCTTGGTGGCCGTTTCGATCTGGTTATATGGGACGACGTTTACGACCCTCGTAAGATGCGGTCGGCAGAAGCCCGTGAAGATATGCGTCGCTGGTGGGATGAAGTAGCCGAAACCCGTCTTGAACCGGGTGGATTGCTTGTTTTGCAGGGACAGAGAATGTCGGCGGATGATATATACCGTTATGCACTAGATAAAGTTGCCCCGCCTGAAGATTACGAACTCGATGAGTTCGATCCAGAAGATGCCCCCGATGAATGGCGCAAATACCATCATTTGAAGTATCAAGCCCACTATGACCACCTATGTGACGGAGATCTGGAACAACACAAACCAAGTGGCAAAGCATGGCCAGAAGGCTGCCTTTTGTACCCCAGAAGGCTACCGTGGCGACGATTACGCCATATCAAGTCCCAAACACCAGACAGATTCGAAGTTTTATACCAACAATCAGACGTAAACCCCTCCAATGTGTTGGTAGATCCCCTTTGGGTAAGCGGAGGAGACGGCAAAGATGGTGTTCACCACCCCGGATGTTGGGATAACGACCGAGGATTATGGGAATTACCACAAAATGTGAGTGGCGAAATGTTCGTAGTAGCCACCGCAGACCCTTCTCCGTCCAACTTTTGGGCAATTCAATGCTGGGCGTATAATAAAGAAACAGAATTTCGTTACCTCTTAGAGTCATATAGGCGTAAGATGGATGCACCAGACTTTTTAGACTGGAACCATGAACGTCAAACATTCACCGGCGTAGCCGAGGATTGGTGGCAGATAAGCAATGACCTCGGTCATCCCATAACCCATTGGGTTATAGAAGCTAACGCTGCACAGAAGTTCATACTCCAATACGACCATTTCCGCCGATGGGCGGCATTACGAAATGTCCAACTTATCCCGCATTACACGCATTCTAAAAACAAAGGCGACCCCAAATACGGGGTGCAGATGCTCGCTCCGTTATGGCGTGTTGGCAGAGTGCGTTTGCCGGGGCTACAAAACACGGAAGCACGCCCGCATTCGCTACTTTTGGTCAACGAAGTAACCCGTTGGAACCCTGAAGGTACGGGTGCCCGAACAGACGACTGTGTTATGGCACAATGGTTCCTAGAGCATAACTTAGAAAAGCTCTACCTTCCGACTATAGTCAATAATCGACAATGGCGTCCGTCGTGGATGTCGGAGTCATCTACAGCATGAGGTCAGTGTGAAAACCGTCGAAGAGATTATTAGTATCTATACCACACGCTCACGAATAAACGATCATGCAAAACAAAGAATGCGTAATCTTCGTGATTATTATAACGGGGATGTCGTAGTTCCGCTACCTGAACTGGATACAGATGAAAAATCTGCGGTAGCTAACTTGTTAGCACAAGGACTTGACCAAACAGCGATGCGTATTGCATCCACAAGTCCAGACATTTATTGTCCACCAGTAGACGGTGCAAAGAAACGGGCACGAGACAATGCGTCCAAACGACGCAAAGCACTATTTGGTTGGTGGGAAAACAGCCGAATGGACTTGCAACTCAGCAAACGTGCCCGCCATCTCATCGGGTACTCAACGACAGTCACCCAAATACGGTTTAATTCGAAAACAGGATGCCCTGAATGGCATTTACGTGATCCTTTAACTGCTTACCCAGCCAAAATGCTTGGCGTAGACGACATGCGACCCCGAGATGTGATCTTCGGATACGAAAGATCAATCGGATGGATACGAGATCGCTACCCAGAAGCAGCAGCGAAGTTCGGAAACGACAACAACGTCAACGAAGACCACCCAATCGAGATGATTGAGTACGTTGACGAGAACGAACAAGTCTTAATTGGCACACGGTCACCTATACAGACCGTAACTTTTGGACAATCAACCGAATCCAGTCCTTTTATGGCATTGGAACTCGAAAGAACACCTAACCCGTTAAAGCAAACACCTGTTGTGTTCGCTCAACGCATAAGTCTTGACGATGCACAAGGCCAATTCGATGGAATACTTGGGATGTACCAGTTACAAGCCCGACTTATGGCTTTGGAAGTCATCGCAGTCCAAAAAGGTGTGTTCCCTGACACATGGCTAGTGGGTAGAGCAGGCGAAACACCCCAAATCGTCAACCCAGCCGACGGTTTAACCGGAGAAGTTGGGCTTGTGCGAGGCGGCGATCTCCGTGACATGCAAATGCAGCCCGGATACATGACTAACCCGGCGATTGACCGGTTAGAACGTGCACAAAGGCTAACTGCTGGTATCCCACAGGAATTTGGCGGCGAATCTACCTCCAATATCCGTACGGGACGCCGAGGCGACGCTGTTCTGTCAGCAACTGTGGACTTCACGGTGCAAGAAGCACAGAAAATCATGGCTCGATCTCTTCAAGAAGAGAATCGTTTGGCTGTAGATGTCGCAAAAGCCTATGCGGGACGACGACCCAAGAGTTTCTATGTAGGTGCCAAAAATGTTAAAAGCCAAGTTGATTACGTCCCGAACGAGAACTTCGACTCCACTGAGAATGTTGTCTCATACAGTCAGGCAGGAGCCGACATCAACAACCTTGTTATTGGCGGAGGCCAACGTGTTGGCATGGGCACTATGTCAAAGAAGTCGTTCATGGCCATCGATCCGTTAGTAGATGACCCAGAATTTGAGCATGACACAGTGATTGCTGAACAGCTTGAAGCTGCTTTGCTGTCCGCTGTCCAGAATCAAGCGGCTGAAGGGATACTTCCGCCGGGAGATTTGGCCAGAATCATGGATCTTGTTGCTCACGATAAGAAAGAACTGGCTGAAGCGGTAGAACAAGTCCAGAGAGAAGCACAAGAACGGCAAGCTGAACAAGTTCCAGCTATGTCGCCAGAAGCACAACCGGGACTCGCATTACCGGGAATGGGGGCAGAGTCGATGCCGGTTGAAGAACCACAACAAGATGCAGCAGGATTAGAACAACTATTAGGAGCGTTGTAATGCCAAGAAGAGGGATGGGTCAGAAGATCCAAACCGCTAAAGGTCAGGAATATGGTGCTGCTAAAGAACAAGAAGAGATGCAGCAACAAGCTCCTCTCCCAGAAATGCCTGCCCCTGCTCGTGCAAGACCCGGTGAAGCCGGACCTTTAACAAGGCCAACCGAACGTCCCGGTGAAGCTGTCACAGCATCAGCCCCGCCGATGAACGAGCAAGCTCCTGATCCTCAGAGAAGCGAAAAGCTTGCACGGATCTTACCTACGTTATTGCCACTAGCAAATTCCCCTTATGTGGGGGAAGACACTAAACAGATTATTAACAAAATGATTTCTATGGTTCCACTCCCACAACGAGATAATTTATGACATGGTTTGGTTACTAGGAACCCTCGCTGGCATGGGCAAAGGTGCTGCCAATGCCACAAAAAAATCTCTTGAATTTGCTGTAGATATTGGTGAAGAAATCATTGGCATCGATGATGAATACGATGGCGTCTGGGGAACTGTTTGGGGATCTTGGGAAGATAATGTTCTAGGAGCCGCCGGAGAAGAAGGCGTTGTCCAGCATCTCTTCGGAGAAGAAGGTGTCGGGGGACGTTTCTTTGGCGCTATACCCGAAGCAGTAAGATCCCCAGCTAGAAATGTCATAACCCCAACTTTTGAAGCAATGGATTGGGCTTACGACAATTTAGTTGACCGTAACCTTGGGACATTGATAACCATAGGGCAACAAAGTGTTGCTAACACACTTGATGTTTTAGCTGGCAAAGCTGATACAAGTGAAATCTTTACACTTTTCAATCCTGATGAGTGGCGACAGGCTTATCACATAACTGAATCCAGAAGCGCTGGCCAAGCTCTTGCTATGGCAAGCCAGTGGATAGATCTTGATGATGCAGCGGAAGTAGAACGGTTTAAGGGCACTGCTTATTACAAAATGGTGTCCGGTGCCGCTGACGCTTTTGGCAACATTGTCCTTGACCCGGCGAATGTCCTATTTGGAGCAGGCAAAGTTGGGAAGCTTTCCCAAATGGCTCGCAATACTGCGAAGAAAAAGATTGGAATTGGCTATCAAAATGTTGACGCAGCTATAAATAATTCTAAGTCTTTCCAAAAGTTTGAGAATGCAATAGAAGCATTGCGTTATACAGAAGATCTGAAATGGTCAGAAAACTATAAAAAAGGTTCTGGGTTTACTGATTCAGATTTAGACAATATCGATATTTTGACAAGTCGCATAATGAAAGATGCCCAATCAGGGAAGTTGGGTTCAGGTCAAAAGAACATGGGGGTAGATCAAGCTAGAGCTTTAGCTTCATTACCGAACAAGGCTGCTAGAGATGCCTATTTCAAATTAGCTGTCACCGGAGGAGATATGTCGGTGATGGAAGAGATGAGCCAAGCTGCACGTAAACATCATTTAGCTCATCAAGAAGGTGGTCTGCATCATCAACTAAGCGAAGTTAATCAACGGTTAGAAGCAGGCGAATTTGGCGCTGATGCGACTAGCAGAAAATTCTTAGAGCATGAGCAAAAGCGGTTAGAGAAAAAGTTAATGGAAGAAAATCCAGAGCTTCCTTTTGGTGCTGCTCTGTCGATGAAAGAAGAACGGTTACATGCGTTGGCTAGCCGTGCAGATCTTGACCGAGGCTATGTAACTCCTGATGAATTAAATTCAAGGTACGACGCCCTCAACGATGACCCACATCTTGTTAATGCGGCTACCGATCAGATCCTTATCCATAACCACGTTGACACAATGGATTCACTTCCCAAAATTGGGGCTTTCAACGAAGCTGGTATTGCTGTAAAGACTTTTGTAGAGAAAGCTCCGTTGCTTGGCGCAGTTGCATCAACAAGAGTTGTTCGTGCGATTGTCGAAAAAGTCCCACAAGGCATGATCCTATGGGACGATGTTGACCAAAGTTTTTCTACATTCCAAAGAATGCTTAGGGACGCAGAAAAAATAGGGATCGATAAGATCGATGATCTTTTCGTCGATCAAAAACTTGGTGCGTGGACAAACACAAACGACACCAACGCCCTTAAAGAGTTATTCGAAAGTACTGTCAACGAAATCAATGGGCGCATGGTTGACCATTTTGGCCAACGCATGGAAGGTGTAAATAAAAAGCAATTAACTCAAATTCTTCAAAGACAATGGAAAGAAGGCGATAGCGCATTAAAAGCTAAAGCCAAAAATGCTCGGGTCTATGGGCAAAAAGGTATTCGCATAACAGATGCAGTAGAAGGTGGCGAAACGGTAGCAAGATATATGCCTGTCACCACGGCACAATTAGAAGCGGCTGCGCTTGTCCCAAGATATGACCTTTACCGGCAAGCTTTCACCGATAAATCTATGTTCGCCAAAAATATGGGGCAAGCGAAAAGCGTGACTGTGGGTGCAGTTAACGCATTCACTTCTGTATGGAAAAAGTCAGTGTTGCTTCGACCAGCATGGCCGATGCGGGTGCTGATCGATGAATATGCTCGTACTGCTGCTCACTTAGGAACGTTAGATACTCTCAAATCAGTAATGGGCGGTATGGGGGATCTGAGAGCTAATTGGTTCCGCAAAAATGGTGAAGATCTTGGACCGTTAATCCAGAAGGGAATGCTTGACGAACTGGGTTATAGCACCCAAGACGCTGCCCGTGAGAAACGTATCTGGGGTATGGGTAAAGGCGTAGAAGAGTTAGAGCAATTCCTTAAAGGTGGCGCTAGCGACAATTTACATCCAAATACTTTGAAAAGAATCAAAGAAGCTAACGGCGACCCAGCGCTCATAAGAAATGAGATAGATACATTAAAGATGAGGCGTGCCAAGTTACTAGACGAAAATCAGCCTATTAACTATTACGAATTAGTAGAAGAGTACGTTGAAAAGTTCGGTGATGACGCTGCACAATCATTAGTCCAGAAAACTATTTACGATGAGTATGGGAAAAAGAAAATTAGGCGGCGTACTCTTGGCGCAGCAGCAGCAGCAGGAGTAGTTGCTGGACCAGCAGGGTTAGCTATTGGTGCTCTTTACGGTGTGATGGCTCGTGGATCATTAAAACGATTAGCGAAAATGGAAACAGGTTCAGCCATTGGTTTACAACTCCGATCTGTGGCACGCACACAATTACGTGATGAAGTATCTGCTATCCGCAGAAGTGTAGAAAATGTCACTGACCCAGATGAGTTGGCTGCTGCTGCAAAAGAGATAGAAGACATAACCCGAGCAGCAGATATGCTCGAAGCACAAGCCAAAAATCTGAACGACCAGCAGCTTCTCCAATACGATGCTTTGACTGAACGCAACGCAGAGTTGTACGACAACTTTGATCGTGCTGGGCGTTTATTGCATGATGCTGGACTAGGGAATGCACATATTGGGGGAATCGGATATGCGAACCATTTCGGAAATGATGCACAAGAAATAGCTATCTATAGGTCTGCTATCTCAGCCGATAATTCAAACCGAGCTTTATGGGATTCCGCTTCTGATGCAAAACGGCGGGCAACACAACTTCGAGAACCGATCCAGTATCGCTATGACGACAATCCAGAAAAGTTTACTGGCGCTTACAACGATACGGTCAACAGACAATACGTTCCGTCTACAGATCCGACTGTCAACAATGCCTACCAAGATTTTCAACGACTCATGTGGGAAGACACCCCGCATGACGAAATCGTTAGATGGCTAAAGTCAGAAGAAGGTGCTGTTCTCCAAGACGCAATGCCTCACTATTTCGGTGACGTCGATAAGTTAGACCCTGATGATTTATTAATAGGCTTCCGTCGGGAAGTGAATGCATTAGTGCCTAATCATCCAGATTTTGCTGGTGTCCGTAAACAGATCATTGAAGGACGAGAAGTCAACTGGAATCGAGATATACAGCCAATCATTGATCGTAAATATGGCGGAGACATAGAAAAAGTTCGTAACCAAACTGGGGAATTTGATTTTGGCAATGTCATAGGTGATTCGTCGTTCAAAGATGCGGCAGATAGTCACCGGCTTTTGGTAAGAGTCCAAGAAAAACTAGATAACATTTTCCAGAACATCGGTACTATGCCAACAGATGTTCTGACTAGAAGCCTTGTCTTTAGAAACGGCTACACACGAGAAATGACACGGCGACTTGCACGTTACGAAGATTCGGGAAAGTTCCGACTCACTCAATCACAGATTAAACAAATGGAACGTCAGTCACGTACTGTCGCTATAAAAGAAACTCGAAATCTTCTTTATGATTTAGCTGAACGGTCTAAGTTTGAAGAGATTGTTGCCAATGTCATGCCTTTCTATGGAGCGTGGCAAGAAGTAATCACAAGATGGACTGGTTTGGCTGCACGCAATCCGGCATTTGTCGCTGCGGGAGCACGTAACTTCCGTAAAGGTATACAGACAATGGATGGGACTGACGAAAATGGTGTGCCTGTCTTTGTGCTTTCTCTTCCTGAAGGCTTAATGAATATGGAGATTCCGGGGTTAGGCATTAAAGCTTTTGGCCGGATGTCTGCTCTGGGCGAAAACGCCATTGATTTCAATTTTGGTTCAGCTTCGATGATTAGTGCAGGTTTGCCCGGATTCGGTCCACTTGTCAGTATCGCTACTAGTGAAACAGTCTTGAAAGTCCCTGAACTAGCTGAGTCGCTCGATTTGCTACTTCCATATGGGCCAACTGAAGGACAATCTTTCCTCGAACGAGTAATAAAAAATGTTCAGCCTACATGGACAAAAACAGCGGCAAGCGCCCAGTTCAATACGGCTCAACGACAAAGAGTAAAGGCACGGATTACCGCAGATCTAGCAGCCGAGTATGCAGAGAACGGGGAAGTCATAGACAATGAAGCCGAATGGGCTGAGTTCGAAGCAGAAATAGATCGTCGTGCAACAAACATTTTGACAGTTCGAATGTTAGGGAACCTTGGGCTACCAATCAATTTCGTTGCACAATCACCTCATTACGCAATCATTCATGGCTATAAAGAAGTAACTAAAAATAAAGGTCTTGAAGCAGCCGACGAATGGCTTCTGTCTAAGCATCCAGAAATGTTTGCTGTCTTGGGACGCCAAACCAGAGTCAGAACAGTTGCGTCAGCAACATTAGAAGGCGAAAAACTTTACCAACAAACAAAAGAATTTGCGGATAACAATTCAGAGATCGGTGATTTCATTGTTGGCAAAGTTGGTTCTCTTGATTCTGGGTTTGAATACAATCGTGCCGTTCAGATAAAAGAAATCAATGAAGGTCGTCGTGTACGTCTTGACCCGAGAGAAATTTACACTCGTGCCGCAGAACAAAAAGGATGGGCTGAGTTCAGAGATCAGATGGCGGTTATAGATAACGAATTAGTTCGGCGTGGGTCTAATGGTTTGAGTGTTCATATGAACGCTAAAACAAATAAAGATCTGCGTGAGATGAAACAAAAAATTGTTACAGAAATAGCGACTATCAACCCTCAATGGAAACATGAGCTTGATGAATTTGAAAGTGCAGAAGAACGAGCAGTAGCAATTCATTCTTTTAGAAAAGTCGCTGATTCTCCGTTGTTCGAAGATCGTGTAGAAATCGACAAGATCCGAGACTATATAGATATGCGAGACAAAATCGCTGTCGAACTTGAAAGGCGACAATCCAGCACGGGGGATATGGATAGGGGCTTGTTGAGCCATAATGACAACGAAGACTTAGATGAGTTATGGACT
>Ga0315331_10004087_pt1 | contig 11028 bp, 8 predicted proteins | sample M160m34915metaG_FD_203456 | JGI IMG/M metagenome (GOLD analysis project Ga0315331, IMG submission 203456) | Ammonia-oxidizing marine archaeal communities from Monterey Bay, California, United States - M1 60m 34915 | ecosystem: Environmental > Aquatic > Marine > Intertidal zone | place: USA... | reverse complement strand
GCTCGCGGCTGGAACCACATCCGAAGTTTGGCCCGACGGCAAGAAACTTTGCATCTCGCCAGGCTGGTCGATTCAGAACGAAGTCTGGATTGGGTTTTCTTGAACTCAAGAAGCGTTTATCGAAGAAGACGCCTTTGTCGAGATCGTTGCGATCTATTCCTTTGAGGAATTGCTTGGGCATGATGACGTCAGTGTCGATATTTGCAGCGAGCATTGGCGCCACAGATCCCATGACTTTGACAAACGGTTCCATTATGGATGCCCTGCCCGCATCAGCTCACGGACGTCAGCAAGTCTCCCCCGCACAGCCGCCGCTGCGACCATCGCCGGGCTCATCAAATGTGTGCGTACCCCTGCGCCTTGTCGACCTTCGAAGTTTCGATTCGTGCTCGATGCACATCGATCGCCTGGCTGCAGAACGTCGTCGTTCATGGCTAGACACATCGAACATCCTGAGTTGCGCCATTCAAAGCCTGCATCGACAAATATTTGAGCGAGTCCTTCTTCCTGAGCCTCTTCACGAACAGCCGTTGATCCTGGGACGATCATTCCTCTTACATTCTTATGTATGTGTCGGCCTTTGACGATGCTCGCCACCTCACGCAAGTCTTCGATTCGTGCATTGGTGCACGAGCCAATAAACGCGTGCGAAATTTCGATATCAGACATTCTGGTGCCGGGTTTCAGGTCCATGTATTCAAGAGCAAGTTGCATATCGGACCGTGCTCTAGCGTCGGTCTCGTCAGCAGGATCAGGAATACAGCCGCCAATGGTCGTGGCCTGGTCCGGGCTCGTGCCCCAGGTAACCAGCGGCTCGATTGCGGCAGCTTCGACAGATACGGTCCTGTCGAATTTCGCGCCATCGTCGGTTCGAAGCTGCCGCCATGCCGCAGTAGCTTGTTGCCAAAGCTGGCCAGTAGGTGTGCGCGGACGGCTTTCGAGATAGTCGAAAACCTTTTGATCGGGTGAAATTATTGCGCCGCGAGCACCAGCTTCGACAGCCATATTGCAGATGGTCATACGAGCCTCGATGCTAAGCGCATCGATGGCCGACCCGGAAAATTCGATGGCGTAACCTGTTGCTCCGGAGGCACCAATCTTTTTTATGACGGCCATAATGACGTCTTTCGATGTCACACCAGATCCAATGTCGCCGTTGACGGTGACGTGCAAAGTCTTAAGGCGCTTGTAGGAAAGAGTTTGAGTTGCGAGCAGGTGCTCAATGCTCGACGTACCTATACCAAAGCCGAGCGCGCCAAGAGCCCCGTAGGTTGTGGTGTGGCTATCGCCAGCTGCGACAACCATGCCCGGTTGTATAAATCCCTGTTCGGGGGCGACTACGTGTTCGATGCCTTGCCTTCGATCGAGTATGTCGAAATACTCGATGCCGAACTCACGACAGTTCCGCTCGAAGTAGTTGACTTGCAGCGCGCCACCTTCATTCGAACCAACAGCAACGCGGTTCGGACTGGTTGAGTTGACGTGATCGACGACAGCAAGAGATGTCTCCGGCCGACGGACCTTTCGTCCGGCTGCCCGTAGAGAGCCAAACGCTTGCGGGCTGGTGTATTCATTGAGCACTTGGCGGTCCACATACAACAATACATGCCCATGATCGTCCAACTCGCAAACCGTATGCGAATCGATCAGTTTGTCGTAAAGCGTTTTCAGTTGAGTCATTAACTGTCCAATTTGCTTATTCTGGGCGCCCCTGCCCATACGAGAAGGGCGAGATTCGTTGGCGTCGACCGATGCTAATCGTGAGAAAGCGTAGTTCAATAGCCCAAATGTGAGGCCACAGAACACAATTCATGGTTAATGCGTGTTGACGTGGCTTAGTAGCCCATCATCTTTAGACATTCTTCGCTGTTCAAATACTTTTCCATGAATTCGACGCAGACGCGTAACTTGGCAGAGTGGGACAGCCGTGTCGGATAAACGGCCCAGATGTTTGCTTCCTGCGAATACTCAGGCAGGATCGGCACAAGTTCGCCCGCATCAATGTACGGTTGTGCGTCCCACATCGAACGCAGTACGATGCCGCGCCCGTGCCGCGCCCAGAGCAAGACAATCTCACCATTGTTTGTCGAAAGATGACCGCCCATTGGTACATTCACTTGCTTGCCCTTATGCGTGAGATGCCAGACGCCAAACGGAGAGTTGCGTTCGCGCAAGACGAGGCATTCATGGTTAGACAGATCGTCGATTGACTGAGGCGTACCGTTCTTCTCCAGGTAGTCCGGTGAAGCACACAGGACCCGTGTGTTTTTCTTCAATAACTTGCACATGTGTTGCTGTGGCAGGTCTTCGCCGACGCGTACTTCAAGGTCGAATCCTTCGCGGATGATGTCAACGTTGCGGTCAAATACTTCAAGACGTAGTTCGAGGTCAGGGTGCTTCGCTGTAAACAGGGAAATTGCCGGAGCAACACAGCGCCTTCCAAAGCCGAAGGTGCTACAGATTTGCAACATTCCTCGAGGTATCGTCTGTGCCTGCGCAAGATCATCAATCATGTCAACGAAATCCGTCAGAATACGTCGCGCCCAAATTTGGGTGCGTTCGCCGTCGTCTGTCAGTACTAAGCGGCGCGTTGTGCGGTGCAAGAGTCGAGTCTTGAGTGTGGATTCCAGGATTCCGATGCGCTTGCTGACATAGGCTGGCGACTGACCCAGTTCCTCGGCTGCGGCCGCAAAGCTCTGTTTGCGAATGACAGTCAGGAAAACCTTCAGATCTTGTGGTAGAGGAGTGTCTGGATGCTGATTGGCCATTGCGCTCACAATGATGCTCCTTCAAGGAAAGTCACCCAATTAAACACGTTTCATATTTTGAGTCACCACATTACAGCGGTTCATCACCTGTTCACCACGTAATAGTATTGGGTTTTTAGAAGAATAAAACCGTTACGCCGCTGGCGACTAGGGGGAACTATGTTCAATTCAAGTTTTGGCCTAACCAAAAAATGCAACCTAAATCGAGTATCGGCATGGGCCATAGTCGCTATTCTGGTATTTGCAGAGCCGCCTGTTCTTGCGCAGGATGTGGGCAACGACGAATCACTCGAGGAAGTCGTTGTAACCGGTAGCCGTATCAAGCGTTCCGGGTCCGATACTGCGACAGCAGTCCAAGTCATTGGACAGAGCGATATCGGTGAATCCGGTTTCGTCAACATCAACGACGTTCTCCGTTCCAATCCAACGATAGGAGTTGGATTGAGCGGCGCGAATAATAGTCCGGGTGCGTTGCCGAACGGTCAAGCGGGTGCGGGCTTTGTCAATCTACGCGGTCTTGGAACTGACCGGAGTTTGGTGCTGGTTGACGGGAGACGGCGTGTTTCGGGCAGCTTTACCTCTTCTGCTGTCGACGTATCGATGATCCCGGCTGGATTGATTGAGCGCGTGGAAATCATCACGGGTGGTGCTTCAGCCGTTTACGGTGCTGACGCCGTTAGCGGCGTAGTCAACATGGTCATGAGGGATGACATAGACGGCCTGGAGCTATCCATCGGTAGCGGATTTGGTACTGAAGGCGGTGGCGGTGAGCGTGCTTCCCTAGACTTAGTTGGCGGCTCAGAATTTGCCAATGGACGTGGCTCGATGGTCTTTGGCCTCAGCTACAGCAAGGAGGAGGAGCTAACAGCGCTGCAGCGAGATTTCTCCTCGACAAACCTCAGCCTGGTGCCGAATCCCGCCAATACAGGTCCTAACGACGGAATTGCGGATCGAATTCACATAAGTAATGACGGTTTTTGGATCTTTCCATACTCCGGATCGTTCAACATGGGCGGCACTTGGTACACCATCGATCCCGGCGTTCGGCCGATCGACCTAGGCGATCCGACGTTTGGGATTCGCGGCATAGGGGCGGAAGGATTTAGACCCGTAGATTTCAATAGACTTCGCACGGAACAGCAACTGCTCACCATTCGCTTTGGCGCAGAGTTCGATATAAGCGATCAAATCAACTTCTTTATTGATGCGGACTTCGGTCAGTCTGAATCCCTGGGTGCGGGTCAGCCTGACAACACGACAGCCGGCGGCGGTTTTGCAATCAACACAATTCAACGCGACAATCCGCTCCTGCCAGCGGATCTCGCGGCTTTGATGGACGCTAATGGTAAGACATCGTTCGGATACAATGCACCGTACCGCTCTTGGGGTAATCGTACACCGATTTTTGATCGTACTAGCTACACGATTACAGCAGGACTCGAGGGAGCGTTTTCGAACGGATGGGAATGGGAGGTTTTCGCGCAGGATGCGGAATACGAGGCCAATTCTCGATGGCAGAATTTCTCAATCACTGAAAGAGTTGCAAACGCGATTGACGTGATTGCTGATCCTGTATCCGGCGACCCCGTTTGTCGCAGCGGTGCCCCGGGTTGTGTGCCGTTCTTCCCTCTGGGGCCCGATCGGCCGGCTGAAGAGGCGCTGGATTACTTTCAAATCGATGTCCTTCGCCAGCATAAAAACGAGCAGCAGATAGCGTCGGCATCTATGACCGGTGGCTTCGGCGGCTTGTCCGCAGGGGATATCCAATTTGCTACCGGCCTCGAATACCGTAAAGAGACGATCAGTACGCAAGATGAAGAACTTGCGACACAGGGCGCCGTCCATCTTTGGCGCGGGGCTCAGCCACAGGACGCTAGTCTTTCTGTGAAGGAAGCATATCTCGAGGCGGTCATTCCAATTCTGGCCGACGCCAGTATGGCGAGGCAGCTAGATGTCGAGCTGGCGGCACGTTTCTCCGACTACGATACGATTGGCAGTACGACGGCAGCAAAGATCGGAGTTAACTGGGCACTAACGGATAGCTTACGTATTCGCACATCTTCGGCGACAAGTGTGCGGGCACCAAATCTCTCGGAGCTGTTTAACCCCGGCATTACCGGAGGAGCGTTTCTCACCGACCCTTGCGATATCACTCAAATCAATCTGGGGACCGCTACTCGACCTGCGAACTGCGCGGCTCTTGGCATACTGAGTGGTTGGGTTGATCCAGATCCTGCGCCGGCAAAAGAAGTAGTTACCGGTGGCAATCCTGAACTGCAGGAAGAGGAGTCCGACTCACTAACTTTTGGCGTTGTAATTACGCCGACTGCTATAGAGGGCCTTTCTCTGTCGTTCGATTATTGGGATATTGAGATTACTAACGCAGTTGGTTCCTTTGGTGTCGAAGACATAGTGCGCAAATGCGTTGACTCGCCGACCATCGACAACGCCTTCTGTCCCATGGTTACTCGTGATGCCTCACCCGGGTCTACAATTCGGAGAATCGATGTGGCCACTATCAATGTCGGTAGATTGGATGCGACCGGTATTGATTTCGCTGGTAGCTACAATTTTGATGCATGGAAAGGGTCGGTCAGCGTGACGCTCGGCGGCACATACTTGTTGGATCACGAGCAACTTGTGGACGCGAACGATCCGACTACGTTGGTGCTGACCAAGGACAATCCGGATAATCCAGAGTTGCGAGCCAATCTCAACCTCAGTTATATCCGAGGGGCTTGGAACTTCGGATTGAATACCCGATACATTGGATCCACGATGATGGATCCGAATGTTTTGACCAACGAGTCAATTGATCTCAATAACATTCCTAGCAAGGTCTATAACGATCTGATTATTGGGTACGAGTTTGACAATTCACTACGATTGTCAGCAACGGTTGTTAATCTTGGTGATGTCGATCCTCCGCGCCGGTCCGACAATATCTACCTTGGTGGGCGCGGAAACTACGACAATTTTGGGCGCCTGATATCACTGCGTGCGTCGTACAACTTCTGATCTTAGTGGCCAGAAGGCGGGGAGATATTCCCGGCTTCTGGTCTTGAGCAGTCGGATTAGAACCCTTGTTCTAGTGACGGCGCTGTCAAGTATCGCGGCCTGTGCGAGTACTAATCACTCTATCAGCAGATCAATCTTCGGTGTTTGGCAAGTCAGTCAAATCGACAGAGAACCTACAGCAAATTTCAATCCGGTACCATTGCCGAGCCGAGTTATATTCACCGAGCGACACTACAGTTTCATGTGGATGCCAGGCGAAACCTCGACCAAGGCATTCGCAACACGTTGGCAGCCGACCGACAAAGAGAAAATCCGTCGTTTTGGCGAGGTGTTTTTTAATGAAGGAATTTACCAACTTGACGAAGATCAACTGATCGTATTTCCGAGCGTTGCTCGAGTTCCGGAGTTTGAAGGCGGTAGGATGGCGTACCGCGTTCGCTGGCAAGGCGAAGCAATACAACTTGCCCTACAGAATGCGTATACATTTGACGATGTAGCTGTCTCCGAAACGGGGCAAGTACGCTTAACGTTAACGCGAGTGAATAGGTAGGGCGGTGTTTCTCGGATTTGAGTCCAAGGTAATCCAAGCAAACGGCATCAACATCCACTGCCGCGTGGGTGGTGAAGGCGACGCCCTGTTGCTGTTGCATGGGCATCCGCAGACCCATGCGATCTGGCATCGTGTTGCAGAGCAGTATGCACAACAATACACCGTTGTCGCTGCTGATCTGCGTGGTTACGGAGATAGTGACAAACCTGGTCGATCAGAATTCTCCAAGAAGTACAGTAAGCGCGTTATGGCGCAGGACCAGGTCGCGTTGATGCGGAATCTCGGCTTCGACTATTTCTCCGTAATAGCGCATGACCGCGGGGCACGTGTTGCGCATCGCATGGCCGTTGATTCACCAGAGACATTGAAGAAACTGGTTCTGCTTGATATCGCTCCGACGTTGGCAATGTACGAGAATACGAACGAGGCGTTCGCGCGAGCGTATTGGCATTGGTTTTTCTTGATTCAGCCTGCGCCTTTTCCGGAGTCGCTTATTGAGGCGAATCCGGAGCGCTATCTGCACGCCGTAATGGCAGCGCGTAGCGCGGGAATGGCACCGTTCACAGAGGAAGCAGTCGCTGAATACCTCCGTTGTCTCAGTCTCCCTGGTGCTGCTACCGGAATCTGTGAAGACTACCGGGCAAGTGCCGGGATAGACCTGGAGTACGATCGTCACGACATCGCACATGGCCGAGGCATTCAGTGTCCGCTCTTGGTTCTTTGGGGTGCCGACGGAGTGGTTGGACGTTGTTACGATCCTTTGAAGGAGTGGCGTAGACTGGCTGACGATGTAACTGGTGAAGCGTTGCCCTGCGGACACTACATTCCGGAAGAGATGCCAGATCTATTGTTGGATCAAACAATGGCGTTTCTTGAGTCGTAGTCGGCACCGCGTGAGCCAGCCATCCGACGCACAAGTAGTCAATATTGGCGGTGGCGTCATAGGGGGCCGCCTTGAGAACGGCTACCGGCATTGGGGCCATGACATCATTGATCGTGACACGCCGGTCGAGGCAGCGCTCATGTTTGCATTTGCTGCCGACAAGGCTGAGCCCTGCCAGGGGCGAGATGCCGTATTGCAGCGAAAGCAAAACGGCCCGGAGTGCCGGCTGCTGCATGCAGTCAGGAAGGACCTTGATGCCTATTGGCGGCGAATAAAAGACACAACACCGGAGCAAGTTCACTGATGAGTGGTTTCCGGTTAGATCGGAAAGCTTTCGTCCTTCTTGCGGGGCTTGCCGTCTTCTCAGTTGTGATCTTCGCGCCCCTGCCCTCCGGAATGAATGAAGCGAGCCAGCGACTATTAGCGGTTGTGTTGCTGATGGCGATCTGGTGGATGGGCGAAGCGACGTCAATCAGTGTCACAGCCTTGCTGCCATTGGTCTTATTTCCAACGCTCGGGATCATGCCGAGCAGTGAAACGGCACCGAACTATACAAACCATCTCGTGTTTCTATTCCTCGGTGGTTTCATGATCGCGCTAGCCATGGAGAAATGGAATTTCCATCGACGTGTAGCACTGCGCATCATTGCGATAATTGGTACCGATGTGCGACGGATCATCCTCGGCTTCATGGTGGCATCGGCATTTCTGTCAATGTGGATATCGAATACCGCGACAACGATGATGATGTTGCCGGTCGCGATAGCGGTGGTTCGCCAGGTTGCTTCAGAGGCGTCGCTGCGGGGCCGGCGTGATAGCGATAGCGCTCGACTCGTCGAGGACAACCTGGGAATCGTGCTGATGCTGGCGCTCGCATATTCCGCCAGTATCGGCGGAGTCGGTACGCTAATCGGAACACCTTCAAACATCGTTTTCGCAGGCTTCTACAACAGCCTCTATCCGGATTACGGAGAGATTCAGTTTATTGACTGGATCTTGATAGCTATCCCGGTTGTGATTCTGTTTATCCCCATCGTCTGGGTTTATCTCTGCTGGTTTGTCCCGTCAATTCCGTTGCGCGATATCGATTTTGGCGCGAGCGGCGCGAAGACTATCCGCCGTGAGCTGCGCGGCCTCGGCCCGATGACGGGCCCCGAACGAACTGTGGCAATAATTTTTTTGCTGACTGTGCTTTTGTGGCTCTTCCGAAATCCAATCAACGTGGCAGCAGTGAACATACCCGGCTGGTCGAGTCTTTTCGGCAATCCGGCCTATTTGCATGATGCGACTGTTGCGATGGCGATGGGAATCATCCTGCTGTTGCTGCCAGTCAGGGCTGGCCAGTGTTCTACGATTGGAGATCCTGATGCGCGCACCATCCTTGATTGGCCAACTGTGCAAAAAAAAGTGCCATGGGGAATTTTGTTGCTGTTCGGCGGCGGCTTTGCGCTCGCTGACGGATTCGGGACCACCGGCCTCGACCAGTGGATAGGCTCGCATCTTGCCGGGTTGACCGCATTACCGACGGTCGCAATGATCGTCATCATATGTCTGGCGATTACGTTTCTGACCGAACTGACTTCCAATACAGCCACTACAACCATGATCTTGCCGATCATCGGTGCAGCTGCGGTAGCGGCAAACTATCATCCGTTGCTGCTGATGGTGCCGGCAACGATGTCAGCGTCGTTCGCCTTTATGCTGCCGGTTGCAACCCCGCCGAATGCCATTGTCTATGGCAGTGGTTGGGTAAGCATTGCTCGGATGTCACGGGCTGGAATCTGGTTGAATTTCTTGGGTGCAGTATTGGTTACGTCTGCGGTTATTGCGCTGGTTCGAAATCTTTCTACGTGATCTTAAGAAACTACAGAATACTTGTCTCAATATTGGCCAGATATCTGCCTTATTCTGTGACCAGTTTCGACGTTGACGGACAAGAATGGCGAGCCATGATCACCGCATATATTGATACATTTACTCACTCTTGAGCCGCCCTAGCCTTCAAAGAGTTCTGAGTGCTAAGGACACGCTTGCGCTTGCTTTTGGTGCCATGATTGGCTGGGGATGGGTTGTCCTAACGGGGGACTGGATCACTACGGCGGGCTCACTGGGCGCTATCCTCGCCTTTGGAATTGGGGGCCTCATGGTTATCCTCATCGGTCTAACCTATGCAGAGCTCGCCTCAGCGATGCCAGAGGTGGGCGGCGAGCACGTCTATAGTCATCGCGCACTCGGAGCTGGCGCGTCCTTTATTTGCACCTGGGCAATTATTTTGGGCTATGTGTCGGTCGTGGCGTTTGAGGCCGTGGCGCTGCCGACCGTGATGGAATACTTGCTGCCCGGATTCAGAAAGATTCAACTCTGGAATGTGGGTGAAGAGGAGGTTTATCTGAGCTGGGTGTCAGTAGGCAGCATGGGTGCTGCAGCAATGACCTGGCTGAATATCCGGGGTGTGCGCGCATCTGCCTTACTTCAGCAAACTGTCACAGCCTGCATTCTTGTTTCTGGCGCACTGCTATTACTAGGAGCGTTCAACGCTGGTGCACCCTCCAACATGGAGCCCCTGTTATCCGCGGGCTCAAAAGGTGTCCTGATGGTATTGATCATGACTCCATTTATGTTTGTTGGCTTTGACGTCATTCCGCAGGCAGCAGCGGAACTCAATATTCCCTTCAAACAAATCGGCAGGATCTTACTCGCCTCCGTACTGCTCGCTGTGCTTTGGTACGTCGCTATGATCTCAGGCGTAGCCCTCGTTTTAACAAGCCAGCAGCTCAACGGTTCCAATCTACCCACCGCAAGAGCTATGGAAATAGCGTTCAACAGTGCTACCGCTGGTAAATTACTCATCGTTGTCGGTATCGGCGGGATCGTCACCAGTTGGAACGCGTTTCTTATTGGCGGCAGTCGTGCTGTTTATGCGATGGCAGTGGCGAAAATGCTCCCAAACTTTTTGACGAAACTTCACCCTGTTTATGGGACACCGGTGAACGCCATTTTAATGGTCGGCAGTGTTTCTTTTTTTGCACCACTCTTCGGCCGAAAGGCCATGACTTGGCTCGTCAACGCAGGCGGTCTTGGCATCGTGCTCGCATACACTATGGTTGCGATTTCTTTTCTCGTTCTTCGAAAGCGTGAGCCTGACATGCCCCGCCCTTTCAAAGTGCCGCAAGGTTCAATCGTTGGTTTAACGGCGCTCGTGCTATCCACAGGAATGTGCGCCCTCTATCTACCTGGCAGCCCCGCTGCTCTTCTCTGGCCTTATGAGTGGGCCTTGATCCTACTCTGGAGTGGCGCCGGTCTCGTGCTCTATATCAACTACGCAAGAGGGAAGCAGTGATCTTGGTCAGCATCCCGCTCGCTAGATTGTGTTTCGCTTCGGCTCAACTTGACTGAAAAGAACTTTCCGTTAATGTCGTTCGCAGCCTTGGCAAACGGGCGCTCGTATCTTCTTTCGACGATCACGCAGCATTTTTCTTGCAATACCAGCACTTGTAGCTATTCCGACCCATACCCATAACCCGGTGTTAGGCCGATTCGTATCCCAGTCGGTACCCTAGAACGGAGATCAAGGCGTCCTGTCATTACGAGCAGGAGAGGTATTCAGCGGTGGTGCGTTGACCGCTGGCCAGAAAGAGCGGAGCTCACAGCGAGGCTGTACCTCGTAGCGAAGACTTTTTAGGATGTCGGCTTCAACGCCGTCTTCCTATGTGATCAGCGGCACGCGCCAGCCATCCAGTGAGGCTGCCGGCGAGTATCGGCAGAACAGCCACAAGAATAATGGGCGCACCGATCCATAGCAGTAATCC